>Ga0308158_10005013_pt1 | contig 10978 bp, 4 predicted proteins | sample PhyBR2_FD_201038 | JGI IMG/M metagenome (GOLD analysis project Ga0308158, IMG submission 201038) | Phyllosphere microbial communities from UC Gill Tract Community Farm, Albany, California, United States - DLSLB.R2 | ecosystem: Host-associated > Plants > Phyllosphere > Unclassified | place: USA...
AATCATATTTCGACAAACCGTCATACGCTAAGCTCTGGCCGCTGCGCGCAAAGGGCAATTCATAAAACGGTGGCCAAACCTCACCATTGATCCGTCGGATACGCTCGTGATCATCGCGTCTCCGATCGTACCAAAGTCCGTAATTGTGATCAATGGCGATAATATTATCTTTTTTTAATGAATCCGTCATCTCCTCTAGATCGTCCGTCAATCCCGTGCCAACCTCGCCAGGAACATAGCGCGTGATATGTGGTTTTGCTTTCTCAGCACCATGTGGCCGAGCGCTACCACTCCACCATGGAACATCCGATTTGGCCCCTACGAGTACTTCATCACCACGTACCAACCAACCGTTTACGACACGCATATCTGCTTGTTTTTTTGCTGGGGTAGTCTCTTTATAGCCGATTTGATCGATGGTCTTTACATTTGCGCTCGTATTTAAGGGATAACGATTACCGGCTTCTGCAATAAAGTCAACCAGTTTCGTCATTGGGTTTTCAGACTGACGTGTCAGCTCCATGGCAACACTGACAGGAGGGCTACTGGATGCTTCGGTCAGAACTGGCAACAGTACTGCGCGTTCATCAGCCGCTAGGCCAATTCTTTCCCGTAGCTGTGCATAATACAAGCTTTTGGGCTTGATGTATTCGTTAGATTGCTCCCAATAGCCGTTTCCCTGAAACTGGGACCAAATGCCAAAGGCCCAGTTCTGCGCCGTTGGCGGTTGGTAACACTCAACAAGCCCCGCTGTAGATTGCCAAAACACGCTATTTGCCGCTGACCAGCCCGCGCCTTGGCCGTCCTGACCTCGGTTTTTGTAGCTAAGGGCCTGTGCATCTATATCCGCATTATCAAATAGAATTCCAGACGCCCAACTGTCTATACTACCACTAAAACTGAATGGTTCTACAGCTTGGCATTGAACAAATGCATTTGGTCCTGCTGCCAGGTAGCCTACTGCGAAATCATGGTAACCATGTTCGGAATAGAGTCGTTGAAACAGTGTCTGCTCTCCCTTTGTAAAAAAGGTATATCTTCTTTGCCCGCCGATTTCCGAAACTGGATCCAAAGAAATACAATCTTCAACGGTTAATTTTTTAGTACTTGCCAAAGCGTAGACAGCCGATCCTGCAAAATGCCGGAACTGCATGCGACGAACCCAAACGTTTTCTGCATTTTCAATCGTAATTGCCATCCAGCGATGATCTTCGTCTTTCGGGTTATTCGCATCGAAAGCAGATTTAAGTGCAATATTTTCGATACCTACATTTTCGATTCTTCCTTTCCAAGTATATTGCTCAACAGTCGCTTGGCCATAGCGTCTATCCAATGCTGTTGTGATTGGCGCATCGATCTCGATACGATTATCTTTCACAGCAACAATCGTTCTATCCCAGGTAACATCGCGTTGCCCGGGTTTCCAACCTAAGGAAGTAATACCACCACCAAAATGATCGGTACCAAGCTGATTAATCCAATCTTGCGTGGAAGGTCTTGTAATCCTAATTTTATCTCCAACTTTATAGGAAGCGGCATGGTCAATATCCAATACCCGCGCGTTGACAGGGACGTAAGAACTTGTTACGTTTGTCTTTTTCGCAAATGTGATATCGTCTTTTCCAAGAATACGGATGAGTGTTTCTCTTGTTGTTCCTTCACCAACGATGACAGTTCCATTTGTTGTGAAGCCACTACCACGCAGAATAACACCTGAGGCACTTAATTTAAGGGAACCGGAAACAAGATAAGACCCAGCTTGCAAGAGAACAGCGCCCCGCAGCCCATCTTTACCTAAAGGCAAAGATGAAACATAGTCGATAGCAGCTTGTATACGCTCTGTTGCATCGCCTGATCTTACAGGAACAACGACAGCAATCTGTCCTGTAGGAATAGCTTCGTTGCCTCCTTTGTATCCTGCATAGGAAAAGTCAGGAATTTGGTTTCCAAGTGAATCCTTATGATAAACAAACTTTGCCTCATCCCATACCAAAGGAGTATATGCCTTCATTTGTTGTGCATGTGCAGTACAAATAAAGGCATATAGTCCGAGACAAGAAAAGAACAGCATTCTTTTTCTCATGGTTATTTCTTATTTTTTGGGCACGACAGCATCTAATGCTACAACCCCATTTAAATAGTTCTCAATATTGGCGTAGCCATTTTTAGCTATTTTTCTTGAATCGCTTGGATCATTGGGATTCAATCCCATATTTTTCTCTACATCATCCGGAATACCATCATGGTCTGCGTCTTGGTAAGGTACTCCCTGATAAGCCGGATAGCCGCCTACCTGTGCGATATCAGATATAATCCCCTGTTTGTAGGAATCCGCTGGCAAACGTCGTTTCACATAAGGCGATACAAATCCATGCTGCGTCTTATCTTGATTGTAGTAAACTTTATTCTCAGCAACTTGCTTTATAATCCGTGTATCCACTGCATCCTGCTTTGGCAAAAATGCGCCTACATTTTTAAGGACATAGTTGTAAGCATCTTGTGCGGATAGTGTTGTAACGGGTGCCATTGGAAAAGCTTTATCCACCCGAATTTCTTTTTCGCGGTCGCCTACGTTCGGTAGATCTTCAATCTGAATCCCGCCAGCCCAATTGTCTTTAGTAACTTTTGGGAAACCCTCTACCACATTTCCATGCGCATACACCTTTCCATATTGATCCTTAAACGCCTTATCTCGTCCAGATTCCGGTTTTAAAATCCGGTATGCAATCGGCTTATCTTTTGGTGTAATGGGGCCAGGTTTATAGTAGTTATTGATAAAATTAAATAACGACCTATTATCACCACCATCAGCACTTCTATTCCACCAATTCCAAATAACATTATTGACAAACCCGAAATCGCCATACATCCCTATAGAAGGATTCCGGCTGATATTTGAGGCCCAGAGATTACGCATAAAAGTGCTATTCAAACCGCCTATTGTACTTCCGAAAGCATGGTTATAGGCATCCAGGCATTCCGAAAATATGGAATTTTGGATCGTAATATTTACTGTAGGTAATTTGAGGTTCTTACCTTCCCGGTCGTATACATGCCGATAGATCGACATATTTTCATCCAATCCCCAGCTTGCAGATACGTGGTCAATCATAATATTGCCGACTACATTTCCTCCTACAGCATCATCACGGCGCGTTACATCGGTTTGCCCACGACGTAAACGCAAAAACCGTAAGATAACATCATGGGTATCAATCAGAAAAGATTCTCCGGCCACACATATCCCATCGCCAGGGGCTGTTTGTCCAGCAATCGTGATATAGGGAGCCTTAACGACAATCGGTTTCTCAAGTTGAATAATACCGGCAACATTAAATACGACAATACGTGCGCCACCGGCTTCACAGGCTTCTCTCAACGTTCCTGGACCACTGTCCGCAAGACTCGTCACGACAAAAACTTTTCCGCCTCGACCTCCAGCAGTAAAAGCACCGCCGCCTTCAGCTCCTGGGAAAGCTTTTATTTTTGCCTGCGGTAGATCGCTCGGTTTGGCAGCCCAAGGAATATAAGGCTTACCTTCGGCCTTCATGGCCTCTTGTGCTTTTTCCCAAACTTTTTCTAAACGTAGGTTTTCCGTATTTTCCCGTTCAGCAGCCAATTTTTTCAGCGAATCTGGGATAATTGGATATTGTGCCAATGCAGCTATTGGGCTTATTAGGCCCAATAGTAACACGGTATTTCGATTAAATAACGATTTCATAGCTTTGCTTTATTTAGCAGCCAATTTATTCAGATAGATTTCGATGTTTGCGTAACCTGATTCGGTAATTTTTGCCGAATCACTCGGATCATTTGGATTCAATCCCATTTCTTTTTCTACTGCATCTGGAATACCGTCATTGTCAGAATCTTTGTAGGGCGTCCCTTTATATACTGGGTATCCACCTACTTGGGATATATCGGTAATGATGCCGATCTTATACGAATCCTTTGGTAATCTCCGATGTTCAAAATCTTTTTCAGGAAGTTGCACATTGCTTAATAGCTTCACTGGCTTCCCATTTTTCACATCGCCTATCACCCGTGTATCCACAGGATCTCTTTTAGGCAAGGTTGCCCCTGCATGATCAAGAACAAAACCATAAGTTTCCTGCGCAGTCATCACTGGAAAATGAGCATGTGGAAATTCTTCTTTTGCATTCATCGCAGCAAAGTATGGTTGTGCTTCGTCATAGGTCATCGCATCCCCTTTTTTATTTTCCAATTGTATACCCCCATCCCAGTTATTTGATGTTACTTTTGCATTACCTTCAACGATATTACCTTTTACATGAGCACGACCAAATACAACATAGGACAATTTACTTCTTCCTGATTCCGGTTTTAAGATACGGTAACTTACAGGCTGACTCAACGGAGTCGCAGGGCCTGGTTTAAAATAATTGTTGACAATATTGTATGTCGCTTGGTAATCGCCACCGTCAATTGAACGATGCACCCAATTGTAAACCACGTTGTTGTAAAAGTTGAACAAACCATTCCAACCAATAGATGGATTACGGGCCGCATTGTTTGCCCAGAGGTTACGCATAAACGTACAATTTTCTCCACCTAAAGTACTTCCGAACGCATGGTTCCATGTATCTAATGCTTCAGAAAAAATAGAATTTTGAATAGTAATGTTTACAGTACCGCGTTTCTCCTCTGCCTTTCCGGTACTGTCATTATACATATGACGGTACATGGACATATTTTCATCCAAACCCCAGCTTGCCGAAACGTGGTCTATCATAATATTTCCTACAGGATTACCACCGATCGCATCATCTCGACGGCCGACATAAGTTTCACCGCGTCTAAAACGCATATGGCGGATCAAGACATCGTGTGTGTTGATCCAAACAGATTCACCGGCCACGCACACACCATCCCCTGGAGCGGACTGCCCTGCAATGGTTACATAAGGAGCGCGGATAATTAGAGGGGTCTTTAGACGAATAATCCCGGAAACGTTAAATACAATAATGCGCGGACCACCTTTTTCGCAAGCTTCCCGCAATGAACCCGGGCCATTATCTTCTAAGCTTGTGACCACATACACTTTACCACCACGTCCACCAAAGGTGAATTTACCGCCACCTTCAGCTTCTGGGAAAGCCAAAATCTTAGCTTGCGGGAGATCATCAGGCCGTCCTGCCCATGGAATATAAGGTTTACCTTGTTTTGCATATTCTTCTATGACAGGTAGGGCTTTTTGCCAAGCTTCATCCGATTGTTTGGTCGCTTTACGCATCAGCTCATCTGTATTCTTCTTGACATCTTCTGGAATTTTGGGATACTGACAAAATGCGATTGATGTAATGAGACTCAACAATGCTGTCAGCGTTATTTTATGTAACATGTTTATCTAGTTAGTAGGATTTATAATTCTATTTCAAATATATGTCAATTGCACATTTATTAAAAGCAATGTATGTCACATTTCACATACATTGCTCTAACATTTTATAAAGGGCGCTATTTTAACGGGTCAAAAGTTCCAGCTCCATTCATACTATCCCAACCTGTAGTTTGTTGTAAATAAGGTGAAGTAGACAAGATTGTTTGATTTAATCCGAAGAAATAGTATTGCGGATACCATGTGAAAACCCAGTTGTTCTTAATTGGATCCAAATCATCTTTTTCTGTGATGGTGAAATAATTATCGTAAAGGTAATCGAGGTATTCATCTTGGTTTTTGATATCTCCTGGATAAGTGGCGGGTTCGCGCTCTATAACAACCAAATTACCATTCTTATCTCTCAACAAAGGGTCTTTATCCCCTTTATATTCAGTATCTTTATTTTTAAATGTAATCAATATACCTGTTCTTCTCGTCCCATTCAATGGTTTTACGCCAATACGTTTAGCTGTTTGCGAATCTTTTTCAAATAACTTCCAGCGTCTAAGATCGTAAAAACGCTTACCCTCATAAGCAAACTCTAATTTTCGTTCATTGATCACTGCTCCAAATAATTTATCACGATTTCCTGCAACAGAGGCTAAACCATATGATCCATCGCCAACTTCAAGTCCTGCGCGTTTACGAATTTCCTTGATTCCTTCCAATCCTTCGGCTAATTTATCCGAACCGATAGCAGATTCCGCCAAATTCAAAACTACCTCTGCAAAACGCAATTCAATAAAGTCTGTACCGCTTTGTTGAAAACCAGATCCTCCATTAGATCTATTGTTTGCACTCGGGTTAGAACCTTTCCTTAAATAAAGACCACTGGCATTCAATCCCGATCCTTCAGTAGATAAATAAGCAGTACCGTTCTCATTTTTCCAATAATAGGTCCATTGACGATAGTTCGGTCCATCGGCATAAGGGAATAGCGCTCCATTATAAACAAAAGTCTTGTCAAAGCGTGGATCCCGGTTTTTATAAAATTTCTTCGCATCATAGGTATATTTTGATGTCGGGTCATCAATATTTTTACCGTCTAACATCGGAAAAGCATCTAAAATTTGTTTAGTCGGAGCAATCGAACCTGAGCCAGAAATTGCTCGAGGTCGAATCACCTGTTCCCAACCATTGTTTTTAACACCATTAGCTGTTGCTGTACCAGTGTTAAATCCATATACGATAACGGCTTCTGTGTTTGCTGTACCTTCTTGCATAAACATATTGCCCCAAGCTTTTCCATCTGTTGAACCACCTGTCTGGAATAATCCAAAACCATTTTGCTCCAATAAAGTTTTGGCTTCTATATTTGCAGCGTATGCTGCTTCCCAACGGTCGCGTGAGTCATTTGGATTAAATTGCGGACTGGCATATGTCAGGAGCACGCGTCCTTTTAACGCTGCAGCTGCACCACTGGTAATGCGGCCCCAATTTGCAGCATTCCATTTACCAGGTAATAAACTCTTCGCCATATCCAAATCTCTCACGATTTGTTCAATACATTCTGACGTTGTGCTTCGAGGAACGGAGTTAGCATCATTATTTACAACTGTTGGAGTTTGCGATCCAAGAACCAAAGGCACGCCACCGTACATACGCACCAATTGAAAATATTGAAAGGCACGCCAAAAATACATTTGCCCTTTCATCTGATTGCGCGTTGCCTCATCAATCCCGCCCTGATCAATTTTTTCTAAAAAAACATTGATCTCCTTCATCCGGGTCCACACATTGTTGGCAACACTTGCCGTCATCCGCTGACCAAAGTACTTGTTGGCATTGTCATTGACATAAGAAATGACATTCCATGTCTTATTAAAAGCTGTCTCGCCAGCCAGTTCATCCGTCGTTTGTGTAAAGGTATTTGTGTACCCTCCATTCTCAGCGGCATCCTGCGTTGCGACAAATGATTGTGCATTATTTGGTGGCAAGAATAAACCATATACATAATCTACATAGGCTCCAGCCAAGATTGGATCTTTAAACACCTGGTCTTCACCTACAGCTCCAAAATCCGTCTTTTCTTCCAGAAAATTATCTTTACAGGCTTGATTGGTCAAAAGCAAACACAGAAGCCCTATATTTAAAATTGTTAATTTTTTCATTTCTCAAATTATAAAGTCACGTTAAGACCAAAAGAATAAGTTTTCAAATTTGGATAAACATCCCAAGCGGCACCATTTCCGTCTTTATAACTGAATGGATTGTAAAGTATAAAAGGATTCACTGCACTGATATATGCTCTCATATTTGATACTTTTAGATATTTAACCAGCTTTTCAGGAAACTTGTATCCGACATTAAGGCTACTCATACGTAACTGAAAAGCCGGAACAGTCCAGAAACTTGACCTTACGTCATAAATAGAAGCCCAAAACGGATTGGGCATCGTTCCTGTCGGATTTAACTCAGGGTCATAAATATTTCCCCATATTGCCGGTACATTTTGATAGACCCTAGAAATGTCAGTATTCAACGGCTTACGTTCTGTAATCTCGTTGTAACCGCCAAAGGAACCTGTGATTACCGACTCCACACTAAACCCTTTGTAACCAGCCCTTAACGTCATGCCAAGAGAATAATGATTTGTTGCATTCTTTGCCAATTGGATCTGATCATTTTGATCGATGATGCCATCAGGTGCTGCAAAAGTTCCATCGGCTTGTATGGGGCCGCGAACATCGCGATAGTATAACATACCCGGCCTCAACCTATTAACAGGTTGATCAAAAACTTGGGTAATATTGTATTGATTTACATAGTGATCAATATCCTCTTGTGTCTTGAACATACCCAAATGATCGTACCCCCAGGCGCCATTGTCCGAAGGACCATTAGGATGTGCTATCCATGGTTTTAAAATATCAACATCATTAAAATTGTCTTGAATCACTTTGTCATTCCACCAAGATAAGCGTGCACTGACACCATAGCTGACCTCGTTCACTTTATCTCGCCATCCCAAATCAAGGTCGAGACCAAAGGTGTTCTTCTTACCATAGTTTTCGGCTGCGACCGTTCCACCGACAGTAATCGGAATATTAGCTGTACGTTCGACCAACAAATTTACCCCCTTATTATAGTAACCATCAATCGTAGCTGACAATCGGTTATTCAAGAATCGAGCATCGATACCAATATTGTTTTTGTATTCATCTGCCCAAGTCGCGTCCCGATTAGGGGATTTCTCCATTCTCAGCCCAGTACTTGCATCGACATTGTTATTGTTGTCCCCAAATACAGCCCCTTTTCCCTGCTGATAAGTATAACGTTGTAACCAACCCCAAGCCTTAGTTTGATCATTACCCAATTTACCATGTGATACACGTAATTTCAAATAATCAATAGCTTTGACATGAAAGAAGTCTTCTTCGCTGATTACCCAACCCACAGAAATATTATAAAATTTTCCCCAGTAATGTTCGGGGGCAAATTTTGTGGACGCATCCGAACGAAATAGCACTTCGGCAAGGTATTTATCACTATAACGATAATTTAAACGGCCGACATATCCAAGGGTACCCGACTCATACGCTGCGGTACGCCCATCAACGGCCCCGAAGGCTGTTCCGAACTGCCCGTTGGTATTGGAAAGCGGGCTATCTTTCCAGACGTCTTCTTGCGAAGAATTCGCTTCAGCTTTTTCTACCGAAAATAAACCTGAGAAATTATGTTGTTTCCATTGTTTATCGTATGTCGCTGTAAAGTTGGCTTGATAATTATTGCCTGCCGCATTCGAAAAATAAACCCGATTACCATTACTATAGCTTGCAGCCTTTGCACCACTGACGTTATCATCATAAATATGACCATATTGTCCACTTCGTTGATCGAATGTATAAGTTTGATATTTGGTACCAATTTGCGTGCCCCGGTCATTCTTATAATTTTTGTTATAAGATCCTCTTAACGTTAAGCCTTTTAACCAAGGTGCTTGGTATTCACCATTCAAGTTGATACTAAATTGACGTGAATCTGTTGTCGCCAAATTAGCTAACTTTTGCAACTCAAAATAATGATAAGACGATAAATCACTAGCACCAACAGTTCCTGGTAAACGAACAGGCAGGCCATTGATATAAGCTGGTATATAAGGTGACGCTAACAGGAGATTACGATAATCATTATCATCGTTTTCACCACCAATCTTGTTAAAGGTCTTCTGTTGATTACCCGTATTTCCAGACACCTGTATACCTACTTTAAAATTACTAGCCACCCGGATATCACTACCGGCTCGGAAATTCCAACGATCATAATCCAAGGTCCCTAAATTACCGTTTTGCTTGTTATAGGCCACATTGGCAAAATAGGTCGCTTTATCTGCCCCGCCCGAAATATTCACGGAATGCCGCGTCAGATAACTTGCTTTCCAAGCATCATCCAACCAATTGTAGGAGTGGCCTTTAAAATAATCCAATTCATCTTGAGAAAAAAAGTAATTCTTATGCTCGGGCTTTGTAGGATCCGTAACCGCATTATAATTCCCATTTGGGCCGTTCAAAATATTAAAATAATTCCCAAACTGGTAAGCATCCAACACTTTCGTCCGATAAGTTGCATCATTTATTGCATACGAACCATTGTAACTGATCTTCGGCGTACCTACTTTTCCTTTTTTAGTCGTCACCAACACCACACCATTAGCCCCACGAACACCGTATACGGCAGCCGCACCATCTTTCAAGAAAGAAATACTTTCAATCTCCGAAGCATCCAAATTACTAAACAAGGTTGCATCAGGTTGATTTTGGCCATCCACCTGCACCACACCATCGATAACATATAAAGGGTCTGTTGTACCACCATCCTTACTCGGCCCCATGGGTTTTCTGATTGTTAACGTAGCTTTTGACCCCGGACGACTCGTTCCTCCGCTAACGCTAAGGCCTGCAACCCGGCCCGCCAATGTTGCGCCCACATTCGTCGATGGCAGGTCTTCGATTTCCTCCGCTTTAATCGCTACGACAGAGCCTGTCAAATGTGCTTTTTTCTGTGTGGTGTAACCAACAGCAACTACCTCTTCGAGTTCCTGACTTTCGGCTTCCATGCGTATATTCAATACATTCTGGTTTCCAACGGGGATTTCCAGTCTTTTATAACCAACAAAATTGAGCACCAGAATCTCGTTTCCAACAGGCAGATTCAGCCTAAATGTACCATCTGCATCTGTTGAAGTCGCGGTCTTTGATCCTTTAATGGATATCGTTACTCCGGCAAGCGGTTTTCCATTTTGATCAACAACCTTTCCTGTTATATTTTTAAAAAAGTTTAAATTGTGTTCACTTAGATTTGCTCCATAGGAGTATGACGGAATGATCCCGCCAGTCATTATTCCAATGGCCAGCAGTTTTGCTAACCTTTTAGAGGATTTACTCGGGAATATGAACTGATTCATAATTTGGGTATTAGTTTATTTACTGGGTTATTTTTTTAATCTCGCGGCCCATTTGTCACCTTCTTCTTTTAGATTATAGCCATGGGAAGCTAAATAGTTATTGATTTTGCCTTTATATTTACCAAACCAAGCGTGTTTTTTTTCTGAAGATTCAGCCTGCATCGCAAAATCCC
>Ga0308158_10005015_pt1 | contig 10977 bp, 10 predicted proteins | sample PhyBR2_FD_201038 | JGI IMG/M metagenome (GOLD analysis project Ga0308158, IMG submission 201038) | Phyllosphere microbial communities from UC Gill Tract Community Farm, Albany, California, United States - DLSLB.R2 | ecosystem: Host-associated > Plants > Phyllosphere > Unclassified | place: USA...
GCAATCTCTTTGCGAGAATGTACTTCTAGAGTCATTTATTCACTAATTCGCTCTCATCCTCTTTCACTTTAGATTTCAAATTTATTGACTTTCAAATCTCAAACCAATAACTTTACAAACATAGGAGTTCACAAAGTTTTACCGTTAAAAGGCTAAAAAAAATCTGCTAAAATCTGTTAAATCTGCGTGCCAATATTTTTATAGCGAAGAAAAACAAAGAAAAATCAGTGACAATCTGTTACATCAGTGTCATCCGTGTGCCATCTCAATTTAAACAGTCACAAATTCAGCTTCAAACAACTGAGTAAAATGTTTCAGGATTTTTGCTTTTACTTCTTCTTCATCTACTTTTTCAACACCCAATTCGACATTTAAAGTAGTCACTGCTTTTCCACGAATGCCACAAGGAATAATATTATCGAAATAACCCAAATCGGCATTCACATTTAAGGCAAAACCATGCATAGTTACCCAGCGCGAAGCGCGAACACCCATAGCACAAATCTTTCGGGCAAACGGCGTTCCTACACCCAACCAGACTCCGGTTTCTCCATCACTTCTACCCGATTCAACTCCGTATTCGGCCAAGGTTAAAATTATTGCTTCTTCAAGCAGACGCAAATATTTATGAATATCAGTAAAGAAATTTTCCAAGTCCAAAATAGGATAACCCACAATTTGCCCCGGCCCGTGATAAGTGATATCGCCACCACGATTGATTTTGTAAAAAGTAGCTCCTTTGGCTTCCAACTGTTTTTCAGAAAGTAACAGATTTTCAAAATCCCCACTTTTCCCTAATGTATACACATGCGGATGCTCCACAAAAAGGAAGTAATTAGGCGTTGGGATTTCCGTTTCCTCTCTCCTGTTTTGAATTTTCAAATCGACAATTCCTTTAAACAATTCCTCCTGGTACTCCCAAGAAGCTTTATAGTCTTTGTGTCCTAAATCTTGAAGTTGGATTTTTTTATTCATTGGTCATTGCGAGGAACGAAGCAATCATACTTCGTTCTTAAAATAGTGAGCTGCAAAAATACGATTAAATATTCTGTTTTACCACGAAGTCACAACAACATAACAAATGAGATTATTTTACCACAAATTGCACAAATTATCGCAAATGAATCTGTGGAAATTTGCGAATTTGCGGTCTTTCTTTTTTCTAGAATCTATTCAAAAACCACATTCAAATTCAGTTTCTCCGGGTTTTCGGAATAGTCCGTAAAAGGATATTCTATTGTTATTGTTTTTCGATCGGCACTAAATAGCGCATCAGGATTTGAAACCGATTTTACGGCTTTAGGGAAATGGTATTTCAAAGTATATTTAGACGATGCAAAAATCATTTTAGCCATTCCGGTAGAATCAGCTGAAATTTTTTTGATTTCGTCTTTTAAAGCAATCACTTTTCGGCTAAATTTTTTACCATCGTAACTAAAACTCAATTTAGCATTATTGTTCCCAAGGCCACTCATCATAGCTGCCGGATTGTCTTTTTTATCTGATTTTCCTTTTAAATCCTTTAAAGAACTTAGATTATCCATCATATTATCCAATTCGTTTACGCTTTTGAATGGCATATTCATCGAGAACAATAATTGTTTGGCTTCAGGATTCATTTTGATATTCATCACAAAATTTTCCATTTTTTTAATTGCTGCCTGTTGCTCCGGAGACATTTTAGCTATACTATCTTTCTTCTTTTCGAAAATTTCTTTGAATGAAAAAGTTGAATCTATTGCCTTAGCTTTATTTTTTGCACCAAATTCACTTCCTAATTTTTCTCCCGCCATTGCCATCAATCCTGCTCCATCCATTTCCAATGAAAATTTTCCTGTTCCGTCAGGCTGAACATCGATGTTTTCGGTGAAGTTGCAGCTTGTCAAAGTTACTAACAAGATTAAAAAGCTAAGTAATTTGTATAATTTTGTCATGGTTTTGTTTTTTCCAAATGTAATAAGTCTTCTTTTAAATTTTACCATCCATGAACTTATATTAAATATTTAAATTTGTTTAATATATTATTTTAAATAAAATCTAAAAAAGCCAATATAAATATGCGGGAGAACGACCAAATGTTTCAAGATTTCGAAAAAGTCAACGACTTCCAAAAAGAAGTAATTAATCCTGTTTTACCCAACGCTAAATTTGCTTCAAGTCTAATGATTACCACTCCTGGAGAAGCCGCTAAAAATTTTAAAGGTGATTTATCCCCTATCAAATTATTTGAAAACAGCCCTTACGAATACAAAGGCAATAATAAATTCACACACTTTACTTCTCTATTTGGCTTAAAAGCTATTTTAGAATCAGGATTTCTAAGAATGTCTGAATTTGGAAATCTTATAGACAACAATGAACTCCTCTTTGCTACTTCGGTATTTGAAGATAATAATATATTATTTAAAATTACCGAAGATAAAATTAAAGCACTAAAAGAAAATGTTTTTTGCTTATCCTTATGTGAGTCAAAAGATAAAACACATAAAAACAATTTCATGTGGGAAGTATACGGCGATAAAGGCAAAGGAGTAATTATAGAAATTGAATTCACAAAAAACAATCCTGATTTTTTTCTGTTAGGATCTGTTTTGTATGGAAATAAAAAATTAAAACCAATCAGAGAAATCAAAAGATTAACTGAAGAATTTGCTTCTAAAAACGATAATTTTATCCCAAACAACTTTCCTGAATTTCTCCTTGAATTACAAGCTTTTCACAAATCAAAAAAATACAATCATGAAAATGAAGTTCGATTATTAATGAAAGAGAATAAGCAACAATATGATGAACACAAACTTGAAACGATTTACAAAGACTTCAATTCAAACCAAGAAGTAAAATATTTTAATAAATTATTTTTAAAAGGAAAACATCCTTATTTAAAAGATTATGAATCACAAAATTCAATAAAAATATTAGATGAATTTCCCCAAATTGAAATTAGAAGAGTAATCCTTGGATATAATATTTCAGTTGAAAACAAAGTAAATATTACCGATTTATTACAAAAAATAAAACATGATAATGATTACGATTTTGAAATTTGGCAAATTAATAATGATAAGGAAATATTCGCTATGAGATAAAATTCAATCTATGAAAACGAAACTTTTTAAAATAGCCCTGATGGAAACGGCATCCTTTTAAGCCGGGGTTCGGCTTAAAAGATAGAGTGTACAGCAGGACAAATCGTGATAAAAAACGGAGATTTTCTGCTCCTAAAAAATCTAAAAATCTGCATTCTAAAGTCTGCATTCTTTTTTTTATCTTTGCGGTCTTAAAAATCAGACTATAATGGCATTATCAGAACAAGAAATCATCCGAAGAGAAAAACTTCAATCTTTACGCAACTTAGGAATCAATCCTTATCCTGCTAATCTTTTTCCTGTAAATCATACTTCAAAGCAAATAAAGGAGACTTTTGAAGAAGGTAAGAAGGTGATTGTTGCAGGGCGTTTGATGAGTGTAAGAGATCAGGGAAAAGCTTGTTTTGCCGAATTGCAGGATAGCGAAGGGCGTATTCAATTGTACGTGAACCGTGATGTTTTGTGTGAAGGTGATGATAAAACGTTGTACAATCAGGTTTTCAAAAAACTGACCGATTTAGGTGATTATATCGGAATTGAAGGAGAATTGTTTACTACACAAGTGGGCGCAAAATGTATTCGTGTAAGCGGTTTTACTTTCTTAAGCAAAACCTTGCGTCCGCTTCCTTTACCAAAAGTAGATGAAGAAGGTACCGTTTTTGACGCTTTCAATGATGCCGAATTGCGTTACCGTATGCGTTATGTAGATTTAACGGTAAATCCACAGGTAAAAGAAACCTTTATTAAAAGAACCAAATTGTTTAACGCGATGCGTAGTTTCTTTAATGATGCGGGATACCTTGAAGTAGAAACTCCGGTTCTACAATCAATTCCCGGTGGGGCTGCGGCGCGTCCGTTTATTACACACCACAACTCATTGGATATTCCATTGTACATGCGTATTGCGAATGAGTTGTACTTAAAAAGATTAATCGTTGGTGGATTTGATGGTGTTTATGAGTTTTCGAAAAACTTCCGTAACGAAGGAATGGACAGAACACACAACCCTGAATTTACTGCCATGGAAATATATGTAGCCTACAAAGACTACAACTGGATGATGGATTTCACTGAACGTTTGTTAGAGCACTGTGCTGTTTCTGTAAACGGAACAAGCGATGTTACTTTTGGTGAACACCAAATCAGTTTCAAAGCGCCTTTTGCCCGCGTAACTATGACGGATTCTATCAAACATTTTACAGGTTTTGACATTTCCGGAAAAAGCGAAGCGGAGTTATACGAAGCTGCTAAAGGAATGGGAATTGAAGTGGATGAAACCATGGGTAAAGGAAAATTGATTGATGAGATTTTTGGAGCAAAATGTGAAGGAAATTACATTCAGCCAACATTCATTACCGATTATCCAAAAGAAATGTCGCCACTTTGTAAAGAACACCGTGACAATCCTGAATTGACAGAGCGTTTTGAATTAATGGTTTGTGGTAAAGAAGTTGCCAATGCGTATTCAGAATTAAACGACCCAATTGATCAAAGAGAACGTTTTGAAGACCAAATGCGTTTGGCTGCCAAAGGAGATGATGAAGCTAACGGAATCATCGATGAAGATTTCTTAAGAGCCTTGGAATACGGAATGCCTCCAACATCTGGATTAGGAATTGGAATGGACCGTTTGATGATGTTCCTGACTAATAATGCTTCTATTCAGGAAGTATTGTTGTTTCCGCAAATGCGTCCGGAGAAAAAACAAACTATTGAATTGTCTGACGAGGAAAAAGTAATTGTTACTTTACTAAAAGGAAACGAAAATAAAATGGATTTATCCGAACTTAAATCTACAGCTGGTTTAAGCGGAAAAAAATGGGATGCTTCTATGAAAAACTTATCCAAACACGGTTTGACTAAAGTAGCCGTTGACGGCGAAAGTAAAGTGGTGGAATTAGTGGGGTAATTTCACAAACCTATTGATACAAAAGGAGTTTCGCATTGAAGCTCCTTTTTTTTATAAAAAATTTATCTTTATCTTTGAGTAAAATTAAACAGTATGGAAAATCTAATTTCAAGAATCACAATAAATCCTGATGTTTGTCACGGCAAGCCAACGGTGAGAAATATGAGATGGCCTGTAGAAGTTATCCTTGATATGTTGGGTTCTGGCATGGAAATATCTGAAATTTTGGAAGACCATCCTGAATTGGAAAAAGAAGATGTTTTAGCAGCATTATATTATGCAAAATTATCCGTTTCGGGTGATTTCTTCAAAAATGTAAGCTAATGAAATTTTTGTGTGATGTTCATATATCTATAAAACTCGTAAAACACCTCAACAATCTAGGATTTGAGTCTATTCACGTTAATACTATTTTAGAGAAATGGTTCACAACTGATAGCGCTATTGCTAAATATTCAGATTCGAATGATTTTATTCTTGTCACTAAAGATTTTGATTTTAAAAATTCATTCCTCATAAATAAAACACCCAAGAAACTAATTAAAATCAATTTAGGCAATGTTTCAAACACTCAATTAATTGAAATATTTAATCGATTTATCACTGAAATTCAAACGGTTAACAATAAGCACAATCAATATATGATTGAAGTTGATACTGATTTTTTAAAAGTCACTAGTAATTAACAAACTTATGCAAATCAAAAATTACTTAATTTATATTTGTTGTGGTCTTTTTACTTTGTTAGAAATAACTTTACTTGCAGATTCATTTATAAATCCTGAAACAGAATCATTTAGCAATTCTGTACTAAAAGAAAGACTTCAACATTGTAATTCTATATTGTTTTTTGGAGGACTTGGTTACGTCTATTTCAGCATAAAAAACAGAGAAAAAGAATATAACACTAACAAATACAAAAAGTACTTCTTAATGTTTTTTGCTTCTTTAATATTTATCTTAAATAGCTTGTTTCTCATTTTATACCCTGAAGAATTTAGAAAAGGTAGCAAACTACTCAAATTAATTATTGGTTATAGTGGTTTAATTTTTTTTGGATTAGGCTTAATCGCTTCTATTGCTTTGCTTTTAAAAAAAGAAAAAACATAAAAATCATCCCCCAATCTTAATCATACTCCTATCCTGAGAAAACAGTTCCAGATTTTGATACACAACAAAAAATGGGATGCTTCTATGAAAAACTTATTTAAACACGGTTTGACTAAATTAGCTGTTGACGGCGAAAGTTTGGAATTAGTGGGGTAAATTTCAAAATTCCAATTTTATCCCGAACCTTCGGGACAAATTCCAAATTGGATTCTATACTATTCAAACCCGTCTCGTTTTTAAGAACGAGACGGGTTTTGTATTTTCTAAACTAACAAAGCCGCCTTATTATCAATATCATTTTGAGTCAGCAATGATTCAATATTACCGAAAGTCACTAAAGCAATCTGCGTTAAGGCTTCATTGGTAAAAAAAGCCTGATGTGCTGTAACCAGGACATTCGGGAAACTCATTAATCGCTGAATGGCATCATCTTGAATAATATCTCCAGAATGGTCAGTAAAAAACAATTTTTCTTCCTGTTCGTAAACATCAATCCCTAAATAACCTACTTTACCACTTTTCAATGCGTGAATCACATCCAAAGTTTGAATTAAAGCTCCACGGCTAGTGTTAATAATCATAACATGATCTTTCATCATGGAAAGCGATTTTTCATTGATAAGATGTTTTGTTTTCTCATTCAGCGGACAATGCAATGAGATAATATCCGATTCTTTAAATAGCGTTTCTAATGAAACAAAATTTACTCCGGATTTTTCCATTTCAGAATCGGTAACTACATCAAAAGCCAAGACTTTGCAACCAAAACCTTTTACAATTCTGGCAAAAGCTTTTCCAATATTTCCTGTTCCAATAATTCCAACCGTTTTTCCATGCAAATCAAAACCAAGTAACCCGTTTAGCGAAAAATTTTGTTCCCGAACCCGATTGTATGCTTTATGCGTTTTTCTGTTCAATGTCAAAATCATTGCCATAGCATGTTCAGCAACAGCTTCAGGTGAATAAGCAGGAACGCGGCACACTTTTAAATTGTATTTTTTAGCTGCTTCTAAATCGACATTATTAAAACCCGCACATCGCAAAGCAATAATTCGCACCTTTCTTTCTGCCAATTGTTTGATGACTGCTTCATTGACAACATCATTTACAAAAACACAAACCACATCAGTATTACTAATTAATTTCGCCGTTTGTTCATTTAATTGGGTTTCAAAAAAATCTAATTCATAGCCAAAATCGACATTATATTTTTCAAAGAAAACCCTATCATAAACTTGGGTTGAAAAAAAAGCAACTTTTGGCTTTAATGGTAAAATAGGATGTTTCATGAGCTGTTTTTAAAGAATTCCTTTGAGTTTAAAGTGTTTTCAAGTTAGCGAATAAATCTTAAAATATTCGAGAAATAAATTTTATTTAAGCCAAATTCAATTTCGCGCAATACAAGTCCTGACAATAACAAAATGACAATTAAATATAAATCATTAAATCCCAAACAGCATATTAAACCAATTCTAAAATTACCAGTCTATATAATAAATAGACTACATTTATGCTTTAAAACCAAATAGCATAACTATTACAACCGAACCAAAGAATAACTACTATGACAAAAAAATTATTTTATCTACTTGTATTTTTTTTCAGCATAACCTCAATCAATTTTGCTCAACAACCAACCGATTCTATACAAAAAACAAAAACTACTCCACCAGAGATTGAAAAAGTATACCTACATACGGATAATAATTATTACACTATTGGCGAATCATTATGGTACAAAGCCTATTCCGTCTATGCTTACACCAATCAACTTTTTGATCATAGCAAAATACTTTATGTAGAACTCATATCGCCAGAATCTAAAATAATCAGCCGTAATATCACCAACCTTGAAGGCGGTCTTGGTCATGGCGATTTTGTATTAGCAGATTCGCTTGGTATCAAACCAGGAACCTATCAATTGAGAGCTTATACAAATTGGATGCGGAATTATGGAGATGATTTTGTTTTCAAAAAAGAAATTCAAATTATCACTCCCAATAAAGAAAACACAATCCAATCCAAAGAGAACAATAACACAAAAACAGTCTCAAAAAACAAAAAAGAAAATCCGAAACTTGAAAACACAGCTGCAATTCTAGTCGATTTTTTCCCTGAAGGTGGTTCCCTCGTAGAAGATGTAATTAGCAATGTAGCCTTCAAAGCGACGGATTCCTATGGAAATCCAATTGAAATAAAAGGGATCATTTTTGATGCTAATGACAAACAAATCAATTTATTCAAAAGTATTCATGATGGCATGGGTAAATTCATCATACAACCCGAAAAAAATCAAAAGTATTATGTCAAAGTTACCACAGCTAACAATGAAGAAATCAAAGTGCCACTTCCTGAAGTTCAAAAAACAGCTTATACAATAGGTATTAATACAATTGATGAGAAAAAAGTAGTCACTATCAAAACTAACGCAGCCACTCTAAATCAAAATCCAGATACTGATTTAACTCTTATTTGCACCACAAGAGGTATTACTTATTTTGAAGGAACACAAACTTTAAAAGACACTAAACTTTCTTTTATATTACCCGAGGAAAATTTCCCGGAAGGCATTGCACAAATCACACTTTATGATAATCAATCCCGACCTCAAAGTGAACGATTAGTTTATATTGAAAAAAACAAAGATATTGATGTGTCTTTTACAACTGAGAAGAAACTATATACACCAAAAGAAAAAGTAAATCTTACTGTTTCGGCAAAGAACAAACTAGGTAATCCTTTAATAGCCAACTTTTCGATAGCAGCAACGGATACCAACGGTATAAACGAAAATTTTGATGACACTCTAAATATTTGTTCCTATTTCCTGATGGCTTCGGACATTAAAGGAAAAGTACACAATCCAAATTACTATTTCAACAATTCGAATCCTGCAAGATTATTTCATTTAGACTTGCTTTTATTGACCCAGGGTTGGCGTGATTTTGTATGGAAAAAATTCCCAAACCTCAACGCAAATAAAAACTTTAAAGTAGAAAAAGGAATTACAATAGCAGGAAAAGTTGAGAATTTAATTGGTACCACTGCCAAAGAAAACAATCAGGTACAAATGGTGCTTCTAAATAAAGGAAATTCTATAATGCTAAATGACACTACTGATGTTAACGGAAAATTTGAATTTAATAATATTATTTTCAAAGGTACTGCTACGATGTTACTCAACAACAAAAATCAAAAAGGAAAAAATAGTGGTGAATTTGTATTAGACTCGATTTACAATCGACCCATAGCAGTCGATTTCAAGGGCTATAACTCTCTAAATTATGAAGAAAATAAAATAACCCAAATCAAAACAAACATTCGCAATAAAAACATTCTATTTAATATTCCCGAAGAAAACCAGTTGAAAGATGTGATTGTCACTGCAAAAAAGAAAAAAGAAGACAGCACTCAAAGCCGATATGGTTTTGCCGATTTCACTTATATTCCTGAAGAAAAAGGACCACGATTTTCTAATATTTTTATGCTCCTGCAAATGGTCATTCCTAATGTAACAGCCTCTACTAATTCAGTTCGTTTTAACCGTTATAATGGACCACCGATTATTTTAGTTGATGGAATAGAAACCGATATGGATCTTTTGTCTTTTATTTCTACTGATGATATCGCTAAAATCGAAGCTATAAAAGGACCCGGAGCTGCTGTATTTGGTTCACAAGGTGCAAATGGCGCTATACTTATTTATACCAAACTGGGAAAGGGAAGTACTTCGGGTAGAAAAGTTTTTCACTCCATAGCCATGCCCATTAATGGATATCAAAATACCCGATTTTTCTATTCTCCTGATTACAGCAAACCAAATCCATTAGAAAAAGACAAAGCCGATATTCGAAACACCTTATACTGGAATCCTTACATCCAGCCTGATGAAAAAGGGAATGCCAGCATTTCCTATTATAACAATGAAGTAGATACAACTGTAAACCTCAACTTAGAAGGAATAACAAATAATGGCATCCCTATAGTAGTTAAAAACAGTTATCAAATAAAAAAATAAAAATCATAATTTCTTCTTAACGATTAAACTTTTAACATTATCCTTAGTCTTATTTCAAAAATACAAACCTATTGACTATGAAAAAATTAATCACTGCAGCATTGATCGCAATTGTAAGCGTATCATCTTATGCACAAGAAAAACAACAAAGACCAGCGAGACACGATGGTAATCCGATGGAAAAATTCACGCCGGAACAGCGCAATCAATTAATGTTGAAAAAAATGACATTAGACCTTGATTTGAATGATTCCCAACAAAAAGAGATGGGTAAAATAATTGCCGAACAAAGCGCAAAAAGAGAAGCTCATTTAAAAGACAGAAAGTCCAAAACAGAAAAACCTACTTCTGACGAAATCTTTAAAATGAGAAGCAATATGCTGGATGAGCAAATTGCTATGAATGCAAAAATGAAAAAAGTTCTTTCTCCGGATCAATATAAAAAATGGGACGAAATGAAAAAACACCACCGTGAAGATTTCAGAAAGAATCACCGTGAGGATATGAGACAACATGACCGTCGTGGAATGAAAAAAGGAATGATGCACAAAGATAGTACTAACGTAAAAAAGTAACTATTTTCAAAAAACAAAAAAGGGATTCACTATTTATTAAGTGAATCCCTTTTTGTTATGCTGATTATAAGCTCATTTATTTTTTAGTATGACCATTATTCCCTGTTGGTAAATAATAAAGCCAGCTAAAACCTATCAAAAACAACACTAATGAAGCAATAAATGCCGGAATAAGAATTTCTCTATTGTTATCCAAAGCATTATTCAACGAAGCATATAACAACCATATTTGAATACTCACATTAAGAATTAATATAAAAATTAACGACGAAAGGA
>Ga0308158_10005016_pt1 | contig 10976 bp, 6 predicted proteins | sample PhyBR2_FD_201038 | JGI IMG/M metagenome (GOLD analysis project Ga0308158, IMG submission 201038) | Phyllosphere microbial communities from UC Gill Tract Community Farm, Albany, California, United States - DLSLB.R2 | ecosystem: Host-associated > Plants > Phyllosphere > Unclassified | place: USA...
CCGCTCCAAGAAGCACATGCAGACGTTCGCAGCGGCCCTGGCTGCGCGCGGCATACCGCATCGCATCCTCGGCCTCGGCGGCCTCCTGTCGACCCCTGAGGTCGTCGACGTCGTCTCGACCCTGCGCGTCGTGCACGACCCGACCGCGGGGTCTGCGCTGATCCGACTGCTCACCGGACCGCGATTCCGCATCGGCGTGGCCGACATGGCGGCACTGTACGACCTCGGCCGCCGTCTCTCCGAGACCGACACCGGCATGAGCCCGCTGCCGGAGGAGGTCCGCATCCGACTGCGATCCTCTCGTGGAGCCGATGAAGCGATCTCGATCGTCGACGCGGTCGACGTCGTGCGCGCGGTCCGCGACGACTATCGCATGATCGACGGGATCAGTGCGGAAGGTCGTGCCCGGATCCGCGCAGCAGGCGAGATGCTCGAGCGTCTGCGGCGGGCTTCGGCGCAGCCGATCCCTGAGCTCATCCGGCTGATCGAGCTCGAGCTGCGACTGGACATCGAGCTCGCGGCGAACGAGACACGAGGACCTGCGCGCGTCGCGGCGACGCAGCTGCGCGCCTTCGCAGACGAGGTGCGCGCGTTCCTCTCCGCCGATGAGCGGGGGACCATCGGCAGCCTCCTCGCCTGGCTCGACAAGGCTGAGAGCACCGACGAGCTGATGCCGCGTCCCGAGCCCCCGGAACCTGGAGTGGTGCAGCTGCTGACCATCCACGGCTCCAAGGGGCTCGAGTGGGATGCGGTGGCGGTGGTGCGTCTCGTCGCGGACGAGCTGCCGAGCCGCCCGACGGACACGTCCGGATGGTTCGGATTCGGAGTGGTTCCGTTCGCGTTGCGCGGCGATCGCGATGCGCTGCCGCGCTTCTCGTGGGATCCCGACGAGGCCGTCGCGGGTGAGACCGATCCGGCGAAGCGGCTCAAAGCCGGCATCGCCTCGCTCACCAGCGCCAGCAAGACGGCTCCGGGTGCCCTCACCGTGTTCAAGGCGGCGTACCGCGATTACCAGCAGCAGGAGGAGCGCCGGCTCGCGTACGTCGCGGTGACCCGCGCCCGTACCGATCTGCTGCTCACGGGCGCGCATTGGGCGGGGCAGAAGAAGCCGCGCGTGCCGAGCCCGTATCTGCTGCAGGCGATGGAGGTGCTCGGCCTCGATCCGATCGCTCCCGTCGACCCCGAGCAGAACCCCTACGACGGTCCCGGTGCGACCCTCACCTGGCCCCTGGATCCGCTCGGCGCCCGGCGGACGGTCGTCCAGGCTGCGGCCGATGCGGTCCGCGAAGCCGCGCTGCACACGCCTCAGCCGAGCCCCGAGCTCGAGCGTCTAGTGGCCGAGCGCGCAGCGCGCCTGCAGGGGACGGATGTGCCACCGCCGACGCGTGTGCCCGCATCCAGGTTCAAGGACTACGTCACCGACTTCGGCGGCACGCTCTCATCGATCGTGCGGCCCATGCCGGAACGACCGTACCGCCAGACGCGTCTCGGCACCCTCTTCCACGCGTGGGTCGAGCGCCGGAGCGGACAGGTCGGCGTGGGCACCCGAGCGGACGAGGCCCTGTGGGAGCTCGACGAAGACGACGCGGCGTCTGCCACGGGCGACGTCTCTGTCGCGGATGCCGCCGATCTCGGCAGCCTGCAGGAGATCTTCGAACGCAGCGAGTGGGGATCGCTCAAGCCGATCGCCGTCGAGATCGAGATCGACTTCGCCCTGGGTGGGGAGCCGGGCGAGTCGCTCTCGGATACCGGTGAGCCGGAGCGGCACGAGGGCCACGTCGTGATCTGCAAGCTCGACGCCGTCTATCGCCGCGAGGATCGCGGGGGGCGCATCGAGATCGTCGACTGGAAGACGGGCAAGGCGCCGCGGACGCCTGCGGAACGAGAAGAGCGGATGCTGCAGCTCGCCCTGTACCGGCTGGCCTACCACCGTCGGTTCGGCGTGCCGCTGGAAGAGATCGACGTCGCGCTGTACTACGTGGCGGACGATCTCGTGATCCGCGGTGACCGGGTCTACTCGGAGTCGGAGCTCTTCCACCGCTGGAGTGCGGCGCGCGCGGCGCGCTGAGCCTCGTCTTCGGGAGAGGTGCCCTCGTCCTCGCCCTGGGAGATCCCGGACCCGCCGCCGTCGGATGCCGATGGGCGCAGCGAGGAGAGATCCTCCGTGTCCAAGGCCGCAGCCTCGGCGCGATGCGCAGCGTCGTTCTGAGCATCGTCGCCGTCCACCGCTTCGGCACGCTCGGGGGCGTCGAGATCTTCGTCGCGCCAGAGCTCGTTCGGATTGTAGGCATCCGTCTGCATCGAGGTGTCGACGGCTGCCACGGCGCTCGCCGGCACGCTGTCCAGCGCGTCCATCGCCGAGTCGACGCCCTCGCCGCGAGACGAGATCACCGTGAGGTCGTCGGAGTGAAGCCCGTCAGCGAGAGCCTCGAGCAATGCGGCGGCATCGTCGACGATGTCCGCCCGGCGCAGAGAATCGCCGTGCACGAGCCAGCGCGCGAACTCCAGTTCGGCGAGCAGCCGGGCGCGCACCTCGATCGCCGCGTCAGGCGTGCGCTGCGAGGCGCGCGCGTACGCGGCCTGCACGTCGTCGGCCGCCTCCGGGGCTGCGGAGAGCCAGGCGAGGTCGATCGCAGGATCGCCGACCGACAACGCGTGCCAGCCGACCAGACCTGAGACCTGAGGTCCGAGATCAGCGTCGTCGACGAACAGGAAGGATGTGGCCTGCACGCCCCCCAGTGTCACTGTGGACTCGAACCGCCACAGGTCGTCATCGGCGACGGCCTCGCGCCAGCGCACCGTCAGACGCGCGGGAACGCGCCCGGTCGAGGCGGCCGCGTCGACGACGCGGCCGATCTCGTCGCGGGTCTCCTCGGCCGAGCGCGCCGGCAACCCCGCACCGCGCACCACGGAGGTCGGCATCGCATGCACGGCGGCGATCGCCGCGCCCATCGACTCTGCGGCGCCGCGCCCGGCGGGCACATGAGCAGCTTCGATCTGAAAGCCGGGAAGGAGCTCGGTGACCAGGGCTCGTCCGTCGCTCACGCGGGTCTCGCCGATGTACTCGGGGATCCGGAACGGCAGCATCGCCCGGGCTCCAGCCGTCAGTGCCCTCAGTGCGAGCGCCTCCGCGGCGAGCTCTGTCGCAGCCTCATCGTCGTCTGCGACGCGGATCGCGAGCTCGCGCCCGTCGCTCAGCGATGCGACGGCGGAGTCGAAACGACCGTCGCCACCGGCGGTCAGGGCACGGGCGCCCGTCACCTCCGCCCCGGGCAGTGCGGCTGTCACGGCCGCGGCTAGAGTGAAAGGAGAGCGTCCCATCCCCCCAGGGTAGGTCGGCTCAGGGGCGGTCCTGCCTCCGCCACGCCCGTGAGAGAGGGAGTCGATGACCATTCCGCCCATGTCCATCGATCGCGCGGGGGATCTGCGCGACAGTCCGGGCATCCTCGAGCAGCTGCGCGCCGACGCGACGAGCACCGTCGTCGCGGTGCGTGACGGGCGGGTGCGGGTGGAAGACGACCGTCTGTTGCGGGTCGGCGCAGCCGACGTCACAGACGCCACCTGGGCTCTTCTCGGACGCGACGCCGACGGCGGGGCGGTGCTCCTGGCGGCGCTGCCACCAGAGGCCGGCACCATCGACACCGCCCCCGAGGAGACCTGGCTCGGACTGCGCGACGTGGGCGGCCGCCTCGGCGATGCGGACACCGATCTGCTGATCGAGGCGCTCGCTCTCGCCGGATGGCTTCGCGACGCGCCGTTCTGCCCGAGCTGCGGCGGCGGAACCGAGCTGCGTCAGGCAGGGTGGTCGCGCCGCTGCCTGGTGTGCGGCCGCGAACACTTCCCGCGCACGGATCCGGCCGTCATCGTCGCCGTCGAGAGCGGCGACGGCGAGCGCCTGCTGCTGGGCGCGAACGCGAACTGGGGCGGGCGCATGTATTCCTGTTTCGCCGGGTTCGCCGAGGCGGGGGAGTCGCTCGAGACGACCGTGCACCGCGAGATCGAGGAGGAGTCGGGCGTCCGGCTGCACAGCCTCCGCTACGTCTCCTCCCAGCCGTGGCCGTTCCCGCGGTCGCTCATGATCGGCTTCCGCGCGGTCGTCGACGACGAGGACGCCGCGCGCCCTGACGGCGAGGAGATCATCGACGTGCGCTGGTTCACCCGGGCCGAGATCGGCTCGGCGCTCGAGGGCGAGGGCCCGGTCGGACTCCCCGGCAAAGCGTCGATCGCCAGGGCTCTGATCGCCGGCTGGTACGAGGAACGCGCGTGAGTGCGCTCGACGCGCTCGACGAACGGCAGCGGGAGGCGGCATCCGTGCTGCGCGGTCCGGTCGCGGTGCTGGCCGGAGCCGGCACGGGCAAGACGCGTGTGATCACGCACCGGATCGCGCACGGGGTCGACACTGGCGCCTATTCGCCCTCACGCGTGATGGCTGTCACGTTCACGGCGAAGGCAGCCGGGGAGCTCCGCGGGCGACTGCGTGCTCTCGGCGTCGAGGGCGTCGCTGCCCGCACCTTCCATGCGGCGGCCCTCGCGCAGCTGAACTTCTTCTGGCCCACGCTGGCGGGTTCTCCGGCGCCGAGCATCATCGACAACAAGGTGCGGATGCTGGGCCAGGCCGCCGATGCCATGCGCCTGCGTCCGAGCACGGCCACACTTCGCGACATCGCCTCCGAGATCGAGTGGCGCAAGGTCTCGATGCTGTCGATCGATCAGCATGCGGCTCTGGGGCGCACCGTGACGGGCGTCGATGCCACGCAGCTCGTCGAGCTGCAGCGCGCGTACGAGGCGCTCAAGGACGAGCGCCACCAGCTCGACTTCGAGGACGTGCTGCTGGCGTGCGCGGGGATGCTCGAGGCGGAGCCGCGGGTGGCGGCATCCGTCCACGAGCAGTACCGGCACTTCACGGTCGACGAGTACCAGGACGTCTCGCCGCTGCAGAACCGGCTGCTCGAGCTGTGGCTGGGCGACCGCCGCGACATCTGCGTGGTGGGCGATGCCAGTCAGACGATCTATTCGTTCGCAGGGGCCGAGCAACGGTTCCTGCTCGACTTCGAACGGCGTCATCCCGACGCGACCGTCGTGCGGCTCGAGACGAACTACCGTTCGCAGGCGCCGATCCTCGCCGCGGCCAACGCTCTGATGCGCGGGCGTCCGGGTGCGCTCGAGCTCGTGCCGGCTCGCGATTCCTTCTCGGCCGATCCGCCGACCGTCACCGCCTACGACACCGAAGGAGAAGAGGCCGCGGGCATAGCCGCCGCGATCGCCGCGCGCATAGAGAGCGGAACCTCGCCCTCCGAGATCGCCGTGCTCTATCGCGCTCACTCTCAGTCGGGCGTGCTGCAGCAGGCTCTCGCCGCGCAGGGCATCGCCACGTCGGTGCTGGGCGGTACGCGTTTCTTCGCCATGCCGGAGGTGCGCCAGGCGATCCTCGCGCTGCGAGCCGCAGCCGTCGCGCCGACCGAGCACGGATTCCTTCCCGGCGTGCAGCGCGTCCTGCGCGAGCTCGGCCTGACGGACGAGCCACCGGCAGCCGGCGGTGCGCAGCGTGACGGCTGGGAGGCACGACGCGCGATTCTGAGACTCGCCGAGGAAGCAGGGCCCGACGAGACGCTTCGCAGCTTCAGCGATGCGCTGATGGCTCGCGCGAAGGACCAGCATGAGCCCACTCTGCGCACCGTGACGCTGTCGACCCTGCATGCGGCCAAGGGCCTCGAATGGCCGCACGTGCATCTGGCGGGCTGGGCAGAGGGGGCGCTGCCGATCTCGTACGCCACGGGCTTCGAAGCGATCGACGAGGAACGGCGGCTGGCGTATGTCGGCGTCACGCGCGCCGCGCGAACCCTGTCGCTGTCGTGGTCGCGTTCGGCCGGACGGGGAGAGAGGGCGCCGTCGCGCTTTCTCGCAGAGATCGGGACGGCTGCTCGCGGCACCGGCATTCTTCGTGAAACCGCACCGAACGCCACACCCGCCCGCCGGACTCGCTGACTTCCACGAACGATCCGGCAGAGGCTCCCTCGGCGAGCAGACGCGCCGCAAGGGTCGCTGCCTCGGCGACCTGGGCCGCGCCGATCGGACCGGGGTTGCGGCCGACGAGCTGAGCATGCATGCGCGGCCACGCGGGGTCGCGGTCGCGTTCGTGCGCGTCGCGACAGCTCAGACAGGGCGTCTCTCCGGGGATCACGAGCGGGCCGACCGTCGTGCGTCCGCGTTCGAGCGCGACCGGAAGATGGGTGATGTCGTCGCGCAGGTAGCTCGCGAGGTGCAGGGCGGCTGCGGCGCCCCGCACCAGGATGACTCCGCAGTCGCGCGAATCCGCACGATCACCCGGTTCGACTCCCTCGTCGGCGAGCGCTTCGCGCATGCGGTACTCGCATCGGCCGTCGGTCATCCCGATGGTCTCGACCCACGCCGACCGCGGTGCGGGCGCATCGTCGACGAGCAGGGGACGCAGGCGGGCCAGCAGCAGCTGAGCTTCACGCCTGGGTGCGCCGGCCCCGTGCGCGATCACGTCGAAGGCGTTCATGCGGAAGCCCTCGGCCATCCGCGTCAGCAACGGCACCACCCATGGGGCGTCGACGGGAAGCCTGACGTCGCCGTCCACTCCGAGCTGCAGCGTCTCGCTGTCGCGCCACAGCAGCGGCACGCCGGGGTCCAGTCGGGTGATCGTCTTCGGGCTCAGCGGTGACATGCCCCGATTCTGCGGAACCGGGCTCGCCCGTGGGGCGCGTCGGACGGATCCGTGGAGAATCCGCCCGGTTTCACTGCTTGTGCAGGAAGAGTGGACGCCGCATCTCCTGAGCGGCGTCCCGCTCGCTCAGACGGGCTTGGCGTCGCCGCCTGCGTCGCCTGCCGGGTCGTCCCCGTCCTCATCGCCTGTGAGGGTGCCGGCATCCGGAGTGTCATCCGGTGAGGCGTCCCCGCTGTCCGAGAAGTCCTCTCCGTCGAGCAGCCGCGCGAGCGCCTCGTCCATCTCGTCGGCGACGGGCTGTTCGCCGCGCGCCACGGCCTGCAGCCGCGCGATCAGGGCGGTCGGGTCGTCGATATCGGATGCCTGCGGCATGAGGTCGGGGTAGTCCCACAGCGAATCGCGCGCGGCGATGCCGACGGCATCCGTCACCGCCTGCCACATCGCCGACGCCTCCCGAAGCCGTCGAGGGCGCAGCTTCAGGCCGACCAGTGCACCGAGAGCGTCCTCAGCGGGTCCGCCCACCGCCCGGCGGCGGCGCGCCGCCTCGGCGATCCTCACACTCTCCGGCAGGCGGGAGGTCGCCTGCGCGGTCACGACGTCGACCCAGCCGTCGATCGTCGCGACGAGGTTCTCCAGCCGGTCGAGCGCCTCGCGCTGCGCCTCGGTCTGCACGGGCAGCAGCGCTCCGCCCTCGATCGCGGCCCGCAGCTCCTCGGGATTGTTGGGGTCGAGCCGGCTCGCGACGTCTTCGAGGGCGTCGACGTCGACCGTGACCCCGCGGGCGAAGTCCGTGATCTGCGACATCACGTGCAGGTGCAGCCACTTCGCGTGGCGGTAGAGCCGGGCGTAGGCGAGCTCCCTGGTCGCGAGGTAGAGCGCGATCTGATCCTCGGGGATCTCCAGCCCCTCGCCGAAGGCGGTGAGGTTCTGCGGGATGACCGCTGCCGTGCCCGCGGGGAGAACGGGAATGCCCACATCCCCGCCCGAGACGACCTCGAGGGAGAGGTTGCCGAGCACCTGACCGAACTGCGCGGCGAACACGGACCCGCCCAGACCCCGCATGAGCTTGCCCGCGCCCTGCACGAGTCCGCGCATCTCCTCAGGCACCTGCGTGTCGAGAGCGCTCGTCAGAGCATCGGCGATGCTCGTGGAGACCGGATCGGCGATCTCCTTCCACACCGGAAGGGTCGCCTCCACCCACTCTCCGCGCGTCATCGGCCGGGGAGCGTCGGCGAGCTCGGAGATCGTCGTCGCCTCGCCGAGCCACAGGTTCGCAAGCGCGAACGAGTCGACAAGAGAGGTGCGTGACCCGTCGGCGATTCCCTGGCCGTCGCGATTCGCGATGTGCAGGGCCTGGCGAAGCGCGTTCTCCCACGCATCTCCGCCGAATGCGCCCTGCAGCTGGGCCATGATGGTCTGCATCATGGCCGGGTCGAACTGGATGCCCTCCATGCCGCCCAGCATCTCGCGCAGCTGTTCGGGGTCGATGTCACCACCGCCCTGCCCGGACATCATCCGTCGCAGGAACTCCTGGAAGTCCTCGGGTGTGGGGTCGTTGTCTGACATGTCGCTCGCCTCTCAGCACGCCTATAGCCGTGGGATCTACGCTAGTCACAGAGACAGGCCCGCGACCCGGTTCGCTGTACGCCGCTCGCGAACGACGGAGGAATGCTGTGGATCGAACCCGGTCTGTGAAGCTCGGACTGGGCGTCTGGTCGCTGATCATCGCGCTGATCGCGCTGGTCGTGCTGACCTTCCTGCCGACGCCGTACGTGATCCAGCGGCCGGGACCGGTGTACAACACGCTCGGCACGGCCGCCGACAAGGACGGCGAGCAGGTCCCGCTGATCGCGGTCGACGGCGCCGAGACCTACGAGACGGCCGGCTCTCTCGATCTCACCACCGTGCAGGTCGTCGGCAACAGGCAGCGCACCCCCAGCTGGTTTGAGCTCGCCCTGGCGTGGACGGATTCGTCGAAGGCGGTCGTACCGCTCGACTCCGTGTTCCCCGAGGGCGTCACCACCGAAGAGCGCGACGCGCAGAACGCGACGCTCATGGTGGACTCGCAGCACGAGGCCACAGCGGCGGCGCTGAGCGAGCTGGGCTACGACACCGGCGCGCAGGTGGCGGTCGTCGAGGCGGTCGAGGGCACCCCGGCCGACGGGGTGCTCGAGACGGATGACGTCATCACCGCGATCGACGGGACGGCGGTCGACTCCGCCACGCAGCTCCGCGAGAAGATCCAGGATGCCGAGGGCTCGGCCGTCGAGCTGACGGTGCTGCGCGGCGGCGAGGAGAAGACGGTCGAGATCACGCCGGAGGAGCGCACCGCCGAGGGCAAGACCACCTGGGTCGTCGGCGTGACGCTGCGCACCGACTACGACTTCCCGATCGACGTGACGATCCAGCTCGACAACGTAGGGGGCCCCAGCGCCGGCATGATGTTCGCGCTCGGCATCATCGACACGCTCACTCCCGGCGAGCTCAACGGCGGAAAGGACGTCGCGGGGACCGGCACGATCGCGGCAGACGGCACGGTCGGCCCGATCGGCGGCATCCGGCAGAAGCTCTACGGCGCGAGGGATGCCGGGGCCGACTACTTCCTGGCCCCCGAATCCAACTGCGACGATGTCGTAGGCCACATCCCCGCCGGACTCACGGTCGTCAGCACCTCGACCCTCGAGGAATCCGTGCACGCGCTCGAGGTGATCGCCGACGGGGGAGACGTCAGCGCTCTTCCGACCTGCGGTTAGAGTGCGGCCCGCGATGGGTGGGCCGTGATCTCGCTGTGACCGGACCGGGAGCCGCCCCATAGTTAGGCATGCCTAGGATGGGACCGTGACCTCGACCTCATCACCGAATCCGGCCGCGCCTCGAACTTCGCGGAGGATCGTCGGCGTCTCGCTGGTGATCCTGGCAGCGCTGATCGCGGCATTCTTCGTCTTCGCATCGCTGTACACCGAGTTCCTCTGGTTCGACCAGCTCGGCTTCACGAACGTGCTCACGACGCAGTGGTTCGCCACCGCGCTGATGTTCGCGCTCGGCTTCCTGGGCATGGCGGCGCCTCTCTTCGTCGTGATCCAGCTCGCGTATCGTCTGAGGCCCGTGTACGTCAGGCTCAGCTCGCAGCTCGACCGCTATCAGGAGGTCATCGAGCCCCTGCGCCGCCTGGCCATGTGGGGGATGCCTGTGTTCTTCGGCCTCTTCGCCGGCTTCTCCGCGGCGAGCCAGTGGAAGACCGTGTGGCTCTGGGCGAACGGCGTTGCGACCGACTCGGTCGACCCGCAGTTCGGTCTCGACACCGGCTTCTACATGTTCGCGATGCCGTTCTACTCGATCCTTCTCGCATTCGTCTCGGCTGTGCTGCTGCTGTGCCTGCTGGTCACCGTCCTCGTGTCGTACCTGTACGGGTCGGTGCGCATCGGTCAGGGCGAGCTGCGCATCTCGAAGCCCGCACGCATCCAGCTCGCCGTGATCGCCGGCCTCTATCTCCTCGTGCAGGCGGCGAGCCTGTGGCTCGACCGCTACAAGACCCTCGTCGCGCCGGAGGACCGCATCACCGGTGCCGCATACACCGGAGTGAACGCGACGATCCCTGGGCTCGCGATCGTCGCCGTGATCGCGGCCGTCGTGGCCGTGCTCTTCTTCGTCACCGCCGTGATCGGCCGCTGGCGCTTCCCGCTGGCCGGCACCGCGCTTCTGATCGTGGCGTCGCTGGTGGTCGGGGTCGGCTATCCGTGGATCGTCACGACCTTCCAGGTGAAGCCGAACCAGAACGCGTATCAGGCGGAGTTCTACCAGCGGAACATCGACGGCACGAAGGAGGCCTACGGCGTCGCAGATGTCGAGGTGACTCCCTTCACCGCCAAGACGGATGCCGAAGCCGGCCAGCTGCGTGAAGATGCCGACACCACGGCATCCATCCGCATCATCGACCCGAAGATCGTCAACGACGTCATCCGTCAGCAGGATCAGGCCCGCGACTACTACCAGTTCCCGCAGACGCTCGACGTCGACCGCTATCAGGTCGACGGGGTCGCTCAGGACACGGTGGTCGCCGTCCGCGATCTCGACATGGCGAACCTCGGCGACAGCGACACCTGGAACAACCGTGTCGCGGTCTACACGCACGGCTACGGACTGCTCGCGATGGCCGGCAATCAGCGCACGGCCTCGGGCGAGCCGGTGTTCCTCGAGCGCGGCATGCCCACCTCGGGAGACCTCACGGACTCGGAGAAGTACGAGCCTCGGATCTACTTCGGTGAGAACTCTCCGGAGTACTCGATCG
>Ga0308158_10005018_pt1 | contig 10969 bp, 13 predicted proteins | sample PhyBR2_FD_201038 | JGI IMG/M metagenome (GOLD analysis project Ga0308158, IMG submission 201038) | Phyllosphere microbial communities from UC Gill Tract Community Farm, Albany, California, United States - DLSLB.R2 | ecosystem: Host-associated > Plants > Phyllosphere > Unclassified | place: USA...
GATGCCGAGGTCGAGCAGCCGGTCGCACAGCGTCTCGAGCGTCGCCCAGCTTTTCGATCCCTCGCCGGGAGACAGCACGATCGCCTCGCTCGCGACGCCGTTCTGCGTCAGCGAGGCCTGGAGCGTCGCGAGATGACCGGTCAGGTTCGCATCGGTGACGATGGCCATCGTCCGCCCCCGCGCGAGCGGCGCGAGACGCGCGCCGGCGGCGGCGAGCGATCCGGCCTCGATATGGATCGGATAGCTCCGGGCGCCGAGGTTCACGGTGATCGTCGTCATAGTCCGATGGCTTTCAGGATGGACGCAACGGTCGCTTCATGCGGGGCCTTGTTGCTCGCGATGTGGATATGCGCCTTGGCGTAGATCGGGTTGCGGACGCGCGCGAGTTCGGCGAGCACCTGGCCCGCGTCCCGGTTGCGCAGCAGCGGCCGCGTGTTGCGGCGGCCGACCCGCTCGACGAGAATGTCGGGATGCGCGCTGAGCCAGATCGCGGTCGCTTCCGCGAGGATCAGGCTGCGCGTTTCCTCGTTGATGAACGCACCCCCGCCGGTCGCGATGACCTTGGGCTTGCCGTCGATCAGCCGCGCGATCACGCGGCGTTCGCCGTCGCGAAAATACGCTTCGCCGTATTTTTCGAAGATCTCGCTGACGGTCATTCCCGATGCCGCCTCGATCTCGTGATCGGCATCGACGAACGGCAGGCGGAGGCGTTGCGCGAGGCGGCGGCCGACCGTCGTCTTGCCCACGCCCATCAATCCGACGAGGACGAGGGGGCGGCCGCTCCAGGGGGCAATCGGGTTGTGGCTTTGCAACATCGCGGGCCGCGCTATACAGCGACGCTGCGCGGGGGGAAACGCCAACCACGTGCGTAATTGCTCTGTTCGCCTTCTTCGTATCCGTCTCAACAAGGTTTTGCGTATGTCCCGCCTGATAGTCTCGGTCGTCGTCGTTCTGGTCGTGGTCATCGGCGGGCTGTTCCTGCTCGCAGGGCGCGCCACCGAACGCCCCCAGACGCAAGTCGAGAAGGCCGTGACGCTTGCGAACCTTTCCTAAGGTCACGCTGGCGGCGCTGGCCGCGACCTGCGCGCTCGCGGCGCTGGCGCCGGCGATCGGGCAGGATCGTCCCGAATCGATCCTCCCCCCCGGGTTCGGTGACACGACGCCGACGCCGGCACCGACCCCGCGGGCACCGTCCGCAGGCTCACCGGGCCAGCCCGCCCGGCCGGCTCCGTCCGGCCAGCCCGGAGCCCCTGCACAACCAGTCGCACCCGTTCCGGCGCCACCAGGCGGTCTGGCGACGATCCAGCCGCTGCCGCCCTCGTCGCCTCCGACGGGGCCGGACGGGGCGCCGATCGTGCCCCCGGTCGGCACGCCCGCGCCGATCGATCCCGCGGTCGTCGCGCAATATGAAATGCCGGCCTTCGCGCGCCGCTCGCTCGATCGGGTCGGCGCGATCGGCCAGACCGAAGGCGGCCTTGCGGCAGACGCCTTCGGTGCGGCCAATGGCCCGTATCTCCAGACGCTGATGCGCCGGCTGACCGCGCCGCTGCCGTCACGGTGGATGTCGATTTTGCTACGGCGCGTGCTGGTATCGCGCGTCGAGACACCGGCCGGCGTCAACGGCGCGGATTTCGCCGCCGAGCGCGGCTGGCTGCTGCTGCGAATGGGCGAGTCGGTTGCGGCGCGTGCGGTCGTGCAGGGCGTCGACACCGCCAACTATACGCCCAAACTCTATCAGGTGGCGATGAACACCGCGCTGGCGACGGGCGATCCCGGTGGTCTGTGTCCGCTGGTCGACGGCGCGATACAGCGCGTGCCGGCGCGAAGCTGGACACTGGCGCAGGCGATGTGCGCGGGACTATCGGGCGAACCGTCGCGGGCGGGAACGCTGATCACCGCGGCGCGGCGGCGCAACGTCGCCAGCGGCGTCGACATGCTGCTGGCGCAGAAGGTCGTCGGCGCCGGCGGGCAGGGGCGCCAGGCGGTGACGATCGAGTGGGACGGCGTCGATCAGCTGACGACGTGGCGGCTCGGACTCGCGATGGCGACGGGGGTGGTCGTCCCCGATCCGTTGTTCGCCACGGTCGGACCGCAGGCGACCTATTGGCGTGCCTTGTCCCCCGGCCTGACGATCGGCAACCGGTTGGCCGCGGCGGAGGCGGCAGCGGCGCAGGGCGTGCTGTCGAATGCCGCACTGGTCGACCTGTACGGGGCAGCCGATGGCGACGACAGCGTCCAGAGCGCCGCGACCGCGACCGCGCAGGACCTGCGCACCGCCTATGCCGATCGCAACGCAGAGGCACGGCTGACCGCGCTGCGATCGATCTGGGGGGCGAGCACGGATGCAGCACCCGCCTATGCGCGACTGGTGCTGACGGCGCGGGCCGCGGTGCGGATCCCGGCGGCGCTGGGCAAGGGGGACGCCGACCAGCTGGTCGCGTCGATGCTGTCCGCGGGGCTGGACCACAGCGCGTCACGCTGGCTCGGCGTCGTCGATCGCGGCGGGGACGCGTGGGCGATGCTCGTGCTCGCCGACCCCAATCCGGGGGCCCGGTTGAGCTATGGCGATCTCGCCTCCTATTCGGGCGGACCCGGCGATTCGGCGCTGAAGCAGCGGATGCTGTTCGCGGGGCTCGCGGGGCTCGGCAGGCTGAGTGCGGGCGATATCGAGCGGGCGGCACAAGCGCTCGGCGTGCCGATCGGGACGGAAAATGCCTGGACGCGCGCGCTCGACCGCGCGGCGCGCGCGGGACAGCCCGGAACCGTCGCGCTTCTCGCGGCGACAGGTCTGCAGACGGCACGCTGGCATGGTGTCCCGCCCGAGGCGCTGTACCGGATCGTTGCCGCGCTGCGGGTCGTGGGGCTCGAGGGCGAGGCGCGGATGCTGGCCGCCGAGGCGATCGCGCGCGCGTGACCGCCGCGCCGACCCGACCGCGTGCGCGAGGGCCTCGTGATGCATGACGGCGACGACGACGGCGTCCCCACCGACGCGCATGCATCGGGGAGGAGCGCGGACCTCGTCGACCGCGCGCTGATCGACCGGTTTCTCGAGATGATGGCGGCGCAGGCAGGGTCGGCGGCGAACACGATCGCCGCCTATCGCAGCGACCTGTCGCTGGCGTCCAGGATGCTCGACGGCGATCTGGCGACCGCGGATGGCGAGGCGCTCGTCCGGCTCTCGGCGACGTGGCGTGACCTGTCGCGCGCGACGATCAGCCGGAAATCGGCGGCACTGCGGCGGTTCTTCGGGTTTCTCGCCGACGAGGGGCACCGGGAGGACGATCCGGGCAAGGCGCTGCCGCGGCCCGGAACGGCCCGGTCGCTCCCCAAGATCCTGGGGCATGATGACGTCGACCGGCTGTTCGCGGCGATCGTCGCGCGAATCGGGCGCGATCCACCCGACCCGCGCGATGTACGACTGTCGTCGCTGATCGAGCTGCTCTACGGCTCCGGCCTGCGCGCGACCGAACTGATCAGCCTGCCGCGCAATGCGGTTCACCCCGATCGACCGTTCGTCATCCTGCGCGGCAAGGGCGGGCGCGAGCGGCTGGTGCCCATATCCGATCGCGCGCGCGCCGCTGTCGCGCTGTGGCGCGCGAACGTCCCCGTCGATTCACCCTGGCTGTTCCCCTCGGGCAAACGGCATCTGTCGCGCATCCGCCTGTACCAGCTGGTCAAGGCACTCGCTGCCGAGGCAGGGGTGCCGCCCGACCGCGTCAGCCCGCATGTGCTGCGCCACGCCTTTGCCACGCACCTGCTGGCCGGCGGGGCCGATCTGCGCGCGCTGCAGGCGATGCTGGGGCATGCCGATATCGCCACCACCGAGATCTATACGCATGTCGAAGCGAGCAAACTGGTCGAACTGGTCAATACGCGCCACCCGCTGAACGACGCCGCGAACCCGCCCCGCGTTGACGTTCAAGTCCGCGAGCCGTAACCGGCGCGGATGCCAAGCTTCCTCGACTTCGAGAAACCGATCGCCGAACTGCAGGGGCGGATCGACGAACTCCGTGACACCGCGACCGACGGCAGCGTCGATCTGTCCGCCGACATCGCCCGTCTGCAGGCCAAATCGGACAAGCTCCTGAAGGACACGTTCGCCCGGCTGACGCCGTGGCAGAAGACGCAGGTCGCGCGTCATCCAGAGCGTCCGCACTTCAAGGATTACGTCGCCGCGCTGTTCGACGAGTTCATCCCGCTCGCGGGCGACCGGGCGTTTGGTGACGACCAGGCGATCCTGGGCGGGTTCGCGACGTTCCGCGGGCGCAGGATCATGGTGCTGGGGCACGAGAAGGGCGACGATACCGCCAGCCGTCTCCGTCACAATTTCGGCATGGGCAAGCCCGAGGGCTATCGCAAGGCGATCCGTCTGGTCGAGCTGGCGAACCGCTTCGGCCTGCCGATCGTGACGCTGGTCGACACCTCGGGCGCGTTCCCCGGGATCCAGGCCGAAGAACGCGGCCAGGCCGAGGCCATCGCGCGCTCGACCGAGGCGTGCCTCAACGCCGGCGTCCCGATCGTTTCGGCGATCGTCGGCGAGGGCGGGTCGGGCGGCGCGGTTGCGCTGGCGGCGGGTAATCGCGTGCTGATGTTCGAACATGCCGTGTATTCGGTGATCAGCCCCGAGGGCTGCGCCTCGATCCTGTGGCGGACCGCGGACAAGGCACCCGAGGCGGCCGAGGCGATGCGGATCACCGCGCAGGACCTGAAGACGTTCGGCGTGATCGACACCGTCGTCGCGGAACCGCTCGGGGGTGCTCACCGCGATTCGGCAACGGCGATCGACGCGCTCGGCACCGCGATCTCGGCCGCGCTCGACGAGCTCGTGCCCCTATCGGCGGCGGACCTGCGCAAGGAGCGTCAGGCGAAGTTCCTTAAGATGGGACGCCTCTGAGCGTTCCGGCCGGGCAGGGCGTCCAAACGAAAATGGGCGGCGGATCCTGTGATCCGCCGCCCATTCGTTGTGCAATCCGGTAAAGGATTGCAGAGGCTCAACCAGCCGTCATCTTGCTGCTGACGTTGTTGAAGGTCTTGTTCAGGCTCGTGCCCAGACCCTGCATCGCGGCGATGGCTGCGACGGCGATCAGCGCGGCGATCAGGCCGTACTCGATTGCGGTCGCACCCTTGTTGTCCTTGAAAAGCTTGCGGATCATCTGCATTCCGGTCTCCATCGTTAAAAAGCTTCAGTCACCCGGCCGGCCCGGATCGACCGGAACAGCAATTCCGATCCCTAGGCGCGAGCGATTGAGAAATTCTTAAAACCGCAAATCTTTCGTATGCTTAGCGGGCGGCCGCGACCCGGGTGTGGAGCATGTTCCACAGGGACGAGGTGCTGTCGGCGAGCATCACAAGCCCCGTCATCATGCCGAGCACGACGAGGGCCAGGATCAGGCCATATTCGACCGCCGTCGCGCCGCGGAGGTTCCCGAGCAGCGTGGTGGCCGCATGCAGGACGCGGGCACAGACTGGCTTTACGCTTCGGAGTTTCGGCCTCATGCCGCGTGGTAATAGAGTCAGGAGCTTAACGAATGGCCAATGATACTGCGCTGTTGCCCGTCGTCGCGGCGGCGTTGGTCGACGCGGATGGCCGCGTGCTGCTGCAGCAGCGACCCGCGGGAAAATCGCTTGCCGGGCTCTGGGAATTTCCCGGCGGCAAGATCGAGCCGGGCGAGACGCCCGAAGACGCGCTGATCCGCGAACTTGAGGAGGAACTGGCGATCATGGTGCCGCACGCGTGCCTCGCGCCGGCAGTCTTTGCGAGCGCGCCGCTGGGCGACCGGCACCTGTTGCTGTTGCTGTTCGTCACGCGGAAGTGGACGGGCGTTCCGCGCGCGCTCGAGGCGGACGCGCTGCGGTGGGTCTATCCGCGTGACATGCACGACTTGCCGATGCCGCCTGCCGACAAGCCGCTCATCGGCCTGCTGGACGCGCTGCTATAGCTGTACGGAAAAAACCGGTTAGCTGATCGAATACTGGATCGGCTTGAACGATCCGCCGTTCGACTGCAGCGCCGAGCACGCGGTCAGTCCGATGATCAGGTCCATCTCGGCGCGGAACGTGATCGTATCGCCGGCGCGACTGAGTGGCGGCTCTACCGTGAACGCGCCCGTAGACCCGTCGATCGGCACGTTCATGAAACAGTTGAACGCGGTGGGGATGGCGTCGGGCTCCACGCCATAAGGCGCCAGCGCTTCGGCGAGGTTGCCGAAGCATCCGCGGTGCGGATCGGTATCACCGTAGATGATGGCGAAGGTTTCGCGCGAACACGGCGTGAGCAGGAAATCGTGCCGCCCCACGTCGTCGCCGATGATGTCGAGCATCACGTTGCTGCGGTTCGAATAGAGCCGGTCCCCCGTCGTGAGGTACAGTCGGCTGGCGTAATCGAGCGTACGCCCCGACGAGATCACTTCGCGAATGTCCGCACGGCTGTACGCGAGGAGATCCGCGACCTGACGGCCTTCGGGGTCGATCACGGTCAGCGTCTGTCCGCGATCGAGCGTGAACCCGGCGCCGGAGCGCGGTGCGATCGTATCAACCATGTGCGCTGCTCCGCTTGAAGGGACATTTCCACGAGTCGTCGACGACCCGGCCGCTATACTGGCGCGCTTCGCTCGATTCACCGTGACGCGCGAGCATCGGGTTCATCGTCCCCGCCAGTTGCAGATCGCGATCGAGGATCGACGTCCGCAGCTTGTCATAGCGTTGCTGAGTACGCAGCACCTCGAACTGGTCATGCAGGTTGAACACCATCGCCGGCGTCTGGAACCGGCGCGCGGGGCGGCTCGCGTTCGGGTGAAGCCCGACGACGAAAAACGCCTCGCCCGAAAAGCTCAGCGAGAAATGCGGATCGTCCGGATCGGCGCTCACCGACGGATCGGGACGGTTGCCCAGCCATTCGTCCTTGTCGCTGAGCGACTGCGCGCGCGCCCAGAGATGCGCCTCGAATTCCTCTTCGCTCAGCTGCTCAGGGCCTTCGAACAGCACGACCATCGTGCGGAAGATGGCGCGATCCTTCTGGTATTTTCGTACCGTGTCGGCGAGCATCGGGAGGATCCGCAGATCGTCCCAGGCCGAGCGCACATCGCGGGCGACGACGATGTCCATCTGCCCGCGGCCGACCGCGGATTTGGCGCCGACGCACGGGAAGGCAGTAGCCTGAACCGTCGCGATGAACGCCTGGGCGAGAGGGTGGTCATTTTGGGTCTGGGGGAGATACATGCCGACGCCGAACAGTCCACGACGCACAAGGTTTCATCTGCGAGCGGAGTCGTTGACCTCGATCAGTCAGAAAACTTGCAGCCGGCATACTTCAGTTCGTACAGGCAGGCGTAGACAGCCGGCGGCTTACAGGCAGGGTGGACGGGCGATGGCGACCGCAAAGGGATGGGGATGCTGACAGGTAAGTTTCTACTAGGTCGCGGTCGGGATGAATTGACCGAAAACGAGGCCATGATCCTCGAAAACAGCGTCCATGACGTCAAGACGATGCCCGGCCGGTTCCGGCTCGTCCGCGCAGGCGAACCCGTGGAAACGAGCACGTTGCTGCTCGAGGGGTTCATCTGCCGCTACATGGACGACCGTGACGGGCTGCGGCAGCTCGTCGCGGTGCACGTCCCCGGCGATTTCGTCGACCTGCACGCCTTCCCGATGAAGCGGCTCGATCACGACGTCGCGACGCTGGGACCGGTCAAGGTCGCGTTGTTCGAACATGCCACGCTCCAGACGATCACCGAGAACCACCCGCATCTCACGCGGATGCTGTGGTTCAGCACGTTGCTCGATGCCGCACAGCATCGCGAATGGATCTTCCGGATCGGACGACTGGGCGCGGAAGGCCGCATCGCGCACCTGTTCTGCGAGATCTATACGCGGTTGCAGATGGTCGGACTGGCCAGCGACGGTCGGTTCACGCTGCCGATGACACAGCCGGACCTGGCCGAGGCCTGCGGCATCACCGGGGTCCATGTGAATCGTGTCCTGCGGATGCTGCGCGAGCGCAACTTGTTGACTTTCAAGGCAAATGCTGGACACATCATCGACTTCTCGGCGCTTGCCAAGATCGGCGAATTCGTTCCGGACTATCTGTATGGCAAGGCCGAAACCGAGTCGGGAGCGTCACATGATCGATAGAATGAAATCCGAAGACACGCCGGGCGTTGCCGCCGCGGAAAGCGGCGAAGTGACGCTGGACGGCCCCGATGGCGTGGCGATCACCTTCAGCCCCGCGGCAGCGCGCGAAACGGGTCAGCGCTTGATCCAGGCAGCCGATATGGCCGACAAGCAGCGCAGGGATGCTGCAATGGCCCCCGGTGGCGATGTGGGGGATGGCGATGACGACGAGGGTGACGAATAGCCTGAGGGCTACGGTCCGGCAGGCGGATCGAACACGGCGGTTCTCCTGGCGCGGTCTGGCGAGCATGGTGCCGCTCGCCGTCGCCGTCTCTGCGGCCGCACCAGCGGCGGGACAGGAGGCCGCTGCCGCACCAGCGGCGCGGTCTTCGGCGTACGACAGCGTCGATCCGATGATCGGCACCGGCGGCGAGGGGCATACGTTCCCGGGCGCCAGCGCGCCGTTCGGCATGGTGCAGCTGAGCCCGGACACCGATACCGGGTGCGAGATCCGCAAATGCTACGCGCATGCTGCGGGCTATCGCTACGACGACCCGACCATCCAGGGTTTCAGCCACACGCATTTCTCGGGCGCCGGGCATTCCGACCTGGGTGACATCCTGGTGATGCCGATGTCGGGCGACGTGACGTCGTTCGATCCGGGGGATCCGGCAAAACCGGGGACGGGGTACCGGTCGCGGTTCACTCATGCGAGCGAGATCGCGCAGCCGGGTTATTACGCGGTCACGCTCGACGACGCGAAGGTGCATGCCGAGATGACCGCGGGGACGCGGATCGGCGTGCATCGCTACCGCTTCCCCGCGGCAACCGCCGCGCATCTGATCATCGACCTGCGCAGTTCGCTCTATGCGTATCCCGGCAAGATCCTCTGGTCGTCGTTGCGGCTGCGCGCCGACGGGACGCTGACCGGGATGCGCGAGACCCGCGGCTGGGCGCCGGGGCGCAAGCTGTTCTTCGCCATGCGCTTTTCCAAGCCGATCACCGCGCACGCGTTCGTCAACCGAGAGACCGACGTGCCGTACAAGGGCTTCCAGGGACCGGGCCGCGGGACCGATGCGGTTCCCGAGCTGCTCGGTCGCGCGCTCGAGGCGCGGCTCGATTTCGGGCCGCTCGATGCGCCGCTCGAGGTGCGCGTCGCGGTGTCGGGCGTCGACGAGGCGGGCGCGATCGCCAATCTCGACAGCGAACCGGGCGGGTTCGACGCGGTTCGCGCGGCGACGCGGTCCGCCTGGACCAAGGCGCTCGACGCGGTCGCGATCGACGCCGCGCCGAAGATGCGGACGAACGTCTATACCGCGCTGTACCACAGCCTGCTCGCCCCCAGCGTCTGGAGCGATGCGGATGGCCGGTTCCGCGGTCCGGACGATCAGGTGCACAAGGCCGACGGCTACACCGTCCGATCGACGTTTTCGCTATGGGACACGTTCCGCGCCGAGCATCCGCTGCTGACGCTGGTACAGCCCGCACGGACCAGCGACGATATCGTCCGGTCGCTCGTCGCAAGCCGGACGTTCAGCCCGCACGGGATCCTGCCGGTATGGCAGTTCGCCGGACGCGAGACGTGGACGATGATCGGCTATCATGCGGTTCCCGTCATCGCCGATGCCTATCTGAAGGGCGTGCAGGGCTATGATGGCAATGCGGCGCTCGACGCGATGGTCGCGAGCGCGGACTATGCCCCCTATGGCGGGCTCGGCGACTATATCGCGCAGGGCTATGTCCCGATCGACAAGGAGCCGGAGGCGGCGTCGAAGACGGTCGAATATGCCTATGACGACTGGACGATCGCGCGGATGGCCCGCGCGCTGGGGCGGAACGACGTCGCCGCGCGGTTCGAGAAGCGCGCCGGCAACTGGCGCAACAGCTTCGACGTCAAGACCGGGTTCCTGCGCGCGCGCAAAAGCGACGGCAGCTTTCGCGTCCCGTTCGACCCGACCGCGATCAATTACGGATCGGACTATACCGAGGGCAATGCCTGGCAATATTCCTGGTTCGTGCCGCACGACCAGGGCGGGCTGTTCCGCCTGCTCGGCGGCGACAGGAAGGTCGTCGCCAAGCTCGATGCGATGTTCGACTTCGACAATTCAAAGATCGACTACAGCCATGCCGAGGATATCGCCGGGCTGATCGGCCAATATATCCATGGCAACGAACCCAGCCATCACGTCGCCTATCTCTATGACTTCGCAGGACAACCCTGGCGGACGCAGGAGCGGTTGAAGCAGATCGTCGAGAGCCAGTACAAGCCGACGCCGGACGGGCTGTCGGGCAATGACGATCTGGGCCAGATGTCCGCGTGGCTCGTCTTTACCGCGCTCGGCTTCTATCCGGTGGCGCCGGGCACCGGCGAATATGTCATCGGCCGCCCGTTCGTCGATCGCGCGGCGTTGACGGTCCCCGGCGGCAAGACGTTCACGATGGTTGCGGACGGACTGACGCCCGCCAACGCCTATGTCGGGCGCGTCACGCTGAACGGAAAACCGCTTGCGAAAAGCGTCGTCACCCACGCGCAAATCCTCGCCGGCGGCGAATTGCGGTTCGTCATGCAAGCCAAACCCAACGTGAAATGGGCGACGAGCAAGGCTGCGCGTCCCTATTCGATGACGCCCTATTAACCGCGCCGCGACGACTTCGCGCACCGCCCGCTTTTCGACGCGGCCGGTGCACGGGGTTTCGCCGCGCAACTTTATTGCTATGCTGCGGCCAACATCGTCCGGGAGAACCATGTGCATTTTCTACCTCTCGTCTTCAGTGCAGCTGCGCTGATGGCGTCTACGTCCGCGATCGCGCAAACCGGTGCGGCGCCCGTCGCGCCCGCCGCCAACCCCCTGCTCGCCGA
>Ga0308158_10005019_pt1 | contig 10969 bp, 8 predicted proteins | sample PhyBR2_FD_201038 | JGI IMG/M metagenome (GOLD analysis project Ga0308158, IMG submission 201038) | Phyllosphere microbial communities from UC Gill Tract Community Farm, Albany, California, United States - DLSLB.R2 | ecosystem: Host-associated > Plants > Phyllosphere > Unclassified | place: USA...
CCGGAGCTCAATCAAGGAGATCAACGATGACTGCAGCATTTGAGCCCACCCAGCAGACGCCCGAAGAGCAGGCCGCCGCCCTGGAGCTCGAGTGGGCCGCCAACCCCCGCTGGGAAGGTGTGACCCGTGACTACTCAGCCTCCGACGTCGTCCGCCTCCGCGGCCGCGTCACCGAAGAGCAGACCCTGGCCCGCCGCGGCTCCGAAAAGCTGTGGAAGCAGCTCACCGAGGAGCACAAGACCGGCGGCTACACCAACGCACTGGGCGCCCTCACCGGAAACCAGGCCGTCCAGCAGGTCAAGGCGGGCCTGCGCGCCATCTACCTCTCCGGCTGGCAGGTAGCTGCCGACGCCAACAACTCCGGCCACACCTACCCGGACCAGTCGCTTTACCCGGCCAACTCCGTCCCCACCGTGGTCCGCCGCATCAACAACGCCCTGCTCCGGGCGGACCAGATCGAGTTCTCCGAAGGCATCCAGACCGTCGAGGACTGGCTGGTCCCGATCGTTGCCGATGCCGAAGCCGGCTTCGGCGGCCCGCTGAACGCCTACGAACTCATGAAATCCATGATCCAGGCCGGTGCAGCAGGTGTTCACTGGGAGGACCAGCTCGCATCGGAAAAGAAGTGCGGCCACCTCGGCGGCAAGGTGCTGATCCCCACGCAGCAGCACGTCCGGACCCTGAACGCCGCACGGCTCGCGGCTGACGTCGCCGGCACCCCCACCGTCGTCATCGCCCGCACCGACGCCGAGGCTGCCACCCTGATCACCTCCGACGTCGACGAGCGCGACCAGGAATTCATCACCGGCGAGCGCACGGCGGAAGGCTTCTACAAGGTCCGCAACGGCATCGAACCCTGCATCGCCCGCGCCAAGGCCTACGCCCCGTATTCCGACCTCATCTGGATGGAAACGGGCACCCCGGACCTGGAGCTGGCCCGCAAGTTCGCCGAGTCCGTCAAGGCCGAGTTCCCGGACCAGATGCTCTCCTACAACTGCTCCCCGTCCTTCAACTGGCGCAAGCACCTGGACGACGCCACCATCGCCAAGTTCCAGCGCGAACTCGGCGCCATGGGCTTCACCTTCCAGTTCATCACCCTGGCCGGCTTCCACGCCCTGAACTACTCGATGTTCGACCTCGCCCACGGCTACGCCCGTGAAGGCATGAGCGCCTACGTCGAACTGCAGGAAAAGGAATTCGCCTCCGAGTCCCGCGGCTACACCGCAACCAAGCACCAGCGCGAAGTCGGCACCGGCTACTTCGACACCATCTCCACGGCGCTCAACCCGAACGCGTCCACCCTCGCATTGGTCGGATCGACCGAAGAGGGACAGTTCCACTAATCCCCAGCCGCCCAAGGTGAGCCGTTCGCTTCGCTCACCGAAGAGGCACGACGGCGGCACTCGCCCAAGCGTGGCCGTCGCGGGCCGGGAGGGGGAATCCGGAAGCGTGCGTAAAGGGGCCCTGTCCCCGGCGTCGACCGAGCTTTGCGAGGTCTTTCGCCGGGGATGGGGATAGCACGCGGAGGATTTCCCTTCCCGGCCCCACCCAGGCAAGTCCCGCCGTCGAACTTCCCTTCCGTCCTTAAGGAGACTGAGATGAACAGCTTCACCGATAGCTTCACCATCAACGGCATCACCATGACCGCGCAGCCCATCTGCCGGCAGGACGAGGTACTGACCCCGGATGCCCTCTCATTCATTGCGAAGCTGCACCGGGCTACTGCGGAGCGGCGGCGGGAGCTGCTGCAGGCGCGGCGCACCCGGCGGGCTGACATCGCTGCCGGAGCGGACCCGCGGTTCCTGCGGGAAACCGAGCACATCCGCAATGACTCCTCGTGGCGGGTCGCTCCCCCGGCACCGGGACTGGAAGACCGCCGCGTCGAAATCACGGGCCCGGTGGACAAGAAGATGACCATCAACGCCCTGAACTCCGGTGCCAAGGTATGGCTGGCGGACATGGAAGACTCCTCCACCCCCACGTGGCGGAACGTCATCAAAGGCCAGCTGAACCTCACCGACGCCCTGGAGCGCCGGATCGACTTCACCACCGAAGAAGGCAAGGACTACAAGCTCCGCCCGGTCGGCGACCTGCCCACCATCGTGGTCCGCCCCCGCGGCTGGCACCTGCCGGAGAAGCACATGCTCATCGACGGCCAGCCCATCGCCGGCGGCATCGTGGACTTCGGCCTGTTCTTCTTCCACAACGCCCGCCGCCTGCTCGCCCAGGGCAAGGGCCCGTACTTCTACCTGCCCAAGATCGAGAACCACCTCGAAGCACGGCTGTGGAACGACATCTTCATCCTGGCCCAGGACCTGCTCGGCATCCCGCAGGGCACCATCCGCGCCACGGTGCTGATCGAGACCATCACCGCGGCGTTCGAAATGGAGGAGATCCTCTACGAACTGCGCGACCACGCGGCAGGGCTGAACGCCGGCCGCTGGGACTACATCTTCTCCCTGATCAAGAACTTCCGCACCCGCGGCCCCCGCTTCGTCCTGCCGGACCGCGGCCAGGTGACCATGACCCAGCCGTTCATGCGGGCCTACACCGAACAGCTGGTCCGCGCCTGCCACAAGCGCGGCGCCATGGCCATCGGCGGCATGGCGGCAGCCGTTCCCAACCGCAAGGATCCGGAAGCCAACGCCAACGCCCTCGAAAAGGTCCGCGCCGACAAGACCCGCGAGGCCAACGACGGCTTCGACGGCTCCTGGGTGGCGCACCCGGACCTGGTGCCTGTGTGCCGCGAGGTATTCGACGGCGTCCTGGGCACCAGTCCGAACCAGCTGGACCGGCTCCGCGAGGACGTCACGCCGGATGACCGTGCCCTGATCGACGTGGCCGCCACCACCGGCACCATCACCGAACAGGGCATCCGGAACAACATCGAAGTCGGCATCCGCTACATCGAATCCTGGCTCCGCGGCAACGGCGCCGTGGCCATCCACAACCTCATGGAGGACGCCGCCACCGCGGAGATCTCACGCTCCCAGCTGTGGCAGTGGATCTACGCCCGGGCCATCACCGACCAGGGCGAGATCATCAGCCACGAATGGGTCGAGGAGCTGCTGGACGAGGAATTCACCCGGCTGGAACGCTTCGACGGCGACCGGTTCGAAGACGCCCGGGACATCTTCGAGGAAGTCACGCTCAGCCGTGAGTTCCCTTCGTTCCTCACCCTCCCCGCCTACGCCCGCTACCTGACCGAGGCCCGCGAAAAGGCCACCGTCGAGGAGCTCGCCGCGGCGTAACAAACCTCCGTTTGCCGGGCCGGCACGCCCTTCGCAACAGGCCCCCCGAAATCCGGGGCGCCGGCCCGGCGGCGGAACAACCCCACACGTCCGCCCACTTTCACCAGGAAATTGGGCGGGCGTTGCCGGTTTAAGGCGTTACCTGGACAGGCGTTCCGGGAAGAACGGTCGACGGCGGCAGGTCACCTCAGCGGCCCTTCGGCACCTTCCGCACCGACAGGGTGGTTCCGACGAAGAAGGCCAGCACCGACCCCAGGATGACCAGCAGGGCCGGCGTCCAGGATCCTGAGCTGTCGTGGACGAAGCCCACCAGCGGCGGGGCCACCGCCGCGAGGCAGTAACCGAGCCCCTGGACGGTGGCGGACATCCGGCCCGCAGCGGCCTGGTCCCGGGCCAGCTTGATGACGGCGATGAAGATCAGCGTGATGCCGCCGCCCTGCGCGATGCCGCCGGAGGTGGACCACAGCCACCACAGCTGCGGCAGGAAAAGCAGCCCCACCGGGACGGCAAGCCACAAGGCACTCAGGGTGACCGCCACCGCCGTCGTACTCATGTATTTGGCCGCAAAAGGCACACCGAGGCCGCCCACGATGGCCAGGATCTGGAAGATCGAGGACGCGGCGCCGGCCTGCGCGGCATTCATGCCCAGTTCGTCGTGCAGGTAGCTGGGCAGCCATGCCGTGACGCCATAGTAGGAGAAGGCCTGGCCCCCGAAGCCCGCGGTGAGCCCCACCGTGACCCAGCCGGAACGGCTCACCGGGGCCCGCGGCGCGTCCACGCCGTCCTCGCCTGACACCATGAACGCGGTGCGGGGTCCCACGGCCAGCACCCACACCACCACCGCTGCCACGGCCAGCACAGCCACCGCGGCCAGGGCCAGCCGCCACCCCGTCACGGCCGCCAGCGGGGCCATGGCCACCGAGGTCAGGAAGGACCCGATGTTCAGGGCCGCGGTATAGATCCCCATCGCGGTCCCTTGCCGCCGCGGGGCAAAATCCCGGCGGATGATCAGCGGCACCGCAATGTTGCCCACGGTAATGGCCACGCCAATGACCACCGTCCCCGCCACCACCAGCGCCGGCCCTCCCGCGGAACGGAGCAGCACGCCGGCCAGCACGCCCACGATGGTCAGCGTCACCGCGAACTCCGCACCGAACTTCCGCGCCGCCAGGGACGCCAGCGGAGCGGCGAGCGAAAAGCACAGCACCGGGATGCTGGTCAGCAGCCCCAGCATGACCGGCGAAAAGTGCAGTTCCGCCTGCATGAGGTCCACCAGGGGTGCCACGGAGACGATGGGGCCGCGAAGGTTCAGGGCCAGCAGGCCGATGCAGGCCAGCAGGACCCAGCTTTTCGGGATGCGGGACAGGGCGGGGCCGCTCACAGGGCCAAAATCGGGAATGGGCATGGATTCATCACTCCCATTGCTATCACGCTCCTGCGGTGCCGGGGCTTCACGCGCCCTGGTGACCGTCTCCTGCCATACGATAAGCGTGACCCCAGGACGTAGGACACTGCGAAGGACACCCGATGACGCACCGCCTTGCCATCCTCGATGACTACCAGGACGCGGCCCACGGCTTCGCCGATTTCACGGCTTTGGAGACGGCGGGTGTCACCGTGACGACCTACCGTGAACCTTTCACGTCCCGGGATGCCCTGGTTGCGGCGTTGGCGGACACCACCATGGTGATCGCCATGCGCGAGCGGACCGCGTTCCCCCGGGAAGTCTTCGAGAAGCTGCCGGCACTGGAGCTGCTGGTCACCACCGGAATGGCGAACGCCGCGATCGACGTCGAAGCTGCCGCCGAACACGGGGTGACGGTGTGCGGCACGCCCGGCTCACCCACGGCAGCACCCGAACTGACCTGGGCCCTCCTGCTGGCCATTGCCCGGCACCTTCCCGCCGAGGAGAGCTCGCTGCGGGCAGGTACCTGGCAGTCAACGGTAGGCCTCGAACTGGCCGGGAAGACCCTGGGCATCGTGGGCCTGGGCAAGATCGGCCGGCGGATTGCCGCCTACGGGCAGGCGTTCGGCATGGACGTGGTGGCCTGGAGCCAGAACCTCACCGCGGAGTCCGCAGCGGAAGCCGGCGCCCGGCTGGTGTCCAAGGAGGAACTCTTCACAGTGGCCGACGTCGCAACGCTCCACCTGCGGCTCTCCCCGAGGTCGGAGAACACCGTGGGCGAGGCGGAGCTGAGGCTGCTGGGCCCCGAAGGCCTCCTGGTCAACACCGCCCGCGGACCCCTGGTGGACCAGGAGGCGCTGATCAAGGCGTTGAACGAGGGGTGGATCCGCGGCGCCGCCCTGGACGTCTTCGACCAGGAACCACTGCAGGCCGGGCACCCGCTCCTGGCCGCGCCGAACACGGTGCTTTCCCCGCACCTGGGCTACGTCACCCAGGAAAGCTACCGGCAGTTCTACGGGGGCGCCCTGGAGGACATCACCGCCTGGCTTGCCGGCTCCCCCGTCCGAACCATCACCCCCTGACCTGGAGGGACACCGCATGACGCACACCATCCGCAGGGCAACAGCGGACGACGCCGGCCCGCTCGCCGACCTGGCTGCCGTCACCTTTCCGCTGGCCTGCCCGCCGTCGTCCTCACCTGCCGACATTGCCGCCCACCTGGCCAACACGCTCAGCGAGGAACACTTCACGGGCTATCTTGCGGACCCGGACGTCACCATCCTGGTCATCGACGCCGACGGGCGGCTCACCGGCTACAGCCTCCTGGTGGACAGGCCGGCCGCGGACCCGGACGTGGCCTCCGCCCTGGCACTGCTGCCCTCCGTTGAAATCAGCAAGTGCTACGTCCACCCCGACTATCACGGCCTGGGCGCGGCTGCCGAACTGATGCACGCCAGCCTCCAGGCCGCGGCCTCCACCGGGGGCGCCGGGGCCTGGCTGGGTGTGAACAGCCAGAACGCCCGCGCCATCCGCTTCTACGAAAAGTCCGGCTTTCACAAGGTGGGCACCAAGTCCTTCCGGCTGGGCAGCACTGTGGAACACGACTTCGTGCTGGAGAGGCCCCTGCCTTAACCGCTCACGGTTCCGGTTGATGCAGCCGTCTGATGTTTGGGCCCGCCATCGACTCTTCCACCGGGTAGGCCAGCGGCGGCCGCGGTTGGGCCAGGAGCTTCAGCCCGGGTGGGAGGCCCTGGATGGTGCCGCTCGATCCCGTGGCGCTGATGGTCACCCGACTGGTATCGAGCAGGACGTTTTCCGCCCTGAACGAGCCCACGGACTCCGGCAGGATCGGTGCCAAATGCACCACCCCACGGGTGAACACGGGGTCGAAACGCAGCAGGATCCGGGCGAGCTGCACCGGTGCTGCCGCAGCCCAGGCCTGTGGCGAGCACGCGGTGGGATAGGGAACAGGGCCGGGGAACTCGCCGCGGTCAAACCCACAGAACAGCTCCGGCAGCCGGCCGTCAAAATGCTGGGCAGCATCGAGAATGCCCAGGGCCACCCTCTTGGCCTCGTCCACGAACCCGTACCGCATCAGCCCGGTGGCCACCAGCGCGGTGTCGTGTGGCCACACTGAGCCGTTGTGGTAGCTGACGGGGTTGTAGGCGCCCATATCGGAGGCCAACGTGCGGATGCCCCAGCCGGTGAACATTTGCGGGGACATCAGGTTTTCCATGACTGACTCGGCTTTGTCCTCGTCCACAATGCCCGTCCACAGGCAGTGGCCGATGTTGGAGGTCAACGCGTCAACGTGCCGCTTGTCCTTATCCAGGGCCACAGCAAAGTAGCCCTTGTCCGGCAGCCAGAACTTCTTGTTGAACTCCTCCTTGAAGGCTGCCGCCTTGTCGGCCCAATGCTTCTCCAGATCGGAGTCACCGCTCCAGTGGGCCAGAAGCGACCTGCCCAGGTAGGCGGAGTAAACATATGCCTGGACCTCGCACAGGGCGATAGGGGCTTCCGCGATGGTCCCGTCCGCGAAATTGATGCCGTCCCAGGAGTCCTTCCAGCCCTGGTTGACCAGGCCATGGTCGTTGGGCCGGAGGTATTCCACGAAGCCGTCGCCGTCGCGGTCGCCGTATTTTTCGATCCACTCCAAGGCACGGTCGGCGTGTGCCAGCAGCGGCTGGATCGCGTCCCGGGACAGTCCCCACCGGCTCAACTCGCCCAAGGTGGATACGAAGAGCGGCGTGGCATCAGCCGTTCCGTAGTACGCCGTGCCTCCCAGCGACAGGCCGGCAGTGACGCCCAGCCGGACCTCATGTGGGATACGTCCCGGTTCCTCCTCGGAGTCCACGTCCACCTTCTTCCCCTGGATGCCGGCCAGGGTCTGCAGCGTGCCCAGGGCCAGGTTGGGGTTGACCATCATGCTCATGTAAGACGTGAGGAGCGAGTCCCGCCCGAACAGCGCCATGAACCAGGGAGCGCCCGCCGCCACCGCGGCTCGGTTGGGATGGTGGGCATCGAAGATCCTGAGTGCACCAAGGTCGCTTTGGCTGCGGTTGAGCACGTTCTGGAAGCTGGTGTCCTCAATGCTGATCCGCGGAACGTTCTCCTCCCACGCCAGGTGGCGGCGCACGCCCTCACGGTGGTGCGGGAGTTGACCTTCCGTGAACGGCTTTTCCGGGGCTTCCCCATTGACCAGCGGCACCACGATGACGCTGGTGCTCCATTTGCCGCGGGCCGGAACGGTGACGTTGAATCGGAGCCCGTCGGTGCCCACCTCAGCACCCCGGGCTCCGATGGCGGAACCCCGCTGCTGGCCGTGCCGCGATGCTTCGATGATGAGCTTTCCATCCACAACGGTGCGGGTGGTGTCATCAGGGCCGGTTGTCCGGCCGCCTTTCACGTCGAAGAGATCGGCCTGGTCAGCGTCCACCAGCAGCTCAATGCTGCACTCAACAGGTTCCGCTGCGTAGTTCTCCAGGGTGATGTCGTCCTGCAGACCCGGCCCGATGTGGCGGACCTGGCGGACCACCAGCGGACTGTCGAACCGGCCTCCCGGCCACGTTGCGCGACCAACAAAGGTTGCCTCGAAGGGCTGGGGTTTCTGGGCTGAAAGCGGTTCGCGCCGCGAGCCGTTGATGCGCAGGACCCACCGCGAAATAATCCGGGTGTCCTGGTAGAACGCGCCATTCGTGCCGCCGTCGGCACTGATGTCGCCGGTCCCCGCCGAGATACAGAACGAAGAACCCTCCAGGACTGTGACGGCACCCACATCAGATCCGGAGGCCTCATTGTCTTCGTTCCAGGCGGTCATGAAGGACTCCCTTCTTAAGGGGACGCTTCCCCGGGGTATCAGGAAAGCAGTTCTGCCCCTATCGATTCTGGTGCAACCGGCTTCCGTGCGGAACCCCTGGAGGCATCATCCCTTCGATCAGGTCGCTGTAGAGCTCCAGGTGCTCGGCAACCATCCGTTCCGCGCTGAACCTGTCCTCCACGGATTTGCGGCATCCGGCCCTGTCCAGGGCCGCAGCAGCAGGAACGAAGCCTGCCAGTTCCTCTGTCTTTGCCAGGAATCCGGTGCGCCCGTGCTTGACGATCTCCGGGGCGGAGCCGATGTAGGTCCCCACCACGGGCGTTCCGGTGGCCAGGGCTTCGATCATCACCAGGCCGAACGGCTCCGACCACTGGATGGGGTTCAGGAAGGCCACCGCTTCCCCCATCAGCCGGTATTTGGTGGCGTCGTCCACCTCGCCCACGAAGTCCTCATTGGGCCCAAGCATCGGTTCAATAACTTCCCGGAAGTAGCGGATCTCATCCGGCTCCCGCATCTTGACCGCGATTTTAAGGTGCATCCCGGCCTGCCGCGCAATGGTGATGGCCTCAACAAGGCCCTTGTCCGGGCAGGACCGGCCCACGAAGCACAGGTAGCCGCCGCTTCCGGAGCCCACCGGCACGGCTGAAAGGTCCATGCCATGGTGGATCACGCGGGTCACGGGAACCGTGGGGGCGTGTGATGCCTGGTCCCTGGAGATGGCGATGACGGCGCCATTCCTTGCAACTGCGCGATAGATGTCCGCCGCCTGCTCGTGGATTGGCCCGTGGATGGTGGTTGCAACCGGAACCCCACGGGGCCGGTGCAGGTAGAGGGGTCCTGCCAGGGTGTGGTCGTGGATGATGTCCACGCCCTGCAGCCCCTCGTAGGCCCTGGCCACGTGGCTGAGCTCAGAGAGGGTGGTCCCCAGTCCTCCGTAGTCTGTGGGCCTCATGCCGGGCACCAGCTGCACGGGGCACGTGCTGTCCGATGGCGCCGCCAAAAGCACCTCATGCCCGGCGGCCGCGAAGCCCCTGGCCAGCGTGTCCACCACTCTCTCGGTTCCGCCGTACGTTGCCGGTGGAACTGGAATCCACGGCCCAGTGACAAGTCCAATCCGCATTCCTGGCTCCCAGGTTTGACAGGCCGGGCTCCCCAGCTGGCCGGGCGATACTTCACCGGGCGGATATCGTCCGGTGCGATGCTTTCCACTTCGAAAGGGCCCGCTGCTTGACCTCTGATCCGACTATTCCGCAGGATTGCCCCCGCCACAAGACCCGGTTGTGGGACAGCTCATATCCGGACCCCGGAATGGCGGCCGCTGCACGCGGGTTGTGAAAAGCATGAAGATTGAGATTTGGTCCGACGTCGCGTGCCCGTGGTGCTTCATCGGCAAGCGCCGGTTCGAGGCTGCCTTGGCCGTATTTCCCCACCGCGACGCCGTTGACGTGGTGTGGCGGAGCTACCAGCTGGATCCCACGCTGCCGGAACACTACGACGGCACCGAACTGGAGTACCTGAGCAGCCGCAAGGGCATGCCGGCCCGGCAGGTCTCACAAATGTTCGAGCATGTGGCCCAGCAGGCAAAGGGCGAAGGCCTGGACTACCGGTTCGACAAAGTGGTGGTGGCCAACAGCTTCACCGCCCACCGCCTGATCCACCTGGCCGCGGCGCACGGCAAGCAGGATGCGGCGAAGGAACGCCTGCTCAGCGACCACTTCGAGCACGGCAATGACATCGGCAGCCGGGAGTACCTGTCCGCCCTCGGGAAGGACCTGGGGCTGCCCGCCGCCGAGGTGGATGAGCTGTTCACCACGGACAAGTACTCGGACGAGGTCCGGTTCGACTTCCAGGAGGCCCGGGGCCTGGGCATCAGCGGTGTCCCGTTCTTCGTGATCGACCGCAAGTTCGGGTTGTCCGGCGCCCAGCCCACGGAGACGTTCACCGCTGCCCTGAACCAGGCCTGGCAGGAAGCCAACCCGCTGGTCCTGGTCAATTCCGCTGACGCCGAAGCCTGCGGTCCGGACGGTTGCGCGGTCTAGCGCACTTTACTGACACATAGCGGTAAAGTGTCCGCATGCCCAGGATTTCAGCGGCCAGCAATGCCGAACAACGCGCGGAGACCCAGCGCCGCATCCTCACCGCTTTCGGCGAGCTCCTGTTCACCCACGGCCTTCCAGGGCTGACCATGACGGACGTCGCCCGCCACGCTGGCATTGGCAGGACCGCCGTCTATAACTACTTCGCGGACATCGAAGAGCTCCTGATCTCCTACGCCCTCGATGAGACCGAGAAGTTCCTCGCCGACCTGCGCGAAGCGCTTGACCGCCTGGAGAACCCGGTGGAACGGCTGGCCCTGTACGTCCGCGCGCAGGTGGTTGACCTCAGCCGCCGCCACCTCCCGCCGGGACCTGCCATGGGGGCCGTGCTGTCGCCGTCGTCCTTTGCCAAACTCTCGGACCACGTGGGTGAGCTCAGCGTCCTGCTGCAGGGCATCCT
>Ga0308158_10005022_pt1 | contig 10965 bp, 7 predicted proteins | sample PhyBR2_FD_201038 | JGI IMG/M metagenome (GOLD analysis project Ga0308158, IMG submission 201038) | Phyllosphere microbial communities from UC Gill Tract Community Farm, Albany, California, United States - DLSLB.R2 | ecosystem: Host-associated > Plants > Phyllosphere > Unclassified | place: USA...
AGACCAGCGTGCCGTCGGCTTCGAGTGGCTCGATGAGCTTGATAATTCCGCCAACGTCCTCAATTGTGGCCTGACGCAGGCTTTCGAGGTTCTCGTGGCTGATCATGGTGCCCACGCCATCGTGCGTGAAGACCTCGAGCAGCGCCGAGCCATCCATCTCGAACGGAATGATGTGGGCGCGATCGACGCCGGCGTTGCAGGCCTTGATCGCATGCTGCATGTAGAACGCGGCCGAGTCGGACAAAAAGCCCGCCTGCAGCACGGCTTCGGCCATGTGCGACGACAGCTCGCGGATCTCGGTGCCGGCCGCGTCGACGATCATCGGCGTTTCGGTAATGAAGATCAGCTTGTCGGCGTGCAGCGCGATGGCGGCCGATGCGGCGACGTCTTCCAGCGTCAGGTTGAAGATTTCGCCGGTGGGCGAGAAACCCAGCGGCGAGAGCAGCACCAGGTTGTCTTCGGTCTGCAGGATCGGGTGGATTTTTTCGGCGGCGATCTTGCGTGTGACGCCCGTGAGTTCGAAGTCGACGCCGTCGATCACGCCAAGCGGGCGGGCGACGACGAAGTTGCCCGAGACGATGCTGATCTGGGCGTTGGACATCGGCGTGTTGGGCAAGCCCTGGCTGAAGGCGGCTTCGATATCGAGACGCAGTTCGCCGGCAGCTTCTTTCGCGCATTCGAGGGCGGCAGTGTCGGTGACGCGCACGCCGTTGTGAAAGCGCCCCTCGACGTTACGCAGATCGAGCTGTTCGGCCACCTGCGGACGCGAGCCGTGCACCAGCACGATCCGGATGCCCAGGCCAACCAGGAGTGACAAGTCCTGCGCCAGTACCGGTAGCGCGCCGGCGGCAACGAGCTCGCCGGGGAAGGCGACCACGAAGGTCTTGCCGCCGAATGCGTGAATGTACGGCGCGACCGAGCGCAGCCACTGGACGAATTGGGTAGGAGTTTCCATTTGCCGCATTATAATTCGCTGCGCGATGTGCGCACCAAAACCTTGTAAAAATCAATGTCTGAACAGAGTAACAAGCCTTCGCAACGACCGGCGCGCGCCGTAGACGCCACCTCCAATGCCACTGCGGCCCCTGCATCTGCCCAACCACGTCCACGCCGCGCGCGTGGCGAGGGGCAGCCACGCCAGCAGCGGCCGCACCGCGAGGACGTCCCGCGCGAGCGCAACCCGCTGCCGCCGATTACCTTCCCCGAAGACTTACCGGTCTCGGGCCGGCGCGCCGAAATCGCCAAAGCGATTCAGGAAAACCAGGTGGTCATCGTCTCGGGCGAAACCGGTTCGGGCAAGACCACCCAGCTGCCGAAGATCTGCTTGGAACTGGGCCGCGGTAGCCGCGGCCTGATCGGCCACACGCAGCCGCGCCGGATCGCCGCGTCGTCCACCGCCAAGCGCATCGCGCAGGAACTGGGCACGCCGCTGGGCGAGCACGTGGGCTTCAAGGTGCGCTTCAACGACACGTTGCAAAAGGGCGCGTCGGTCAAGCTGATGACCGACGGTATCCTGCTGGCCGAAACGCAGACCGATCCGCTGCTGCGCAACTACGACACGATCATCATCGACGAGGCGCACGAGCGCAGCCTGAACATCGACTTTTTGCTCGGCTACCTGAAGCAGCTGATGCCGCGCCGGCCCGACCTGAAGATCATCATCACGTCGGCGACGATCGACGCCGAGCGCTTTGCGCGCCACTTCGGCAAGGGCGACGGGGCGGACCTGAAACCGGCGCCGGTGATCGAAGTGTCGGGCCGTCTGTACGCGGTCGAGGTGCGTTATCGCGCGGTCGATCGTGATCCGGTCGTGGGCGTCAATGTACCCAAGCCTGGCGAGACACCAAATCTGGCCCCGAAGGCGCAAGCCGCGCGCGACAAGCGCGACCTGATGGATGCGGTGGTCGATGGCGTCGACGAAGTGTGCCGCCTGGGGCAGGGCGATGTGCTCGTGTTCCTGCCGGGCGAGCGCGAAATCCGCGATTGCGCCGAGGCGCTGCGCAAGCACCATCCGCCGCATGTCGAGATCCTGCCGCTGTTCGCGCGCCTGTCGGTCGAAGAGCAGGATCGCGTGTTCCGCACGACGAATGCACGCCGCATCGTGTTGTCGACCAACGTGGCCGAGACGTCTCTGACGGTGCCGGGCATCCGCTACGTGGTCGACACGGGCCTGGCGCGCGTGAAGCGCTACAGCTTCAGGAACAAGGTCGAGCAGTTGCAGGTCGAGCCGATCGCGCAGTCGGCCGCCAACCAGCGCGCGGGCCGTTGCGGCCGCGTGGCCGATGGCGTCTGCATCCGCCTGTTCGAAGAAGACGATTTCCTCAAGCGTCCCAAATTTACCGAACCCGAAATCCTGCGCTCGTCGCTGGCCGCCGTCATCCTGCGCATGAAGGCGCTGCGCCTGACGGACGTGGAGACCTTCCCGTTCATCGAGGCGCCGCAAGGCCGCGCGATCGCCGACGGCTACCAGCTGCTGCAAGAGGTTGGCGCGGTCGACGACACCAATGAACTCACGCCCTTGGGCCGCAAGCTGGCCAAGCTGCCGCTCGACCCGCGCGTGGGCCGCATGATCCTCGCGGCGCTCGACAACGGCTGCCTGACCGAGATGCTGATCGTGGCCTCGGCCCTGTCGACGCAGGACCCGCGCGACCGTCCCATCGAATACCAGCAGCAGGCCGACGAGAAGCACAAGAAGTTCGCCGACGAGCGCTCGGAGTTCCTCAGCTACCTGAAGATCTGGGCCTGGTTCGAAGACGCGATCGAGCACAAGAAAACCAATCGCCAGTTGCAGGAAAACTGCCGCGCCAACTTCCTGTCGCAGGTGCGCCTGCGCGAGTGGCGCGATGTGCATTCACAGCTGCTCACCATCGTGCGCGAGCAGGGCTGGCGCCTGAACGAGTCGCCGGCAACGTATGAACAGCTGCACATCTCGCTGCTCACGGGCCTGCTGGGCAATATCGGTTTCAAGGCCGAGGACGAGCAGGCCGGCATCTACCTGGGCGCGCGCGGGATCAAGTTCCACATCTGGCCCGGCTCGACGCTGGGCAAGAAGGCGGGGCGCTGGATCATGGCGGCCGAACTGGTCGAGACCACGCGCCTGTATGCGCGCACGATCGCGCAGATTCAACCGGAGTGGGTCGAGAAGGTCGGCGCGCACCTGCTGAAAAAATCCTGGGGCGAGCCGCGCTGGGAGAAGAAGCAGGCGCAGGTCACGGCGCTCGAACGCGCGACGCTGCACGGCATCGTCATCTACGGCGCGCGCCGCATCAACTACGGCCAGCGCAATCCGACCGAAGCGCGCGAGATCTTCATCCGCGACGCGCTGGTCGCGGGCGACTATGAAACGCGCCTGCCGTTCTACATCCACAACCACAAGCTGGTGAAGGACATCGAGAACCTCGAGCACAAGTCGCGCCGCCAGGACGTGCTGGTGGACGACCAGCTGATCGCGGCCTTCTACGACAGCGAGATCCCGCGCGACATCGTCAATGGCGCCGGTTTCGAGAAGTGGTACAAGGACGTCGCGCGCGAGAATCCGAAGCTGCTGTACCTGAACCGCGAAGAACTGATGCGGCACGAGGCAGCCGGCATCACCACCGAGCTGTTCCCGAAGACGATGACCGTCACCGGCATCGAGATGGGGCTGTCGTACCACTTCGAGCCGGGCAGCGTGCGCGATGGCGTCACGCTGGCCGTGCCGCTGTTCGCGCTCAACCAGATTCCGCAAGAGCGCGCGGCGTGGCTGGTGCCGGGCATGATCAAGGAAAAGGTGCACCTGCTGCTCAAGTCGCTGCCGCAAAAGCTGCGTCGCCACTGCGTGCCGCTGCCGGATTACGCGGCGAAGTTCGTCGAGCGCATCCACACGGCCGGCACGTTCGGACGGGGCGACCTGATCGACGTGCTGATCGCCGACGTGCGCGCGCAGACCGGCACGCTGGTGCTGACGGCCGACTTCAAGATCGAGACGCTGCCGGCGCACATGTTCATGAATTTCAAGGTGATCGACGAGCACAGTCGCCAGCTGGACATGGGCCGCAACCTGGCCACGCTGCAGGCCGAACTGGGCGGGCAGGCGCGCGAGAGTTTCCAGAAGATGGCCGAGTCCGCGCCGGCGTCGAGCAGCTCGCTCGCGCGGCTGGCGCGGCCTGGCGCAGTCGGTTCCGGCGCAGCTGCTACTGCTGCCGCTGCACCCGCCGCGGCGCCGGCGGCCAAGGGCAAGGGCGCCCAGCCGGCAGCGCCGGCGGTGGCCTCGGCCAAAGGTGCGTCGACGAGCAGCCAGCACACGAAGCTTACTGCCTGGACCTTTGGCGACTTGCCAGAGCTCCTGGAGATCAACCAGGGCAAGCTGACGCTGATCGGCTTCCCGGCACTGGTCGACAAGATCACGCACTGCGATCTGGAAGTGTTCGACGACCCGAACGTGGCGGCGCGCACGCACCGCGTGGGCCTGCGCCGCCTGTTCGCGCTGCAGTTCAAGGAGCAGCTCAAGTTCGCCGAGAAGAACATCCCCGGCCTGCAGGGCATGGGCATGCAGTTCATGAGCCTGGGTTCGCAGGAAGACTTGCGCGACCAGATCGTGGCCAAGGCGATCGACATCGCCTGCCTGCAGGATCCGCTGCCGCTCAATGCGGCGCAGTTCAACGCGCGCCGTGATCAGGGCAAGGGCCGCATTGGCCTCTTGATCAACGAGGTAGCGCGCCTGGCGGGCCAGGTGCTGGCCGAATTCCACGGCATGCCCAAGCGCGTGCAAACGCTGCCGCAGGCAGTATCTGCCGACATCATGGGGCAGTTGCAGGCGCTCGTGCACAAGCGCTTCATCGCGGACAACGACTACAGCCAGCTGGCGCACTTCCCGCGTTACCTGAAAGGGATCAACGTGCGTCTGGAGAAGTTGCGCGGCAATCCGACGCGCGATGCGCAGTTGATGGCGGAGTGGCAGTCGGCGGCGGCGCAGTTCCAGCGCACGCTGAAAAACATGGGGTCGAAGAACAACGATCCGCGCATGATCGAGTTCCGCTGGATGCTGGAAGAACTGCGAGTGTCGCTGTTCGCGCAGGAGTTGAGAACGCCGATGCCGGTGTCGGCCAAGCGCTTGCAGAAGGTGTGGGAGTCGATGCAGCGGTAATGACGGTGCATGGTTGACGGCTTGGTTGACAGCTTAGTTGTCACCCTGGCGCAGCCATGCAGCGTCGTCGTTCAGTTACCCGATATTGCTGCCCCGGATCCGGCTCAGATCATCGTCGTCGCCCAGGTTGCCGGCGCGTGGATCCAGACTCGCGCCCGAGCCCTGATTGAGCGACGAGTCGCTCATGCTGCTGCCCGATCCGGCCACGCTGGCCGAACCCGCTGAGCCTGCGCCCATGCTCGAGCCCATTGCGCCGCCGGCGTACGTGCTGCTGCCAGTGGCCGCGCCGCCCATGCCAGCCGTTGGGACGCCTGGTCCCATGGACGGTGCGCCTGCGCGCTGCGGGTCGGTGCCATAGAAATCATGAACGTCGCCGGCCCAGGTGGTGTCGGCCATGTCGGGCCACGCGTCCTTGTCGAAACCAGGCGCGGATTTGAGGCGGTCTTTTTCAACGCCCAGTACGAAACGCTTGTTGACCGTATCGAGGTGCAGCGCTTGCCATGGCACGGCGAACAGTTTTTCGCCCATGCCCAAAAAGCCGCCAAAGGCCAGCACGGCGTAAGCGACCTGACCGGTCTGCATGTCGAGCATGATTTCCTTGATCTCACCAAGGTCTTCTTCGCTGGCATTGACAACATTTTCGCCAATCAAGGTATCAGCCCCCATCAGCGATGGTCCCGGACCTGCGATGGAGCTGTCCTTGTACATGCCATATTTGTCGCGATCTGCGTAGCCCATATGTTCCTCCATGTGACGTTGTGAACAGTGCCCGCGGCCAACCCGATCTGGACCAGCCGTCGCCCTGTCACGCCATGGTAGGACGCTATTGGATTGGGGCGCGCGCGCCAGCGCTTCGGTCTGGGTGCATTCTCTGGCGACGGCAGAATGCAACAAACAATACTAATGCGTTGCGGAAATACTATTTTTACCGGTTTGCCCTGGAACGATCGGCTACATTGATGGATCGACAGGAATACGTTAATGGCAATTCTCATCCCATCACTCAGCGCCTGCACGGCGCGCATGACCTCTGGTGAACGGCGCTTCGCTGTGCGCCTCGAAGACAAACTCGAAGATGACTACCTGTGCTGGTATGACGTGAGCATCGGCGCGCGCAACCAGCATCCCGACTTCATCGTGTTTCATCCTGCACGCGGCTTGCTGGTGCTGGAAGTAAAGGACTGGCGCCTCGGCACCCTGGTCAGTATCGACAAGCAGCACGCCGTGATCGTTACCGATGCGGGCACCAGGCAGGTCTTGAATCCGCTGGAGCAGGCGCGCCAGTATCTGTACGCCGTCACCAACAAGCTGGAAGGTGATCCGATGCTGATCTGGCCATCGGGTAGCTTGAAAGGAAAGTTTTTCTTTCCCTATGGTTGTGGGGTTGTGCTGAGCAATATCACGCGCAAGCAATTTGACGATGGCGCGTTGGGCGAGGTTCTTCCGGCGCACCTCGTTATTTGCCAGGATGAGATGACGGAGAGTGTGGATGACGAAGCGTTTCAGGCACGGTTATGGGGCATGTTCCCCATCAAGTTCAAGATGAAGCTGTCGTTGCCGCAAATTGACCGTGTGCGCTGGCATATGTTTCCTGAAGTGCGTATTGGCGTTCAGGCAGATCCGTGCGAAGAACACGGCCAGATCAGTACGGAAATCCCGGACCTCATCCGTGTCATGGACCTGCAGCAAGAGCAACTGGCACGCAGCCTGGGTGAAGGGCATCGCGTGATTCACGGCGTGGCGGGTTCGGGCAAAACGCTGATCCTGGGTTATCGCGCCGAGCACCTCGCAAAGCTGAGCCAGCGGCCGATTGCGATCCTTTGCTACAACAAGACCTTGGCAGCCAAGCTGGCCGCCATGATCGAGCAAAAAGGGTTGGGCGATAAAATCGTGGCCATCAATTTCCACGCGTGGTGCATGCGCCAGCTTGACACCTATCACGTCGACAAGCCCGCCAAATCAGCCGATCTGGATGCTTATTTCGAGGCGTGCATCGATAGCGTGATCCGGGGCGTGGACAGCGATCTGATTCCCCGGGGGCAGTACGACGCCGTACTGATCGACGAGGGGCATGACTTCAAACCGGCCTGGTTCAAGCTGATCGTTCAAATGGTCAATCCTGAAACCAAATCGCTGCTGGTCTTGTACGACGATGCACAGTCGATTTATCACACGGCAAAGAAGCTGAAATTCTCGTTCTCGAGTGTTGGCGTGCACGCAGCAGGGCGCACCACCATCCTGAAACTCAATTATCGAAACACCGCCGAAATCCTGGCAGTGGCGCGCGCCTTTGCCGCCGATCTGCTCACCGCGCACAATACCGAGGACGATGAAGCGCCGACGGTCCAGCCGATGAGCACGGGCCGGCATGGTCCGAAGCCGATTCTGGTGCAACTGCCAAGTCTGCAGAAAGAAGCTGAATTCCTGGCCGATAAACTCGTTGTGGCCAGCAAGACCGGCACGCCATGGGGCGATATGGCGCTGATCTATCGACGTTATGGCGTCGGTAGAGTGTTGGCCGAGGTATTGCAGCGTCGCGACATTCCGTTTCAGTGGCAGCAGGCAAAAGGCGCGGCCTATTCGCCGGTACATGACAGCGTCAAGCTGATCACCATGCACAGCAGCAAGGGGCTGGAGTTTTCACTGGTGGGCATTCCCGGCCTTGGCGCCGAGTTGAAGGAAGAGGACATCGTCGAGGACGAGGCGCGCCTGCTGTATGTAGCGATGACCCGCGCCACGCATGAGCTGGTAATGACGTGCGATGGCATCACACCCCACACAGACAAGCTCAAACGCGCAATGACGGTGCTGGAAACAATGTAAGTGTTGCGTAATCGCACGGCCATGGAGCGGCCTGATACCAGCAGGTAAGACTAAGCGAACCAGCGTACAGAAGAGCTAAGCGGCAATGGTTAATCTGCAAAGCAATACTTTGGAGAACAATCATGACCGTCACCTCACGCTGCAACAACGCGGGGCCGCTAGGCCGCCGGATCCCGACCCGCCCGTTCGCGGCGTTGCTGGTGCGTCTGCTGCGTCGCCGCTGAGCACGCAGGTTGTCTAGTCCACCCGGCAAGGCCGGGCGGACATGCTAGTGGGCGCTTATGGCTGCCCGCCGCCACCTGCCACGCCATACACATGGCCGGTGGTGTAGCTCGATTCATCCGACGCCAGCGTGACGTAGGTCGCCGCCAGTTCGGCTGGCTGGCCTGGACGCTTCATCGGCGTGTCTTCCCCGAACTTTGCGCGGCCCTCCGGTGAATTGCCGCCCGCCAGTTGCAGCGGTGTCCACACCGGCCCTGGCGCGACTGCATTGACCCGAATCCCTTTTGAGGCCATCTGCTTGGCCAGCGACTTGGTGAATGCCACCTCGAACGCCTTGGTCGACGCATAGTCGAGGAGTTTTTCCGGCGGATCGTAAGCCGTTTGCGACGATGTGTTGATGATCACGCTGCCTGGCTTCATGTGCGGAATCGCCGCCTTGGTGATCCAGAACACCGCATATACATTGGTCTTGATCGTCCAGTCGAACTGTTCGCTGGTAATGTCGAGGATCGAATCGTGGTTCTGCTGGCGCGCAGCATTGTTGACCAGGATGTCCAGGCCGCCCAGTTCGCGCACGGCGGTTTCCACCATCTTCTTGCAGAACGCCTCGTCGCGGATATCGCCCGGTACGGCCACGGCCTTGCGGCCGGCGTCACGGATCAATTGCATCACTTCGCGTGCATCCGGTTCTTCGGCCGGCAGGTAGCCAATGGCCACGTCCGCGCCTTCGCGCGCATACGCGATCGCGGCGGCGCGGCCGATGCCCGAGTCGCCACCCGTGATCAGTGCCTTGCGGCCAGCAAGGCGGCCACTGCCGCGATAGGTGGTTTCGCCATGGTCAGGGCGCGGCGTCATCTTGCTGGCCAGGGCCGGCCATGGCTGATCCTGATTCGGGAACGGTGGACGCGGATAGCGCTTGGCCGCTTCGCGTGCGGCGCCGGCGGCCGGTTGGTTGCCGCCCGCGGCTTGCTGGGCCAGGGCCGGCACGGCAGCGGCCGAGGCGGCGACGCCGGCGGCCACGGTGCCGACGAACCGGCGGCGCGATGGCGCCATGTCTTGCGTGGTCTGGTTCTCGACCTTCTTGTCTTCCGAATGCATGCTTGCTCCTTGAATGTGGTGGCAGGGTGCCGGTAGCGGTCACGACGTTGATAAAGATGTTAGTCGTTATCGAAAAGTCATGGTGTTCGGTAGCGGTGGAGCAATGTCTTGTGAGGGAAGTCAAAGACGCTTGAACGACAACAGGGTGCGAGCTTCATCGCGGTGATGAAAACTGAACTGGCGGGCCAAGCAGGTGTCGAACTCCGACTGTAACAAGGGAGCCCGCCGTGACATCGTTCAGATTCGTGAAATCAGGCCAGCGTCGCGCATTGCTCGACCAGCCCCGGCCGGTAAGGGCGATGGCGGTCCAGCACCAGCAGGGCAGCCTTGAGCGGCTCGCGGCCCTCATCGCAGACAGCAGGTCGACGCAACGCTGCTGCCCGCATTGCGCTAGCCGGCAACTGAACCGGCATGGCCAGGCCAATAACCGCCAGCGCTTTCGCTGCCGCCAGTGCCGCCGGACATTCAACGACCTGACCGGCACTCCGCTGGCGCGGCTGAGATTGCGCGACAAGTGGCTCGATTACATTGTCATGCTGCGCGAAGCCAGATCAGTGCGCGCAGCGGCGGCCCAGGTTGGCGTGCACAGCAATACCGCGCTGCGCTGGCGTCACCGCTTTCTGGACGAGACTGATAAAGAACGGTTGTGGCCCACCGACAAAGCTCGCCGCACACTGAAAAAGGCCACCACGAAGCAATGACATTCGCCACGACAACCAGCAAATCCCGGTGCGTGCGTCATGAGGACGTGGTTCGGGCAGCGGCGCCAGTGCACTGCGCCGGAGTCGCTTGCCGCACCGTTGCCATGTTACCGGCATGCAGATTGACCTCGAGCCTGTCGCAGCTCGCAGCGATATGGCTGGTCATGGCATAAATCAGGGTTGCCATGCCGGTCATTTCGAGTCCTTCTTCCGCCATGACAAGCAGGTTGTAGAGCAGACCGTCGCCCTGGCTTTCCATGACACTGCCATTGATCAGTTCCATGCCGAGACAACCGCCGAGGAACAGGCTTGCTGCCAGGATCATCCGGCGGCGGGTGGCAACGGGCAACCGCAACATGAATTTGAGGAAGAACAGCGAAACCGTGAACGCGCCAATCAAGCCCGGCACGACCCAACTGAAATACATCAGGCCAAGGTTTGTGCCATTTGCCGGATCGGAGCCCCCCAGCATGGCGCGCATCGGCACAGTCATTCTTTCATGCACCTGGAAGCATTCATCGTAAGACAGAAACAGGAAGCCAGCCGCCAGGACAGTCCAGTAGATAGCGTCCCGGTCACCACGACTTTTTGCGTCCAGCGCAATCACGGCAAACAGGGCAGCGCTGCACAGTCCGAGGCACACCGAGAAAAACGTCGGAATATTGCCTTCGACATTGACGTCGAACAGAGGAACCAGGCCATAGACTGTGTCGTGCCCCAACCCCAGGCGCATGACAAGACCTGCTGCGTGCGCGCACAGAAGACAGACGATGATCGTGCCCAGAAAGTAGGCAATCGAGCGGGGGCTGCTGGACAGGCGATAGGCGGACATATTGTTTTCTCCAAGATGATCGCCAAGAAATTTCTGTTCGAATAACAGGAACTGTACAGTTCTATGACAAGACGATGACAACGGTAAGGCGGAGATTACCTTATTAATAAGACATCGTAAATGGTCAATTTCTGGTATGTAAAGACATCGTGCGGGCAGATTCT
>Ga0308158_10005023_pt1 | contig 10964 bp, 7 predicted proteins | sample PhyBR2_FD_201038 | JGI IMG/M metagenome (GOLD analysis project Ga0308158, IMG submission 201038) | Phyllosphere microbial communities from UC Gill Tract Community Farm, Albany, California, United States - DLSLB.R2 | ecosystem: Host-associated > Plants > Phyllosphere > Unclassified | place: USA...
GTTATCGCCAGGGGCTCTCGACCTTCCTGGAGGTGCTGGATGCGCAGCGTCAGCTGGCTCAGGCAGAGGAGCAGGCGACACAGGCGCGGATGCAGAGTGCACTCGATTTAGTGGCGCTCTATAAAGCACTGGGCGGCGGCTGGGAGACTTATCAGAACGTGGATATGCCGCAATATCCGGTATTTGGCCCGGCCACGCAGGCGAATTAGTCATCCGGCGGTAGCTGCCTCTGCGCAGTTACCGCTTTATCTCTCCTCCGGCAGCGTTAAACCGATGCTGCCTGTCTCTCCATGTTGTTCATCATGATCTAACCCGTTGATAAAGAGAGCTTCTCAGCATCACTGGAACGGGCGCAGCCAGCAGAAAATAAAACAGTGGTAATCGCAGGGTTATTATCAGCGTCTCCGGCGAGCGATTAATTTTATGTTGCAGGCACTTTCCGGATTCAGGTTTTTGAGCTCTGTCACCTTTCTCAGTTTATTTCTTTGACGTTTTTTTAAGGCAACTTACGACTGAACGAGTGGGGGCGCGTGAGGCTATTCAGTCAGCCTGAGCCGGGCGGAACTGTTATTGCGCAGCTAAGCGATCTGCGAATAATCCGACTCTGCTATAAATCGCAGCGGCAAAAATGGTTAACAGGTGGCAAAGAGCATAATTAAAAAAGCCACCAGAGCGTTAATTCTTTTGCGCTATTTAACGGTGCCGGGGGTGGCTTTTTAAGCATAATCTGTAAGCTGGTGTGACTGGGGTCACGGGCAGGCACATTTTTAATCTGTTATCTCCGGCCCGTAAGCGTAAATAATGAGGCTGCATGGCCCGCATTTAGTTGATAGCGTTAACTGCCTTCTGCCAGGATAATCTGCCTGAAATCGTTTTCAACTCCTGAGTAAAAGTGCCATTTGTTGTTAATTCAGCGTTAATAAAAGGTCAGGCACGCCCGATTTTAATAGCTCTGTTTCGGCCGAATTAATACTTAGGAATTATCTGTAGCGTAAAAATAATTTATTTTTTTATTTGAATTAGGTAGTCTTGGCGCTACAGTTTTATTAACCCCCCTTAATCAAGGACATTGTGATGAGTGACGCATTTAAGGTACTGAACAATATTCGCACATTACGTGCCCAGGCTCGTGAACTGCCACTGACCGATCTTGAAGAGATCCTGGAAAAATTAACGGTTGTTGTTACTGAGCGCCGTGAAGAAGCAGAAGCGGAAGAGACGCAGAATCGCGAAAAAGAAGAAAAGCTTTCTAAATATCGCGAAATGCTGCTGGCTGACGGCATCGATCCTAATGAATTATTAGGTGCACTGGAAAGCGGAAAAAAACGTACCAAGCGTGCGCCGCGTCCGGCTAAATATTCTTACACCGACGAAAATGGTGAGCAGAAATCCTGGACTGGCCAGGGCCGTACCCCGGCAGCGATTAAAAAAGCGCTGGATTCCGGTAAAAGCCTGGACAGTTTCCTGATCGATTGATCGACACAATCCTTGTAAGTGGGAGCCGGGGGGCCATCATGGCCTTCCGGCTTTTTTATTTCTGCCGGGATATCAATCACCCCGCAAGGAATCCACGGCTGACGCTGGCGTGCGCTGCGTCACATCTGGCATAATAGCCGCCGTTTTTTCATCCATTCTCTTCACAAAGGTCAATGCCGTGTTAGTTAGCAGCAATATCACCATGCAGTTTGGCAGCAAGCCACTGTTCGAAAATATCTCCGTTAAATTTGGCGGCGGTAATCGTTACGGTTTAATCGGTGCGAACGGCAGCGGAAAATCCACCTTCATGAAGATTTTGGGTGGCGATCTGGTGCCTTTAGGCGGCAATGTTTCTTACGATCCCAACGAGCGCATCGGTAAGTTGCGTCAGGATCAGTTCGCCTTTGAACAATTTAGCGTACTGGACACCGTTATCATGGGTCACCATGAGTTATGGGAAGTGAAGCAGGAGCGCGACCGTATTTATTCTTTGCCAGAAATGAGCGAAGAAGAGGGGTATAAAGTCGGCGATCTTGAGGCACTTTACGGTGAGATGGACGGCTATAGCGCGGAGTCTCGTGCCGGTGAGTTATTACTCGGCGTCGGCATTCCGGTTGAGCAGCATTATGGCCCGATGAGCGAAATTGCGCCGGGCTTTAAATTACGTGTGCTGCTGGCGCAGGCGCTGTTTTCTAATCCCGATATTCTGTTACTCGACGAACCGACGAACAACCTGGACATCGATACTATTCGCTGGCTGGAGCAGGTGCTGAACGAGCGTGACAGCACCATGATTATCATTTCGCATGACCGTCACTTCCTTAATATGGTCTGTACGCACATGGCTGATTTGGATTATGGCGAGCTGCGGGTTTATTCCGGTAATTATGACGAATATATGACCGCGGCGACCCAGGCGCGTGAACGTCTGTTATCCGATAACGCCAAGAAAAAAGCGCAGATTGCTGACTTACAATCGTTCGTCAGTCGTTTTAGCGCCAACGCCTCTAAATCGCGTCAGGCGACATCACGCGCTAAGCAGATGGATAAAATTAAACTGGATGAAGTGAAAGCCTCCAGCCGTCAGAACCCGTTTATCCGCTTTGAGCAGGACAAGAAGTTGTTCCGTAATGCGCTGGAAGTGGAAGGTTTGACCAAAGGATTTGATAACGGTCCGCTGTTTAAGAATTTAAATCTGCTGCTGGAAGTGGGTGAGAAGCTGGCGGTGATCGGTGCCAACGGTATCGGTAAATCAACACTGTTAAAATCGCTGGTGGGTCAGCTGACGCCAGATAACGGCAGCGTTAAATGGTCAGAGAATGCACGTATTGGTTATTACGCTCAGGATCACGCCGATGATTTTGCCAATGACCTGACGGTATTTGACTGGATGAGTCAGTGGAAACAGCCTGGCGATGATGAGCAGACCATTCGCGGTATTCTGGGTCGCCTGCTGTTTTCGCAGGATGATATTAAGAAGCCGGCCAAAGTGCTTTCCGGTGGAGAGAAGGGTCGTATGCTGTTCGGTAAGCTGATGATGGAAAAACCGAACATTCTGATTATGGATGAGCCGACCAACCACCTCGATATGGAGTCGATTGAATCGCTCAATATGGCGCTGGAGATGTATGAAGGCACGCTGGTGTTTGTTTCACACGACCGTGAATTTGTCAGCTCGCTGGCAACCCGCGTGATAGAGCTGAAAGCAGACCGCGTGGTGGACTTCACCGGTAATTACGAAGATTACCTGCGGAGTCAGGGTATCGTCTGATTGAAACGGGGTGGCGCAGGCCACCCTGTTTTTTTTGGTGGCAATGAATGAGTTATATGCTTTTAGCTTGTTAGATGGTGTGGGTTGGGCAGGATGCCAGGCTCAGGGATTATCTGGCAGCAACGCATATACTTAAGGCGCAGGGAACACGGTCAGAGGAGGAAAGCGTCCCGCGCCATGGACAAAAACGCCGGGAGCGTTTTTGAACAACGCAACGCGTTGGCCCGGTACGGGCGCACCTCAGGGATGAGGTGCGTAATCGCGCGGGCCGAGCGCCCATGGATGGTTTAAGCGACTTTCCGATCTGATCTTGTTCCCTGAGCAGGTAAAAACTTCACCACGGTGCGGGCTTCATGAAGCACAGGCGTTCCTGCCGACGTTACGCGCTACCACCACACACTTCACAGTGCGCATCCTGCGCCACCTTCATGCTGCGGAACTCCGCGCTCATCGCATCGTACATCAGCAACCGGCTGGTGGCGGGCGTGCCAAATGCCGTCAGCACTTTAATCGCTTCCATCGCCTGCATCGCACCAATCACGCCAACCAGCGGAGCCATGACGCCCGCTTCCACGCAACTCAGGGTTTGTTCCCCAAACAGGCGGCTGATGCAGCGATAGCAGGGTGTGCCGGGCTGCCAGTTGAATACGCTGATCTGACCTTCCATCCGAATCGCGGCGCCGGAGACCAGTGGCACCTGCAGCTGACGACAGAGCCGGTTAAGCTGCTCACGCACTGCAACGTTGTCAGTGCAGTCAAGCACCACCTGCTGCCGGGCGATCAGCGCCAGCAGCGCTGCATCGTCCAGCTGTCCATTAACAGGATGCAGCTGACAGTGCGGATTGATGGCGGCCAGGCTTTGTGCGGCGGAGTCCACTTTGGCACGACCAATGTCAGCATCGTGATGCAGGATCTGCCGTTGCAGATTAGAGTGCGACACGGTATCGAAGTCGAGCAGCGTCAGGCTACCGACACCGGCAGCCGCCAGGTAGGGCGCAGCGGCGCAGCCGAGTCCGCCCAGCCCGACGACCAGCGCATGACTCGCTTTCAGCCGCTCCTGACCGTCGAAATCAAAGCCGCGCAATACAATCTGCCGGTTGTAGCGCAGCATCTCCTCATCGCTTAATTCAGGCAGCATTTACGCCTCCAGCAGGGCGTTGAACGGTTCCACCTCGACCCATTCGCCCGGTTCAACATTGCCGCGATCCCGTTCCAGCACAATAAAACAGTTTGCCTGGGCGAAAGAGCTGAAGACGTGTGAACCCTGCATCCCGGTGGTCTCCACCTCCAGTTCACCCTGTGCGTTCTGTCGCAGGATACCGCGCTGGAAGTCCAGCCGGCCAGGTGACTTTTTCAGCCGCGAGGCGCAGCGCACTTTCTGACGTGGCGGCAATGCTGATTTTTGCTGGCCGGTGAGGGTGGCAAGCAGCGGCTGGACGAGCTGATAAAAGGTCACGGCGGCGGAGACCGGATTACCTGGCAGGCCGCAGAACCAGCTGCTGTTGAGGCGGCCAAAGGCAAATGGCTTGCCAGGCTTGATCGCCAGCTTCCAGAAGCTGATGGCACCAAGCTCTTCCAGCATCGTTTTGGTGAAGTCCGCTTCGCCCACCGAGACGCCGCCGGTAGTAATCACGACATCCGCCTGCCGATCGGCCTCGGTGAAAGCAGCACGCAGTGCGGCCGGGTCATCTTTGATGATGCCAAGGTCGATGACTTCGCAACCCAGCTTATGCAGCATCAGCGATACCGCAAAGCGGTTGGTGTCGTAGATCTGGCCTTCGGCCAGCGGCTCGCCGACCGGCTGGAGTTCATCACCGGTGGAGAAGATAGCGACCCGCAGTTTTCGCAGCACGCTGACCTGCGCGATACCCAGTGAGGCGAGCAGTGGCAGCTCCGCCGCACCCAGACGCGTTCCCGCTTCCAGCACCACGGTGCCTGGCTGAATGTCATCGCCGATGAGACGAATGTTCTGTCCGGGACGGACCGGCGCGGTGATCATAATCGCATCACCCTGTGTTTCGGTCTGCTCCTGCATCACTACTGCTTCACAGCCTGCGGGCACCGGCGCACCGGTCATGATGCGAATCACGCTGCCCTGCGGCCACTCACCGCTAAACGGTGCGCCGGCAAAGGCTTTACCCGCCACCGGCAGCGGCTGACCGCTACTGGCGTCTGCCAGCCTGACGGCGTAGCCATCCATCGCAGAGTTATCAAATGGCGGCACGGCAATCGGTGAGGTCACCGCTTTGGCGGTGATACGCCCGACCGCTTCGGCCAGCGGCACGCTAAGAGAGTCGGTGACGGGCGTCAGCTGTGACAGCATTTTTTGTTGTGCCTCCTCAAGGGAGATCAAGCCTGCAGTAAAACTTTCCATGGATATTCCAGCCTGGTTATCTCAGATGCTGCCTATTATGGTGGGAATTAGCCGCTGAGTCACATCGGTGTCGGCCTGACTTGCCTGTTGTTGTGGCCAAAGTGAAATATGGCGGTAAGAAAAGGTTATAACCACAGGAACAGTTTCCGCTTTACAACACTTAGCAGGCTTTCTATAGTCAAAAATCACCAAAAATGGGTGAAAACCATTTTAAATCAGTGTTTTTCGTCCTGATGCAACCACAGGGTAGATCGTTATGGTCAATGCAGTGATCGCCATTCATGGAGGCGCCGGTGCCATTACGCGCTCAGCAATGAGCGCCGAAAAAGAGCAACTCTATCGTCAGGCGCTACACGATATTGTCACTCAGGGCCAGCAGATACTGGCTCAGGGCGGCAGCGCACTCGATGCGGTGACCGAAGCGGTGCGGCTGCTGGAAGAGTGCCCGCTGTTCAACGCCGGTAAAGGCGCGGTCTTCACCCATCAGGGCACCCATGAACTCGATGCCTGCATCATGGATGGCCGCACGCTGGGTGCAGGGGCGGTCGCGGGCGTAACGCGGGTACGGAATCCGGTGCTGGCGGCACGTGCCGTGCTGGAACATAGCGAGCATGTCCTGTTTATCGGCGAGGGCGCAGAGCAGTTTGCTGAGGCGCACGGGCTGGAAATGGTCACGCCTGATTACTTCTCGACTCCGGAACGCTGGGAGCAGTTGCAGCGCGCGCTGAACAGCGATACGGCAGTGCTGGACCATGATGGTGCCGCGCACAGCGATGACCCGCTCGACCCGGACCGTAAGTTTGGTACGGTGGGGGCCGTCGCGCTGGATCTTGAGGGCAACCTCGCGGCCGCCACGTCAACGGGCGGTATGACCAACAAGCAGGCCGGGCGGGTCGGCGACTCGCCGCTGCCGGGCGCGGGCTGTTACGCCAGTAACGACAGCGTGGCGGTCTCCTGTACCGGCACCGGAGAAGTCTTTATGCGGACGCTGGCGGCCTACGATGTGGCAGCGCAGATGCGCTACGCCGGGCGCTCGCTGCAGCAGGCCACAGTTAATGTCATTCATGACAGCGTGCTGGAGCTGGGCGGCAGCGGGGGGCTGATTGCCGTCGACCGCGCAGGCAACGTGGCGCTGCCGTTCAACAGCGAAGGGATGTATCGCGGTGTGGCGCGGGTTGGCGAAGTGGCAGACGTCGCTATCTATCGCGAAAGTTAAGGAGCAGAGATGAGCGACAGGCAAACGTTACCGCCGCTGGCCCCTGAGCAGGTCCTGGCGGTGCGCGATCTCAATGTGCGTTTTCAGCACGAAACCACCGTTACTGACGCGGTGCGTCATTTGTCACTCGATCTGTTTCGCGGCGAAACGCTGGCGCTGGTGGGGGAGTCAGGCTCGGGGAAATCAGTGACCTCGCTGGCGCTGATGCGGCTGATTGAGCAGGCTGGCGGGAGGGTCAGCGGCGAGGTGCTGTTGCGGCGTCGCAACGGCGACGTGCTGGATCTGATGCGCGCCTCAAAAGGTCAGATGCGGCGGGTGCGCGGTGCGGATATGGCGATGATCTTTCAGGAGCCGATGACCTCACTGAATCCGGTCTTCTCCGTGGGCGAGCAGATCGCGGAATCCATCCGTCTGCATCAGGGCCTGAGCCACGCCGGCGCGCTGGCCGAGGCGCGCCGGATGCTGGATCTGGTACGAATCCCGGATGCGCAAAATGTATTATCCCGCTTCCCGCATCAGCTGTCGGGCGGGATGCGTCAGCGCGTGATGATCGCTATGGCGCTCTGCTGCAAACCGGCTCTGCTGATTGCCGATGAGCCGACCACAGCGCTCGACGTCACCATTCAGGCGCAGATTCTGCAGCTTATCCGCGTGCTGCAAAAAGAGATGCAGATGGGGGTGATTTTTATCACTCACGATATGGGCGTGGTCGCCGAAATGGCCGATCGGGTTCAGGTGATGTATCGCGGCGAAGTAGTAGAAAATGCGCCGGTAGCCAGGCTGTTCAGCGCCCCGCAGCAGCCCTATACCCAGGCACTGCTGGCGGCGGTGCCAAAGCTCGGTTCGATGCAGGGCCAGCCCCTGCCGGCCAAATTTCCGTTGCTGCACAGCGATGCCGTTGATGACGTGCCGCAGGATACGGTTCGCCGCCTGCAGCCACCCATTTTGCAGGTGCGCGATCTGGTCACCCGCTTTGATATTCGCGGCGGCCTGCTGAACCGCGTCAAAAGCCGGGTGCATGCCGTCGAAAAAGTCAGTTTTGATCTCTATGCCGGTGAGACACTGGCGCTGGTGGGCGAGTCTGGCTGTGGTAAATCGACCACCGGGCGATCGCTGCTGAAGCTGGTTGCCAGTCAGGGTGGCACCCTGACCTTTGACGGACAGCGGATAGACCATTTGTCGGGTGCCGCGCTGGCCCATCTGCGACGCGACATTCAGTTTATCTTCCAGGATCCCTACGCCTCGCTCGATCCCCGGCTGACGGTTGGCTTCTCCATTATGGAGCCGCTGCTGGTTCACAAGGCGATGCCGCGGCGCGAGGCGGAGCAGCGAGTTGCCTGGCTGCTGGATAAAGTGGGTCTGCTGCCGGAACATGCTCAGCGCTATCCCCATGAATTTTCCGGCGGCCAGCGTCAGCGCATCTGTATAGCCCGCGCGCTGGCGCTGAATCCCAAAGTGGTGATCGCCGATGAGTCCGTCTCGGCGCTGGATGTGTCAATTCAGGCGCAGATAATTAATCTGATGCTCGACCTGCAGCGCGAGTTTGGCATCGCCTTCCTGTTTATTTCTCACGATATGGCGGTGGTGGAGCGTATCAGCCACCGCGTGGCGGTGATGTATCTCGGTCAGATTGTCGAGATGGGGCCGCGTCAGGCGGTGTTTGAGCAGCCTCAGCACCCTTACACCCGAAAACTCATGGCAGCGGTGCCGGTAGCCGATCCGGCTCACCGGCGTCGCGAACGAGCCTTACTGGTCGATGAGATCCCCAGCCCGATTCATGCGTTAGGGGATGAACCTGAAGTGGCGCCGCTGATGGAGGTGGCTCCGGGCCATTTCGTCGCCCGCCACGTTATCAGTGCGACCTGAACAGTGACGATGTCGCCCCGGCGACCAACCCGACAGGGATTACAGGAGAACAAGATGCAGATTACGATGCGTAAAGGGTTACTGGCGGCTGGCGTGTTAAGCAGCGCAATGGCATTGCCCGCCTGGGCAGCACAGGATGCGGTGATTGCCGTCGCGTCCAACTTCACCACTCTCGATCCCTATGACGCCAACGACACGCTGTCGCAGGCGGTCGCGAAATCCTTCTATCAGGGCCTGTTTGGCTTTGATAAAGAGATGAAGCTCACCAACGTGCTGGCTGAGAGCTATCAGGCCAGCGCCGACGGCCTGACCTACACCATTAAGCTGCGTTCCGGAGTTAAATTCCAGGATGGCACTGACTTCAATGCGGAAGCGGTAAAGGTCAACCTCGATCGCGCCAGCAATCCGGATAACCATCTCAAGCGCTACAACCTGTTTAAACATATCGCCAGCACCGAAGTGGTGGATCCAACTACGGTAAAAGTAACGCTGAAAGAGCCGTTCTCCGCCTTTATCAACATTCTGGCCCATCCGGCGGCGGCGATGATTTCGCCCACCGCGCTGAAAAAATATGGCAAAGAGATCGGTTTCCATCCGGTAGGAACCGGCCCGTTTGTGTTTGAAACCTGGAACCAGACCGATTTTGTGAAGGTGAAGAAGTGGGACGGCTACTGGAAGCCGGGCTATCCGAAGCTGGACAGCATTACCTGGCGACCGGTGGTGGATAACAACACCCGCGCGGCGATGCTGCAGACCGGCGAAGCGAACTTTGCTTTCCCGGTGCCCTATGAGCAGGCAAAACTGCTGGAGAAGAACAGCAAGCTTGCTGTGGTAACCACGCCATCGATTATGCAGCGTTACATCAGCCTTAATGTCACTCAGAAGCCGTTCGATAATCCGAAGGTGCGTGAAGCGCTGGAATATGCCATCAACCGTCAGGCGCTGGCGAAAGTGGCGTTCTCCGGTTACGCCACGCCTGCTACCGGCATCGTGCCGCCCACCATCGACTTCGCTCAGACCTATCCGGCCATCAGCTACGATCCGGCCAAAGCGAAAGCCCTGCTGAAAGAGGCGGGTTACCCGAACGGGTTTGAAACCACGCTCTGGTCGTCACACAACCACAGCACCGCGCAGAAAGTGTTGCAGTTCACCCAGCAGCAGCTGGCGCAGGTTGGCGTGAAAGTTAAAGTTACGGCGATGGATGCGGGTCAGCGTGCCGCTGAAGTAGAAGGCAAGGGCCAGAAAGAGAGCGGCGTGCGCATGTTCTACACCGGCTGGTCCGCCTCAACCGGCGAAGCGGACTGGGCACTGACGCCACTGTTTGCTACTACGGCCTGGCCACCGGCGATCTTCAATACCGCGTTTTACAGCAATCCTAAGGTCGATAAAGATCTGGCAGATGCGCTGAAAACCACCGATCGTGCCGAGAAAGCGCGTCTTTACAAAGATGCGCAGGATACCATCTGGCAGGATCACCCGTGGATCCCACTGGTGGTTGAGCAGCTGGTTTCTGCCAACAGCAAAAACCTCAGCGGTTTTTATGTGATGCCCGATACCTCATTCAATTTCGATGAGGCAACTCTGAAGTAACGGAGCCGGCCAGCCCGCGAGGCTGGCCGCAGCTGCAGGATGTTGCATGTTTAACTATTTTCTCAAACGACTCTTTGGGCTGATCCCCACGCTGCTGATTGTGGCGGTGCTGGTGTTCCTGTTTGTTCACCTGCTGCCGGGCGACCCGGCGCGTCTGATCGCCGGGCCGGAAGCCGATGCCTCGGTGGTGGCGCTGGTGCGTCAGGAGCTGGGACTCGACCTGCCGCTTCCGCAGCAGTTCTGGCACTTTATGCTGAATGCGCTGCAGGGCGATTTCGGCCAGTCGATGGTCTCGAAGCGGCCGGTCGCGGAGGAGATCGCCTCACGCTTTATGCCGACCCTTTGGCTGACGCTGGTCAGCATGATCTGGGCAGTGATTTTTGGCATGGCAATCGGCATCGTTTCTGCTGTCTGGCGCAATCGCTGGCCCGATCGGCTGGGGATGACGCTGGCGGTGTCGGGCATTTCGTTTCCCGCCTTTGCACTGGGCATGCTGCTGATGCAGGTCTTCTCGGTGGAGCTGGGATGGCTGCCAACCGTCGGGGCAGAGAGCTGGAAACATTACATTCTGCCCTCCATCACCCTGGGTGCGGCGGTGGCGGCGGTGATGGCGCGCTTTACCCGTGCCTCGTTCGTGGAGGTGATGCAGGAAGATTATATGCGGACCGCCC
>Ga0308158_10005027_pt1 | contig 10963 bp, 9 predicted proteins | sample PhyBR2_FD_201038 | JGI IMG/M metagenome (GOLD analysis project Ga0308158, IMG submission 201038) | Phyllosphere microbial communities from UC Gill Tract Community Farm, Albany, California, United States - DLSLB.R2 | ecosystem: Host-associated > Plants > Phyllosphere > Unclassified | place: USA...
GACCAGGAACAGGAAATCGCCGACGAGCCGATGCAGCAAGGCAGCAACGTTGCGCAGGATGGCTCTGCCCAGGAACTGGGCGTCAGCGCATCCTCGTTTACCACCTATTACACCTGGCGCGCCAACGGCGTGATTCATCCGGTAAATTTTAGCAACGCCAACGTCAAGGCCAACTCGCGCGTGTTCGTCAATATCAGCGAATATGCGGCCAATGCGCAGGACCGTTTTGTCGGCTCGGCCCGCATGGCCGTCTACAATATCGCGCCGTATAACGGCGGCTTTCGCGCCTGGGTGGAAATTTCCTGGGGCAGCCCGCTCAATGTGCGCTTCGATGTGTTTGTCGATCCCTGAAACTCGCCATCATTGATGCATTACGGTGTCGCCACCATCGGCCGGCAGCACACTGAGGATGGCGCTGGCCACGATCTCCGGCGAGGTCAGCGCCATCTGGTGGCTCGAATCGACGACGATTCTGGTGGCCTTCGGATAAAGTGCGCGCACCGAGTCACGCGTTGCCTGATCCATCCTGAAGGCACCGAAATCGACGGCGACGGCGGTACTGGAAACCGGTTGATTAACCAGGCGCACAATGGGCTTGTCATCGATTGCAGGCAAGCCCACAATCACCTCGCCCGTGGCATCGATCTGTTCGATTTCACGCCATACCGAACGTGAAAACGCCAGTTGGCCAGCCACGCGCGTGGTCCACGGAAAATCCTGCGTCTTCTTGATCATGCCCGGATACAGCGAATCGATCAGCACCAGCGCCGACACTTCCTGCGGGTAACGCCGTGCAAACAGCTGCATGTACAGGCCGCCCAGCGAATGGCCGACCAGTACATACGGTGGCGCCAGGCCTTTCTGGCGCAGCGTGCTGCGCAGCTCTTCAACAATGGTGGCGCCATCGCGCACCGTATCGGCAACGCTGCTGCGGCCATAGCCGGGGCGGTTGTAGGCAAACACCGTGGCCTGCGCAGCGACCAGTTCCGGCACCGTCCCCCATTTGTCGATGGTGCCGCGCGAGCCGCCTTCAAACACCACCACCGGCGCGCCAGCAGCATGGCGCAGTGTCAGCGTTTCAAGCTGGCGTCCGTCGATCCGGTCGAGACGGGCAGAACCTGGCGCAGCAGCGGCGCAGGCAGCCAGGGAAAAAACCAGCAGCAAGGAAAAAGATTTGAACATGGGCGTCTCACTGAAGAAAAACCCAGCATGGCTGGCGCCGGCTTGCAGCGCACGGCCATTGCGACGAATCGACAGCATGGCCGATGGATGGCAAGCAGACGGCGCCGCTACATGGCCTTGAACAGGTGCACGAAAGCGCGGCTGACCGGCAATTCGCCAGCATGGCCACGCATGCGCAGGAACAGCCGGCTGGCTTCGTCGCGGCGCGTGCCTTCCAGCCAGGCCAAGTTGACCAGCGTGGAACGGTGCACTTGCCAGAACTGCTGCGGGTCGAGCTGCGCTGCCAGGTCGGCAATCGGTGTGCGGATCAGGAACTCGCCCTGCTCGCTGGCCACCACCGTGTACTTGTCGTCGGACTGAAAGAAACGCACGCTGGCCACGTCGAGGTGATGCGTGCGCTCACCTTGCGAGGCCAGGATATAGCGCAGCCGCGGCCGGCCTGGCACGGCCATCAGCTGGCGCAAGGCCTGCGCCATGGCCGCCTCTGGCGGCGGCGTCGACAGCGTGGTGCGCAAACGCGCCACGGTGCGCGCCAGGCGCTCTTCGCTGACCGGTTTCAATACATAGTCAAGCGCCGCATGCTCGAACGCCTGCAGCGCAAATTCATCGTAGGCGGTCACGAACACCACGCGTGTGTACCCTTCGATGGACTGCGCCACTTCCAGGCCGTTCAGACCCGGCATCTGTATATCGAGAAAGGCCAGGTCCGGCGCCAGCTCGGCAATGCGTGCCGCCGCATCGGTGCCATTGCGCGACATATGCACGATCTGCAGTTGCGGCCACAGCAGTAGCAACTGGTCGCGCAGGTAAAGCGCCAGATGCGGTTCGTCATCGGCGATCAGCACGCGTGGTGCGGCCATCATGGCTCCCCCTTGCCGGCGCGCCGGTAAGGCAGATCGAGCACCGCTTCAGCCCCCTTTGCCAGTGCATTGAGCTGCAAGCTGGCGTCAGATCCGAACTGGGTCTGCAGGCGCGAACGCAGATTGGCCAGCGCCATGCCGCTGCCGGGGCGCAATTGCGTGGCCGGCGCATCGAGCCCGACCCCGTTATCGTGCACGCGCACTGCCAGCCGCCCATTGTATACCTCTGCCCGTACCAGCACGCTGCCGCCATCGAGCGTGGGCGCCAGACCGTGGTGAATGGCGTTTTCAAGCAGTGGCTGCAGCATCAGCGTGGGCATGCAGGCCTGGCGCGCCTCGTCGCTCGCTTCTATGCGAAACTGCAGCCGGTCGTCCATGCGGATCTGCAGCAGAGTCAGGTAGTTGCGCGCCATATCGAGTTCGGCCTCCAGCGTGCTGTCGGTCTGGCGCAATTGCGACAGGCTGGCGCGCAGATAACTGGAAAACGTTTCGATCATGCGCTTGGCGCGCGGCGGATCGTAATCCATCAGGCTTTGCACATTGGCCAGCGTATTGAACAGCAGATGCGGCTCGATCTGACCCTGCAGCAGGCGCAGGCGCGCTTGCGTCACTTCTCCCTGAAGCTGCTGATGGCGCAAGCGTGCGCGCCACCAGGCCCAGTTGACGCCCAGCACGAACAGAATAAACACGGCAAACTTGGTCAGTGCGGCCGGCAGCGAAATGAACATGCCCCACACATTGAAGCCCACCAGCAGCGGCACGATGGTAAAGCCGATGGTCATGCCAACGATAATGGCGCCCAGCGCCAGCACGCTCAGCGCCATGCCGGCGCGCATGTCGCGCACATTGCCCATGCGCTCAAGCAGGTGCGCCGGCAGGCACCGTTCGGCCAGGCGCAGTGCGCCAAACAGCGTATGAACAATGCACAGGCAGATGCCGATATTGGGCAGCAGCGAGGCCCACCACCAGCCTGGCCGGTCGATGCGGCCGAAAATACCCACAAAGCTCATCAGGCCCAGCGCCAGCGCAACGGCCACCAGCGACGCCGCCAGCAGCCGCGCAGGCAGCGGCGCATCGTGATGCGCGCGCAGTTCCCACAGCGAACGCCAGCCTTGCTGCAGGAAGGAATGTGTTGTCATGGCGCCAGTGTAGCGAGCGCCAGCATGACTGGCGAGAAATAAATGGCCGGGTCTACAATGCAATGCAAAAAGCCCAACCGGTAAAGGCTGGGCTTTTTGATTACTACGTGTTCTGGCTCCCCGACCTGGACTCGAACCAGGGACCTGCGGATTAACAGTCCGTCGCTCTACCAACTGAGCTATCAGGGAAAAGAGGCCGTATTATATACAGCCTGTCATTGCCTGTCCAGCGCCTTATTTACACGCTATTCAGCGCCCAGGTAAATGAACTTGAACAGGAAAATGGCGGCGATCACATAGGCCACCACCGTCACCTGTTTGCCCTTGCCGGTCAGCAGCTTGAGCACGGCGTAGGTGATAAAACCGAACGCCACGCCGCTGGCCACCGAATAGGTAAAGGGCATCATCAGCGCGGTGATGGCGGCCGGGATGCTTTCGGTGCTGTCTTCCCAGTCGATATAGGTCAGTTCGCGCAGCATCAGGCAGGCTACGTACAGCAGCGCCGGCGCGGTGGCATACGGCGGCACAGTATGGGCCAGCGGCGCAAAGAACAGGCTACCCAGAAACAGGATGGCCACGGCCACGGCGGTCAGGCCGGTGCGGCCACCGGCCTGCACGCCAGCGGCGCTTTCCACAAACGCCGTGGTGCTCGACGTGCCGAGGCAGGCGCCGGCGGCAATGGCCGTGCTGTCGGCCAGCAGCGCCTTGTTCATGCGCTCCATCTTGCCGTTTTTCAGCAGGCCGGCGCGGTTGGCCACGCCCATCAGCGTGCCGGTGGCGTCAAACAGCTCGACCAGGAAAAACACCAGCACCACGTTGACGATACCGACCGACAGCGCGCCCATGATATCGAGCTTGAACAGCGTCGGATCAATGCTTGGCGGGACCGACACCACGCCATTGAACGCATTGCCGCCGACAAAGAAGCTGGCAATGGTAATGGCCAGGATACCGATCAGGATCGCGCCCGGCACTTTCAGGCGGTCCAGCGCCACGATCATGAAAAAGCCGATACTGGCCAGTATCGGCGCCGGCTGGTGCAAGTCGCCCAGCGCGATAATCGTGGCCGGATTGGACACCACCACGCCAGCGCTCTTGAGCGAGATAATCGCCAGGAACAGCCCGATACCGACCGTAATGGCCGTGCGCAGCGCCGGCGGGATGCTGTTGATGATCATCTCGCGAATCTTGAACAGGCTGACCAGGATAAACAGGCAGCCGGAAATGAACACTGCGCCCAGCGCCACTTCCCAGCTCATGCCCATGCCCTTGACCACCGTATAGGAAAAATACGCGTTCAGCCCCATGCCCGGCGCCAGCGCGATCGGGTAGTTGGCATACAGGCCCATCACCAGGGTGCCGATGGCGGCGGCCAGGCAGGTAGCGACAAACACCGAATCCTTGGGCATGCCGGCGTCGCCGAGGATGCTGGGGTTGACGAAGATAATGTAGGCCATCGTCAGGAATGTGGTCAGCCCGGCCATCAGCTCGGTGCGCACATTGGTGCCGTTGTCTTTCAGTTTGAAATAGCGTTCCAGGAACTGCATGCTTTACCCCTTGTTTTTTGGTGTTTTTTACGACTTGGCCGGCTTGAACGCCCACCAGCGGCTGCCGGCAAAATTCCAGACCAGGCCGATGCCGGTGGCCAGCAGCTGCGCCAGCCAGTAATACCAGTGCAACTGATGCACGAGCACCCACATCAGGCCGGTATTGATGCACCAGCCCACGGCCAGCAGGCTGAAATACTTGGTCGCCGCTTCGCCGTGGCCTTTCTCGCTTTTGAAGGTGAAAAAGTAATTGAGGATGTAGTTGACGACCGAGCCGAGTATATAGCCCAGCCCGGAAGCGGCGGCAGCGCTGGCGCCCAGCCACTCCACGCCCGCCCACAGCACGCTGTACTGCACGGCCGTGCCGGAAGCGCCGACAGCGGCAAAACGCAGGAACTGATGATGCAGGGCGTGGGACATGGTGATTTCGTCAAAATCTGGCTGGAGAGGGAATAAAAAATGGCTACGATTGCTCGTAACCATATTTTCACTGCGTATTTTACTGCAAGTTGCGCAGCTGCCTCACACCGGCCTGCAAATACAGCGGCGAAAAGCAAAAAGCCCAACCATCAAGGCTGGGCTTTTCATATTCTGGCTCCCCGACCTGGACTCGAACCAGGGACCTGCGGATTAACAGTCCGTCGCTCTACCAACTGAGCTATCAGGGAAAGGTACAACTCTTGCTGCAACAGGCTGCGTTCGATCACGCTGCCTGCCTGTGCGACAACATCTCGCTTGTTCTGGCTCCCCGACCTGGACTCGAACCAGGGACCTGCGGATTAACAGTCCGTCGCTCTACCAACTGAGCTATCAGGGAAAAGAGGCCGCATTGTATAGGGCGCTCAGGCACTTGTCCAGATTCTCACGGGAAAAAATTTCCCACTGTGCTTTATCAGTCGCGCAAGCCAGCCAGCGGCCCGGTACCGTTGAATGCGCCGGCCTGGTAGTCGGCAAAAGCCTGGCGGATTTCTTCAGCGGTATTCATCACGAACGGCCCGTGCGACACCACCGGCTCGTTCAACTCGTCAGCATGGCCAAACAACAGCACGCAGTCGCTGACCGCCTCGACTTCCACGGCATCACCGTCGTCATTAAGCTCGGCCAGATGCCACTGCGCCACCGGTTTGCCGGCGATCAGCGCATCGCCTTTGACAACATACAGGAAGACCGCGCGTGCGGCCGGCGCCGGCAACACGGCTTTGGCGCCAGCGGCCAGCCGCACCACCGACATAAAAGCGCCTGTCAGCGAACTGATCGGGCCGCGCTGCGCCTCGAACTGTCCCGCAATCAGTTCCAGCTCGCCCTGCCCGCCCGCCAGCGGCACGCGCACCAGATCGTTTTTCTGCACGCCCGAGTAGCGCGGCGCCGTCATCTTCAGGCGCGCCGGCAGGTTCAGCCACAGCTGCAGGATTTCCAGCGAGCCACCGTCGCGCTTGAATGACGGCGGCGACACTTCGGCATGAATCAGCCCGGAGCCGGCCGTCATCCACTGCACGCCGCCGGCCTCGATCACGCTTTCATGGCCACCAGTATCGTGGTGCGCCAGCACGCCATCAAGGATAAAGGTGACGGTTTCAAAACCGCGGTGCGGATGCGGGCCGAACGGCAGGCCATTATTGCCAGGCAGATAGACTTGCGGGCCGTGATGATTGAGGAACAAAAATGGACCAATACGGTCGAGACCCGGGCCGGGCACAGGACGGCGCGTGGTGAGGTCGCCGATATCGTCGCGATAAGCGGCATGAAGTTGTTTGAGGGTACGCATGATCGGTTCTGCCTGAAAGTGCAAAAACCCCAGTATGCATGAAATCGGAAAACCATGAAAAAAGCCCAACCTTGCGGCTGGGCTTTTTTCGTATTCTGGCTCCCCGACCTGGACTCGAACCAGGGACCTGCGGATTAACAGTCCGTCGCTCTACCAACTGAGCTATCAGGGAAAAGAGGCAATATTGTATGCTGTATCGAATATTTCTGCAACAGTTCGCAGATACTGTCGAGGTCGCATACTTGCCGCCATCAGACTGCTTTTTCAAACAGCCCGAAGAAGAAACAGTTTAAAGGACTTTGGCGATGGCGTCAATCACGGTGTCAATATTGCGCGAATTCAAGGCTGCCACGCAGATACGGCCGGTATCGACGGCGTAGATCGACTGCTCGCGCAGCGAAGCGACCTGCTCCTTGGAAAGGCCCGAGTACGAGAACATGCCGATTTGCTGGCGCACGAATTCAAAGTCGTGGCCTGGCGCTTTTTCCTTCAGTTTTTCCACGAAGGCATTGCGCATTTCCCGGATACGCACGCGCATGCCGGCCAGTTCCTCTTCCCACAGCTGGCGCAGTTCCGGCGTCGACAGTACGGTGGCCACGACCTTGCTGCCGTGCACTGGCGGGTTCGAGTAGTTGGTGCGCACCACGCGTTTCAGCTGCGACAGCAGGCGGCCGGCTTCTTCGGCGCTGCCGGCCACCACGCTCAGGGCGCCCACGCGCTCGCCGTACAGCGAGAACGATTTCGAGAACGAGTTCGATACCAGCAGCGGACCGCCGGCTTCGGCAAAGCGGCGCACCACGGCGCCGTCTTCGGCGATACCGTTGGCAAAGCCCTGGTAGGCCATGTCGAGGAACGGCACCAGGCCGCGCGACGTGACCACCTTGATGATCTCGCCCCATTGCTGGGTCGACAGGTCGGCGCCGGTCGGGTTGTGGCAGCACGCGTGCAGCACCACCACCGAGCCGGCAGGCATGGCGTTCAGGGCAGCGAGCATGCCGTCGAAATTGACGCCATGCGTAGCTGGATCGTAATAGGTGTAGTTGTTGACGACAAAGCCGGCGCCTTCAAACAGCGCTCGGTGGTTTTCCCAGCTCGGGTCGCTGATATAGACCTGGGCGCCCGGCGCAAAGCGCTGCAGGAAGTCGGCACCAATCTTCAGCGCACCGGTGCCGCCGATCGCTTGCACAGTCACGGCACGGCGCTCTTGAACTACGGCACTGTCGGCCCCAAATACCAGTTCCTGCACGGCTTTATCATAAGCAGCCAGACCTTCGATCGGCAGATAGGTACGCGGCGCTTCCTGTTCGATCAGGATCGCTTCAGCCTTGCGTACGCAAGCTAACAGAGGCACTTTGCCGTTATCATCATAATAGACACCGACACCGAGATTGATCTTCGCCGGATTCTGATCCGCGTTGAAGGCTTCGGTGATGCCCAGGATCGGGTCGCGTGGTGCCATCTCGATGGCGCTAAACAGACTGGCAGAAACAGTTGGGTTCGTCATGATAAGATTGGAGTCGTTTGGAAGCAGGTTCACAGCGAAGGGCATCCCTGGAATACTGCCACAGGGTCGCCAGCAGAGCACTATTCTAACAAAGGTCTGATTCACATGTCCGAATTATCTACCGCTGGCGAGGCGGAAAACACAATTATCTCCTTCCCGGACTCCCCTTTCAAGCTGCATCAACCCTTTTTGCCAGCCGGCGATCAGCCCACCGCAATTACCCAGCTGTGCGAAGGCGTCTCCGATGGCCTGGCCTTCCAGACCCTGCTCGGCGTGACCGGTTCGGGCAAGACCTACACCATGGCCAACGTGATTGCGCGCATGGGCCGTCCGGCCATCATCTTTGCGCCTAACAAGACGCTGGCCGCGCAGCTGTACAGCGAGTTCCGTGAATTTTTCCCGCAAAATGCGGTCGAATATTTCGTCAGTTACTACGACTATTACCAGCCCGAGGCCTATGTGCCGCAGCGCGATCTGTTTATCGAGAAAGATTCCTCGATCAACGAGCATATCGAGCAGATGCGCCTGTCGTGCACCAAGTCGCTGATGGAGCGGCGCGATGTGGTGATCGTGGCGACCGTGTCGGCCATTTACGGTATCGGTAACCCGAATGAGTACCACCAGATGATCCTGACGTTGCGCGTCAAGGACAAGGTCAGCCAGCGCGACGTGATCGCGCGCCTGATCCAGATGCAATACACGCGCAACGAAGTCGACTTTGGCCGCGGCACTTTCCGCGTGCGCGGCGACACCATCGACATCTTCCCGGCCGAACACGCCGAGCTGGCGGTGCGCCTGGAAATGTTTGACGACGAGATCGAATCGATCCAGCTGTTCGACCCGCTGACGGGCCGCGTGCGCCAGAAGATTCCGCGCTTTACGGTCTACCCGGGTTCGCACTACGTGACGCCGCGCTCGACCGTGCTGCGCGCGGTGGAAACCATCAAGGAAGAGCTGCGCGACCGTCTTGAATTTTTCCGCAAGGAAAACAAGCTGATCGAAGAGCAGCGTTTGGAACAGCGCACGCGCTTTGACCTGGAAATGATGGCCGAGATCGGCTTTACCAAGGGCATCGAGAACTACTCGCGCCACCTGTCCGGCGCCCTGCCCGGCCAGCCGCCGCCGACCCTGGTCGATTACCTGCCGTCGGACGCGCTGATGTTCCTGGATGAATCGCACGTGCTGACCGGCCAGTTGAGCGCCATGTACAACGGCGACCGTTCGCGCAAGACCAACCTGGTCGACTACGGCTTCCGGCTGCCGTCGGCGCTCGACAACCGTCCTTTGAAATTCGAGGAATTCGAGCAGAAGATGCGCCAGACGATTTTCGTCTCGGCCACGCCGGCCGAGTACGAGAAGCAGCATTCCGACCAGGTGGTGGAACAGGTGGTACGCCCGACCGGCCTGGTCGACCCGCAGATCATCGTGCGTCCGGCGCGCACGCAGGTGGACGACCTGATGTCGGAAATCGTCGAGCGCATCAAGAAGGACGAGCGGGTGCTGGTGACCACGCTCACCAAACGCATGTCCGAGCAGCTGACCGAATACCTGGGCGACCATGGCATCAAGGTGCGCTACCTGCACAGCGATATCGAAACGGTGGAACGGGTGGAAATCCTGCGCGACCTGCGCCTGGGCACGTTCGACGTGCTGGTCGGCATCAACTTGCTGCGCGAGGGCCTGGACTTGCCCGAGGTATCACTGGTGGCCATCCTGGACGCCGACAAGGAAGGCTTTCTGCGTTCCGAACGCAGCCTGATCCAGACTATCGGCCGCGCCGCGCGCAACCTCAACGGTACAGCCATCCTGTACGGCGACAATATCACCGACTCGATGCGCCGCGCCATCGATGAAACCGAGCGCCGCCGCGCCAAGCAGATCGCTTTCAACACGGCCAACAATATCGTGCCGATCGGCGTGAAGAAAACCATCCGCGAGATGATCGACGGCGTCTACAGCCCGCAGGAAGCACGCGAAACACTGCAGGTGGCGCAGGAAGCGGCCAAGTTCGAGTCGATGAGCGAAAAACAGGTCAGCAAGGAAATCAAGCGCCTGGAAAAACTCATGGTCGACCATGCCAAGAACCTGGAGTTCGAAAAAGCCGCCCAGGTGCGCGACCAGCTGCATATCCTCAAGCAGCAGCTGTTCGGCGCACCGGGCAGCGACAATGTGGTGTCGATACTGGGCAAGTAAGTGCCTGATTACTCCGGCAAGAGATAATCGAGATCGTAAAAATGCTGTCCATTCTCGATGCGGATGGCCATCTTGCCGCTGATCCCCGCCAGCTCGTCCGTTCCCGAATGCGGCACGATGGTGATTGCCAGCGACTGCTGGCCATCACCCATGGTCCCGCTATGCTGCACCACGAAGCTGCCCTTGCGCCCTTGCAGGACGCCCGTAATGGCTTCGATGGCAACATAGCCGGCCGCGCCTTTGGTGTCGGTCATGGCGCTCAGCATTTCCCCTTTGCCCTGCGCCGCCAGTTCACCGCTGTAGACCTTGTCCAGGCCCATGCGGCCCAGCGTGCTGCGGCCGGTGCGCTGCGGCTCCTGCAGTGGCGTCATGGTGACGCTGAAACTTCCCGAAACGTGTGTGCTCATGCGATGATCTCCTGGTGATAGGGGTGCGGCGGACACTGCCGCCATCGACAGACTGCAAATGGCAAGCAATAGATACGCCAGGCCATGGACTTTTCTTAACTGCATTGCGGCTCCCGTGATGAAGTGACAAGCCAGCTTAGCGTGTCATGAAAGACCAGCATTGGATAAACCCGACAATAGCAATAATCTGTTGCATGCGCCAGCACAGGCGCCCAAGGGCATTGTTGACCCGAAGGCGGCGGCGCAGCAGATACGGCTGGCAAGCTACCAGCCGGACGCGGCGCTGGCGCCGTTTGTCGATTACTTCTGGATCGTCGAGTGGGACCGCCGTGGCCAGCCCCTGCAAACGCAGCGCGTGCTGCCCTA
>Ga0308158_10005028_pt1 | contig 10961 bp, 10 predicted proteins | sample PhyBR2_FD_201038 | JGI IMG/M metagenome (GOLD analysis project Ga0308158, IMG submission 201038) | Phyllosphere microbial communities from UC Gill Tract Community Farm, Albany, California, United States - DLSLB.R2 | ecosystem: Host-associated > Plants > Phyllosphere > Unclassified | place: USA...
CCAAGGTGTCGACCAAGCTGGACGTGCTCAACAGCCTCAGCGCCATCTGCGATCAGTTGATCGTCGGCGGTGGCATCGCCAACACCTTCCTGGCCGCGGCCGGGCACAAGGTCGGCAAGTCGCTGTATGAACCCGACCTGCTGGACACCGCGCGCGCCATTGCCGCCAAGGTCAGCGTGCCGTTGCCGGTCGACGTAGTGGTGGCCAAGGAGTTCGCCGAAAGCGCGGAAGCCACGGTCAAGCTCATCGCCGATGTGGCCGATGACGACATGATCCTCGACATCGGCCCACAGACTGCCCAGCAGTTCGCCGAGCTGCTGAAGTCGTCCAAGACCATCCTGTGGAACGGTCCGGTGGGGGTGTTCGAGTTTGATCAGTTCGGCAACGGCACCCAGGTCCTGGCCAAGGCAATCGCCCAGAGCCCGGCCTTCTCCATCGCCGGGGGCGGCGACACCCTGGCGGCCATCGACAAATACGGCGTGGCCGATGACATCTCGTACATCTCCACCGGTGGCGGTGCGTTCCTCGAATTCGTCGAGGGCAAAGTGCTGCCAGCCGTAGAAATGCTGGAACAGCGGGCCAAGGGCTGAGGCCCGGTGAGCTTCGAGGAGAAACGGATGCCCAAGGCACCCACCCTGGCGCTGCTGGTCGGCCTGTTGGCCGGTTGTTCCGGTACGCCGGCAACCTCGGTCGACGACGGACCGGCGGCAATCCCAGGCGGCTGTTCACAGTCGCAGTGGCAGGCCGAGAGCATTCCGGTGGTTGGTAAACGCATGGGGCCCGAGGCGCTGGAGCGCTACGAGCCGGAACAGCAGGCGCAGGCACCCGGTTGCCCTTGAGGGCAACCATTGGCGCTCGCCAGAGGTCTTCTAAGGTGAGTTCACACATTATCGTTGCCCCTGGCACCTGGAGTTCACCATGAAGATCGGTTCCGCAACACTCGGTTTGGCCACTCTGCTGGCAGCAGCCTTGTCCAGCGGTTGCATGAGTTCGGGCGCGAACAGCGCTTGTGAAGTGTTCAGCCCGGTGGCGTTGGTCACGCCGACGACCCAGGATGATCAGCGCGTGCAGACCAACGCCACGGGCGCGCCGGCCGGTACCCAGAACACGGCACAGGATTGCGGGTCGTGAGTCAGTGCGTCATGGGGCAGCAGTGCTCTGCGCTCAGAGGTATATGAATGAAAGGCGGTATGGCGATAATGGTACTGGCGCTGCTGTCTGGTTGTGCCTACATGGACAAACAGATGCCGGTGTCTCCCAACTGGACGCGCTGGCAGTGCGACAGCCAGGTCGATGTGCAATGGCGCTATAGCGCTGCCGACAAGAGCACGATGCAAGTGCGCCTGGCGGGCAGTGACAAGGTGTATGCGCTGACCCCTCAGGCCGGTGCCGAAGGCGAGCTGTTCAGCGATGGCGTGCTGGCGTTCCACAAAAAAGGTGATGAAGGCCTGGTGTACTGGGTTGCCACCGACGATTTGATTGGCCGGGGTTGCAAGGCTCCGTGACGGCTGGGCCCACTGCGCCAGACCGATGATAGGCATTACTTCAAGAGCGGCCGCCGATGCGGCGAGCTGCAACGATCAACGACCCTGAACCGGGAGACACAAGACAATGGCACTTATCAGCATGCGTCAGATGCTGGATCACGCCGCCGAATTCGGCTACGGCGTACCAGCTTTCAACGTCAACAACCTCGAGCAAATGCGCGCCATCATGGAAGCGGCCGACAAGACCGACTCCCCGGTCATCGTCCAGGCGTCCGCCGGTGCCCGCAAATACGCCGGTGCGCCGTTCCTGCGCCACCTGATTCTGGCAGCGATCGAGGAATTCCCGCACATCCCGGTGTGCATGCACCAGGACCACGGCACCAGCCCGGACATCTGCCAGCGTTCGATCCAGCTGGGCTTCAGCTCGGTGATGATGGACGGCTCGCTCGGCGTCGATGGCAAGACCCCCACCGACTACGACTATAACGTGCGCGTGACCTCGCAGACCGTTTCCTTCGCCCATGCCTGCGGCGTGTCGGTAGAAGGCGAGTTGGGTTGCCTGGGTTCGCTGGAAACCGGCCAGGCCGGTGAAGAAGACGGCGTCGGTGCCGAAGGTATCCTGGATCACAGCCAGATGCTGACCGATCCGGAAGAAGCCGCCGACTTCGTGGCCAAGACCCAGGTCGACGCCTTGGCCATCGCCATCGGCACCAGCCACGGCGCCTACAAGTTCACCAAGCCGCCCACCGGCGACATCCTGGCCATCGATCGCATCAAGGCGATCCATGCGCGCATCCCCAACACTCACCTGGTCATGCATGGCTCCTCGTCGGTGCCGCAGGAATGGCTGGCAATCATCAACGAGTACGGTGGCGCCATCAAGGAAACCTACGGCGTGCCGGTCGAGGAAATCGTCGAAGGCATCAAGTACGGCGTGCGCAAGGTCAACATCGACACCGACCTGCGCCTGGCGTCCACCGGCGCGATCCGCCGTTTCATGGCACAGAACCCGGCCGAGTTCGACCCACGCAAGTATTTCGCCGAAACCGTGAAGGCTATGCGTGACGTGTGCATCGCCCGTTACGAAGCCTTCGGTACTGCCGGCAACGCCTCGAAGATCAAGCCGATCTCCCTGGAAGGCATGTTCCAGCGCTACGCCAGCGGCGAGTTGAACGCCAAGGTCAACTAAGCTTCAGCGTTACGAAGGAACCCGCCCGCTGGCGGGTTTTTTCGTTCCAGTCGGAGCGTTTCGATGTCGGGGCTATCCTCAATACAAGTGCGCCGTCTATCGGCCAGAGGCCAGGCATAGGGCAAACTGGGGGAAATTGTCCTACAGCTTTGGGTGATGGCCGTCTAAAGTGATGCATGTCATCTCCGGGTCCCTCCGGACTCAGCCACGTCTGAACGAGTAGTAGCATGGAATGCGTCTCTTATCCGTCCACGGACGGCGGATCTACGTTGTTGGTGGTCGATGATTACCCGGAAAACCTGTTAAGCATGAGAGCACTGCTCGAACGCCAGGATTGGCAGGTGGTCACTGCGGCCTCGGGTGTCGAAGCGCTGGGCAAACTGCTCGAGCACGAAGTCGATCTGGTTTTACTGGACGTGCAGATGCCGGGCATGGACGGTTTCGAAGTGGCTCGCCTGATGCGCGGTAGCCAGCGCACGCGCCTGACCCCGATCATCTTCCTGACCGCCAACGAGCAGTCACAGGCCGCCGTGCTCAAGGGCTACGCCACGGGCGCCGTGGATTATCTGTTCAAGCCGTTCGATCCTCAAATTCTGCGGCCCAAGGTTCAGGCACTGCTCGAGCAGCAGCGCAACCGACGCGACCTGCAACGCTTGAGTCGGGAGCTGGAAACGGCTCGCGCCTTCAATGCCTCGGTACTCGAAAACGCCGGGGAAGGCATTCTGGTGGTCAGCGAACAGGGTCTGATCACCTTCGCCAATCCGGCTATCTCGCGCCTGCTCGGCGCCAATGTCGAGCAATTACAGCGCGGAGCATTGACCGACTACCTGCACAAACCGCATGTCCCCGAGTGGTTCGAATCCGACTTCTACCGCGCCTACAGCACGCGCACGACCTACCGCGTTCACGATGCGCTCCTGCGCACGGCGAACGGCCAGCAATTGCCGGTGGCCTTGTCGTGCGCGCCGTTGCCGGGCGAGCAGCGCGCGATGGTGGTGACGATTCTGGACATGTCGGTGGTGCGCAGCCTGCACCAGCAGCTCGAATACCAGGCGGTCACCGATCCGCTGACCGGGCTGCTCAACCGCCGTGGTTTCTATCAGGCCGTAGAGAGTGCGCTGGTGCGCAACGAGCGTGCGGAAAAGGCCCAGGCCCTGCTGTATCTGGACCTGGACGGTTTCAAGCGAATCAACGACAGCCATGGCCATGACGCTGGCGATCGAGCCCTGCGCTGGGTGGCCGAACAGCTCAAGGCGGTCCTGCGCCCCTTCGACGTGGTGGCCCGTCTGGGCGGCGACGAGTTCACGGCATTGCTGGACAACCTCGACTACCCGGAGCAGGCGGCCAAGGTGGCGGAAAAGCTCATGGAACGCATCGCCATGGAGCAGACCGTGGAGGGCGTGGACATCAGCCTGGGCGTCAGCATTGGTATCGCCACCTACCCTGAGTGCGGGGCCAACCTGGACAGCCTGCTGCGCGCAGCCGATATCGCCATGTACGCTGCGAAGCAGGCCGGCCGCCAGCAATACCGTTACTACGACCAGGATCTGAATGGCCGGGCGCGGTCGCGTCTGCTGCTGGAAACCAGTGTCGGCGAAGCCATCGAGAACCGCGATTTCAGTTTGGTCTACCAGCCGCAGGTGTCGCTGCTCGATGGCCGTCTGCGAGGTTTCGAGGCGCTGTTGCGCTGGTGCCATCCCAGCGTGGGCGACGTGCAGCCGGGGCTGTTCATTCCTCTGCTCGAACAGGCGCGGCTGATCAATCGCCTGTCGAGCTGGATCTACACCCAGGGTGCGGCTCAGCGGCAGGCCTGGTCCAGCCGGTTTCCCGCCGAACTGGTGCTCAGCATCAGCTTGAGCAATGCCCAGTTCGCCATGCCCAATCTGATTGCCGAACTGCAGCGCGCGATTGCCTTGCATGGGCTGCGCCCGCAACAGCTCGAAGTGGAAGTGGTGGAATGTTCGCTGATGCACAACCTGCCCCAGGCCACTACGCAACTGCATCAGCTGCGCAACCTGGGCGTACGCATTGCCCTGGACGATTTCGGCACGGGCCCGTGCTCGCTGAAGCTGCTGCGCGACTTGCCCATCGATACGCTCAAGCTGGACCGCCACCTGATCGCCAGGCTGCCCGACTCACACCCCGACGGTGTCTTCGCCCGCAGCGTGATCCAGGCCTGCAACGCCTTCGACATCACGGTGATCGCCGAGGGCGTGGAAACCGCCGAGCAATGCCAGTGGTTACGCGCCGCCGGTTGCGAATGGATCCAGGGCTTTGTGATTGCCCGGCCGTTGACTGCACAGGCTGCCAGCGACTTCCCACTGGTCAGCACGGGGGTGCAGCCTGCGGTGGTGTGACGCCAACGCCGGGCAGGCGTTACACTGCACGCTTCTTTCCCGTTGAAACAGGCATCATGACCGCGCTGAAGTACCTGCAAGCCTACCCACCCGCACTGCAGGAGCAGGTACGGCAACTGATCGAGCGCGGCCAACTGGCGGACTATCTCAGCCAGCGTTACCCCGGGCGCCACGCCGTGCAGAGCGACAAGGCGCTGTACAGCTATGCCATGGCGTTGAAGCAGGAGCACCTGCGCAATGCGCCGGCCATCGACAAGGTCCTGTTCGACAACCGCCTGGACCTGACGCATCGCGCGCTGGGCCTGCACACGGCGGTGTCGCGGGTACAGGGCGCCAAGCTCAAGGCCAAGAAGGAAATTCGCATCGCTTCATTGTTCAAGGACGCAGCGCCGCAGTTTCTCCAGATGATCGTGGTGCATGAGCTGGCGCACTTCCGTGAGAGCGACCACAACAAGGCGTTCTACCAGCTGTGCGAGCACATGCTGCCCGGTTACCACCAGTTGGAATTCGACCTGCGCGTCTACCTGACCTACCGTGATCTACCCCCGCCGACGTGAAGGACATTCCCATGCAAGTCAGCAAGACCCGCAGCAGTTTCTACCGTCGGCTCTACGTAGCCTGGCTGATCGACAGCGGCCAGGCGGCCACCGTGCCAGCCCTGATCGAGGCCACGGGCATGCCTCGGCGCACCGCCCAGGACACCATTGCAGCGCTGGCCGATCTGGACATCACCTGCGAGTTCGAGCAGCAGGACGGCGAGCGCAATCACATAGGCCGCTATGTGATCAGGCAGTGGGGTGCAATCGACCGGGAATGGATCGGCCAGAACCTGGGGCAGATCCGGCAGGTGCTAGGCTACCCCTGAGCAGCTTCGCTCTCGCGGCGCATGGCGATATGCGGGATGTTGTCCTCGAGGTATTCCTCACCCTGGGCGATGAAACCGTAGCGGCCGTAATAGCCCTGCAGATGGGCCTGGGCCGATAGCTGTATCGGCACTTGCGGCCAGCGTTGGGCGGCCTGCTCCAGTGCGTTGGACAGCAACGTGTGGCCCAATCCCGTGCCGCGAGCGGATGCGGCGGTGATCACCCGGCCGATCACCACGTCGCCGTCCTGGGTCGACGGGTCGAGCAGACGCAGGTAGGCCACCAGTTGCCCGTCACTCCACGCCAGCAGATGGCAGGTGTCGGCGTACAGGTCCTGCCCGTCGACGTCCTGGTAGGGGCATTGCTGCTCGACCACGAAAACTTCGCTGCGCAGGCGCAGGATTTCGTACAGCTGGCGTACGTCCAGCTCGCTGTGGTGCATGCACATCCATTCGACGGCCATGATTACCTCGTTCAACGTTTCGATTCAGGCCGGCTGCGGTGCTGCTAGGGTGCGACCGCAGTCGGCCCCTTGATCAGGTGTGCGGCCAGGGTTCGCAGCGGCCCCAGTTGCCGACAGATCAGCGCCAGTTGGGTCTGGACCAGGCGCTGGCCTTCGTCCACCTCGTCGGGCATCTGCTCCAGCGCGTCGGCCAGCGCTTCCTCGTTGTCGCTCTGCACCTGCACCGGTTCACGTGTGGCCAGGCCCGTGGCGATTTCATCGATGCTGCGCGCCAGGCTTTCGCCGGCCTCGCCGATCAGTTGCTCGCGCGCCTCGGCTGGCAGTTCGGTGCCACGGTGTGCGCCCAGGCCTGACAGATAGCTGAGCAGCGTGTGCGACAGCACCAGGAAGCGGAAGCCGACGTCGGCTTCCTTGCGGAAGTGCCCCGGCTCCATGAGCATGTTGGCCAGGGTGGTGGAGAGCGCGGCATCGGCGTTGTGCGCGTTGCGCCGGGCCAGGCGATAGGCCAGGTCGTCGCTCTTGCCGTTGGCGTACTGCTGCATGATCTGACGCAGGTAGATGCTGTTGCAGGTCAGGGTGTTGGCCAGCACCTTGTTCAGTTTGCGGCCCTGCCAGTCGGGCAGGAACAGGAACACCGCCAGGCCGGCGATCAGGCTGCCAAGCAGGGTGTCGAACAGCCGCGGCAGAAACAGGCCGTAGCCGTCGCCAGTCTGGTTGAAGCAGAACAGCACCATCAGGGTGATGGCTGCCGTGGCCAGGGTGTAGCGCGTGGTGCGGTTGACGAAGAACACCAGCCCGGCGCCGATGGCGAACAGCGATTGCACGATGGGGCTGGGGAACAGATCGAACAGTGCCCAGCCCACGGTCAGGCCGATGGCGGTGCCGATGATGCGCTGGCCCAGCTTGCGTCGGGTGGCGCCGTAGCTGGGCTGGCAGACGAACAGGGTGGTCAGCATGATCCAGTAGCCCTGGCTGGGGTGGATCAGATGAACCATGGCGTAGCAGATCACCAGCGCCAGGGGCAGGCGCAAGGCGTGGCGGAACAGCAGCGAGGTGGGCGTGAGGTTCTGCCGAATGCGGCCCCAGAAGTCCTTGAGGGTGTGCGGCGAGCGGTCCAGCAGGCTGCTGTCGCGGGCATCGGCCAGACGGTCGGGGTTGCCGGCGTCGCTGAGCAATCGGTCGAGGGTGCCAAGGTTGGCCGCCAGTGCGCGCAGCGAACGCAGCAGCCCACGCCAGGCCGGGTTGCTCTGGATGCGCAGGTGTTCGAGCGAGGCGCGCAGGTCGCTCAGGGCTTCGGCGAAGCTGTCGTCGTAGATGAACGGCTGGCGCAACTGGATCGACTCGCCCAAGCGCTGGCAGGCGACGCCTTGCTGGCGCAGCAAGCGCTGGCAACGGAACAGCACGTCGCTGTGGAAAAAGGCTTCGGCCAGCGCGTTGTAGGGGTAGTGGGAAGAGCTGGCGCGTTCGTGGATGTCCTGGGCGAGGAAATACAGCTTCAGGTAACGACTGACCTTGGAGCCGGGACGGCCGTTGCCGACCCGGTGCAGGATGATTTCCTTGGCGGCGTTGAGCGCGGCCACGACTCGACCGTTCTGCTTGGCCAGCTCCAGGCGGCGGGCTTCCACATCCAGTTGGCGAATCGGCTCGAACAGGCTCGACTTGAGTTTGAGGTACTGCCCCAGTTCGCTGAACAGTCGCGCCAGGGCCTGTTGCACCGGCTGGTTGGAAAACAGCACCTGCCACAGTACCGAAAGCAGGCCGTACCAGGCGGCACCGGCCACCAGCAGCAGCGGCTCGCGCCACAGGTTGCTGACTTCGCCGCCGCGCTGGTCGACGCCGATCATGGTGTAGACCGAGAGGATCAGGGTGGCGTAGGCGATCGCCCCGTAGCGCTCGCCCAGCGCGCCGAGCATGGTCAGGGCGAAGCTGGCCACGGCCAGGGCGGTGACGAAGACGTAAGGATAGGGGAACAACAGCTCCACGGCGAAGGCGGCGACGGTGAAGCAGGACAATGTGGCCGCCAGGGCGCGGATGCGGCCTTGCCAGTTGTCGTCGGTCTCGGCCAGGGCGCAGGCGATGATGCCCAGGAACAGCGGGACCAGCAGGCGCATCTCGTTTTCATACCAGCACAGCGCCATGCTGCCGGACAGGGCGATGAACACCCGTACGCTGTAGCTGAACTTGTCCAGTGCCCACAAGCGGCGCATGGATTGGCGGAACGACCTGGATGCCATGAAGAGGGGATCGACCTGTAGGCGAGGGAGCTGATGAACGGCGTCAATCTATCATTGTCGGCGGTCGACGGGTACTGCGCGGTGGCCCCGACGCGGCTTGCGCCGCTGCTACAGGGGCGGTGGTGGGCGGGTGGTGCGCGGTGGTCGTGACGCGGCTTGCGCCGCTGCTACAAGAGCGGTGGTGGGTCGATGGTGCGCGGTGGTCGTGACGCGGCTTGCGCCGCTGCTACAGGGGTGGTGGTGGTGGATCGATGGGGTGTGGGGACTCTGTAGCAGCGGCGCGAGCCGCGTCCGGGGGCGCTGCGCACTGGCGTCGTGCTACACGTACTGCGCTGCTGCGTAACCCGAGGCCCAGGCCCACTGGAAATTGAACCCGCCCAGGTGCCCGCTGACATCGAGCACCTCGCCGATGAAATACAGACCCGGGCTCTTCAACGATTCCATCGTCTTGGACGACACCTCGCGGGTATCGACCCCGCCCAGGGTCACCTCGGCGGTGCGGTAGCCCTCGGTGCCGGCGGGCACCAGTTGCCAGGCGCCCAAGGTGTTCGCCACCGCCTGCAACTCCACCGGGGTGTACTGCTTCATCGGCTTGGACACGAACCAGTGTTCGGCCAGCAGGTTGGCCATTTTCTTGGTGAAGACTTCGCCCAGCAGGGTCTTGAGCTCCGAATTGGGTCGTTCGGCCTGCTGTTGCTGCAACCAGGCCAGCGCATCGTGATCGGGCAGCAGATTGATCTCGACGCTGTCGCCAGGCTGCCAGAACGAGGAAATCTGCAAGATCGCCGGGCCGCTCAGACCACGATGGGTAAACAGCAGGTTCTCGCGAAACGCCTGATCGTTGCAGCTCACCAGGCAATCCACCGAAGTCCCCGACAGCTCGGCGCAGATATCCTTGAGCTGGTCGGTGATGGTGAACGGCACCAGGCCGGCGCGGGTGGGCAGGACGCTGTGGCCGAACTGGCGAGCGATCTGGTAACCGAAGCCGGTGGCACCCAGGGTCGGAATCGACAGGCCACCGGTGGCCACCACCAACGACTGGCACGCCAACGGCCCCATTGAAGTCTGCAAGCGATAGCCTTCGGCGGTTTTCTCGATGGCCTGCACCGAGGTGTCCATGCGCAACTCGACGCCTGCGCTTTCACATTCGGCCAGCAGCAGGCCAAGGATGTCGCTGGACTTGTTGTCGCAGAACAGTTGGCCGAGTTTCTTCTCGTGGTAGGGCACGGCGTGCTTGGCCACCAAGGCGATGAAGTCCCATTGGGTGTAGCGGGCCAGAGCCGACTTGCAGAAATGCGGGTTCTGCGAGAGGAAGTTGGCAGGTTCGGTGTACATGTTGGTGAAGTTGCAGCGACCGCCGCCGGACATGAGGATCTTCTTGCCAGGCTTGTTGGCGTGATCGATCAGCAGCACTTCGCGGCCCCGCTGTGCGGCACTCAGGGCGCACATGAGGCCGGCGGCACCGGCGCCGATGATGATGACGGGGGTAGAGCGCACTGCTGGGTCCTCTTGCTTCGTGGGGTGTCAGGGGTGGCCTCTTCGCGGGCAGAGACCCGCTCCCACAGGGTCGTGTGGGAGCGAAGAGGCCTAGCCTGCAGTCAGAGAATCCGCACGCGCAGCGAACGGCCCTTGATCTTGCCGCTGTTCAGCCGCTGCAACGCCTGCTGGGCGATCCCGCGTTCCACGGCCACGAAGGCCTGGAAATCAAAGATGGCGATCTTGCCGACCTGGGTGCCGGGGATGCCCGCATCGCCGGTGAGTGCGCCGAGGATATCGCCCGGACGCACCTTGTCCTTGCGCCCGGCACCAATGCACAGGGTGCTCATCGGCGGCAGCAGTGGCTCGCCGCCCTTGGACGTCAGGCTGTCGAGCTCGGCCCAGGCCAGTGGCGATTTCTGCAGTTGCTCGATGGCCTGCGCCCGATGCGCCTCGGCCGGAGCGACGAAGCTGATCGCGAGGCCTTTCTCCCCGGCGCGACCGGTACGGCCCACGCGGTGGATGTGGATTTCCGAATCCCGCGCCAGCTCGACGTTGATCACCATGTCCAGGGCATCGATGTCCAGGCCGCGGGCGGCCACATCGGTCGCCACCAGCACCGAAGTGCTGCGGTTGGCGAACATGGCCAGAACCTGGTCGCGGTCGCGCTGTTCCAGGTCGCCATGCAGCGCCACGGCGCTGATGCCCTTGCTGGTCAGGTGATCGACCACTTCCTGGCACTGCTGCTTGGTGTAGCAGAACGCAACGCACGACTGCGGGCGGAAGTGACCCAGGGCACGCACCACGGCGGCCATGCGGTCATCCGGCGAAATCTCGTAGAAACGCTGCTCGATCTGGCTGTCGGCGTGCAGGGCCTCGGCCTTGACCTGCT
>Ga0308158_10005031_pt1 | contig 10955 bp, 9 predicted proteins | sample PhyBR2_FD_201038 | JGI IMG/M metagenome (GOLD analysis project Ga0308158, IMG submission 201038) | Phyllosphere microbial communities from UC Gill Tract Community Farm, Albany, California, United States - DLSLB.R2 | ecosystem: Host-associated > Plants > Phyllosphere > Unclassified | place: USA...
CGGGGCAATCCAGCCAAACCCTTGCCCGCGGCATCTCGATGTGGTTACTCTCGAGTAAGTTACCCATCGGTAACAACCTCCCTGCCCTGTTGCTCCGGGCACCCACGAGGTCACGGGAACGCCATACCAACCACGGTTCACACCCCCGGGCAGCGCCGTCCGGCGGAAAGTTAGGAAGTGTCAGCGTTGACAACCCGCACTGCAGCCATCGCATCAGCCAGGTCCGGACTCCGGTCCCAGTCCACGGCAATCATCGCCCTGTCCCTGCTACTGGTCCTCTTCCTTGCCTTTTACACCTACCTGACCGGTCAAATCTCCAACGGAGCTGTCCAATTGATGGACGGGGCAGAGCAGGCCGCCGCCGGAGCGGCACAGCTTAGGGACGGTTCGGGGCAGCTGGCCACGGGCGCCGGCGCCGCTGACAAGGGCTCGGTGCAGGTCAAGGACGGCGCCCGGAAGGTCAAAGACGGCAGCACCGAATTGAACGCGGGGGCGCAGGCCCTGCAGTCCGGCGCCGGAAAGATCTTCTCCGGGGTGCGGGACCAGCTGGCGCCCGGTGTGGACAAACTCCACGCCGGCACCACCAAGCTGCAGAATGACGTCCTGAACAAACTCGTCCCGGGGGTTTACCAGGTGGACGATGGCGCCCGGAAACTCCAGGCTGGTGCCGTCGCCCTGTCCGCGGCCCTGACTCCCACGCCCGCAGGAAACGCACCGGACAATCTGGCCGATGGTGCGGGGCAACTCGCAGCGGGTACGGGCCAGCTCCTGGCCGGTACCGGGCAGCTTGACGCCGGCGCCGCCAGCCTCAGCGCCGGGACGGCAGCACTGAGGAACGGCACTGGCCAGCTTGCGGCCGGTGCGGGCCAGCTGAAGGGGTACCCGGGCGCCGGCAATGATCCCACGAAGGGCGACGGGCTTGCGGCGCTCAGCCAGGGACTGGACCAGCTCGAAGCCGCCGCCAACGGACCGCAGGGCCTGGTGCCCCTGGCGGTGCTCAAAGACCAGATCGCCAAACTGGCGGACGGCGGCCGGAGGGCCTACGCCGGCGCAGCCCAGCTCGATGCCGGTGCAGCAAAAGTGGATGACGGTGCCAGGCAGTTGAACGACGGCGCCGGCCAGCTGAAGGCCGGAACAGGCAAGTTGAACTCCGGGGCCGGGCAGTTGAACGACGGCGCGGACCGGCTGAAGGCAGGCTTCGGCATCCTGGCGCAAAAGCTCAACGCCACCGATCCGCAGAACCCCGGCATGGTGCTGGGGACCACCATGCTCGCTGACGGCACCGCCAAAATCAGGGTGGGCATGGACGGCGTCCCCGGCGACCCGGAGAGCCCCGGCCTGATCTACGCCGCGAACAACCTGCAGGACGGCACCACCAAACTCAGCGCCGGCGTCAGCGGCGACGGCGATCCTGCCAATCCGGGCCTGCTGGCCGGAACCCAGGCACTCTCGGACGGCACCGCCACCCTGAGCCAGGGAACGGGGCAGCTTCAATCAGGTTCGACGCAGCTGGCCGACGGCACGGGCCAGCTCGCTGAGGGCAACGGCAAGCTTGACGACGGTTCAGGGAAACTGGCCGAAGGCGCCGGCAAGCTGGCTGACGGCAACTCGAAAATCGCCGCCGGAACACAGGAGCTGCACTCGAAAGTCGCGGCTGTTTCGCCGTCGTCGTGGCTCGACAACCCGGTAATCGCCCTGTTGCTGGTGGCCCTCCTGGTGGCCGCCGCCGTGGCAGCCTACGTCCTTCTTCGCAGGCGCGCCCTGCGGACCGGAACGGCAGGCTGAAAACAGGCACAAACCCGTTGGCAGTGGCCGCGCTCCTGCACTGACAGGACCGCGGCCGCGCCGGCCGCTACGCTACTTCAATAGCTGATTGCTACTTCAATAGCTGATCGAGGGACGCCACCATGCCGCCGTCGAAGTCCTCCACGATTTCCCCCACTCGGTTCAGCCAAACGCCAACCAGCCCGGCCGCCGTCGAACCTTCCGCGTCCAGCAGGCGGTTGTCCCCCACATACAGCGTGTCCCCCGGGGCCGTGCCGAGCAGCCGGACTCCTTCGAGGTACATTGCCGGGTTGGGCTTGGCCACACCCAGGGTGTCTGTGCCCACGAGATGGGTGATCCGTTCCAGCCCGGCGCCGTCCAGCTTGGCCCGCTGGTAGTCGTGGACGTTGTTGCTCACGGCCCCATAAGGGATACCGGCACCGTCCAGGGCGTCCAGCAGGGGCAGCACGTCGGGAAACGGCTTGACGTATGCCGGCTGCTTCTCCATGTAGGCCGTCAGCCACCGGTGCGATTCCTCACCGTCGGCCAGTTCCACCCCGAAATGCCCAAGCGCGGCCCGTCCACGCAGGAGCCGCTGTTCGTTGAAGGTCAGCTCCCCGGCCAGGTAGCGATCGTAAAAGTGCGTCGTCTCATGGGTGAAAATGCGGCCGAACCGCTCCCACCCGGCCTGGTCCAGGCCGGGCAGGAGGTGCTCGCTGACTTCGCGCAGGGCGGTGGTCATGGAGTATTCCAGGTCCACCAGGGTGTCGTCGATGTCGAAGAGGACTCCGCGGACCACCCCGAACGGTGTGGTCAGGGCCCCGGCACGCGCCTGGCTTGGGGCAGTCATCAGCCGCGGAAGGCGCGGAGCCGGCGCAGGGAGGACTCCTTGCCCAGGATCACCATGGACTCGAACAGTGGCGGCGACACGCGGCGGCCGGAAACAGCCGTGCGGACCGGCCCGAACGCAAGCCGCGGCTTGATCCCCATGTCCTCCACCAAGGCCTGCTTCAGGGCGGCCTGGATGTCTTCCGCCGTCCAGTCCTCAACCGACTCCAGTGCGGCAATGGCGGCGTCCAGTACCTCGGAAAGGTTGGCGGGAAGGCCCTTGCGCGCGTCATCGGCGATATCGATGGCGTCGTCGGCTTTGAACAGGAAACCCAGCATCTCCGGTGCTTCGCCCAGCAGCGTGATGCGCTCCTGGATCAGGGGTGCGGCTTCGGTGACAATTTCTTCCTCGCGGTCCGTCAGGATCTCCCCCACCAGGCCGGCTTCGCGCAGGTAATGGGCCACCCGGTCACGGAACACCTTGGGCTCAAGCATCCGGACGTGCGTGCCGTTGATGGCCTCGGCCTTTTTGAGGTCGAAGCGGGCAGGGTTGCCCAGGACGTCGTGGATGTCGAAGTGCTGCACGAGCTGCTCCACCGTGAAGATGTCCTCGTCAGCGCTGAGGGACCAGCCCAGCAGGGACAGGTAGTTCAGGAGCCCTTCGGGGATGAAGCCCCTCTCGCGGTGCAGGAAGAGGCTGGACTCGGGATCGCGCTTGGAGAGCTTCTTGTTGCCCTGGCCCATGACGTAAGGCAGGTGGCCGAATTCCGGCATGTACTCGGCGACGCCGATCGCGTAAAGCGCCCTGTACAGGGCAACCTGGCGCGGGGTGGAGCTGAGCAGGTCCTCGCCGCGCAGCACATGGGTGATGCCCATCAGCGCGTCATCCACTGGGTTCACCAGGGTGTACAGCGGTGCACCGTTGGCACGGACCACGGCGAAGTCGGGCACGGATCCGGCCTTGAACGTGATCTCGCCGCGGACCAGGTCGTTGAACGTGATGTCCTCATCCGGCATGCGGAGGCGGAGGACGGCCTGGCGGCCCTCTGACCGGTACTGCGCCAGCTGTTCCTCCGTCAGGTGCCGGTCAAAGCCGTCATAGCCCAGCTTGGGGTCCCGGCCGGCGGCGCGGTGGCGTGCCTCGATCTCCTCGGGGGTGGAGAAGGACTCGTAGATGAAACCGCCGTCGTGCAGCCGCTTGATGACGTCCTGGTAGATGTCGCCGCGCTGGGACTGCCGGTACGGCTCGTGCGGGCCGCCCACTTCCACGCCCTCATCCCAGTCGATGCCCAGCCACTTCAGCGCGTCCAGCAGCTGGTGGTAGCTTTCCTCGCTGTCGCGCGCGGCGTCCGTGTCCTCGATCCGGAAGACCAGCGTGCCCTGGGTGTGGCGCGCGTAGGCCCAGTTGAACAGGGCCGTCCGGATCAGCCCCACGTGCGGTGTGCCCGTGGGTGACGGGCAGAAACGGACCCGGACGGGCGTCTCGGCGGTGACGGGCGGGATGGAGGCGGCGGGTGACGAAGAAGCGATACTCATAGTGGCTTCAACTTTACCCGCCTGCCCGGGTGCAGCCCTCCCGTCCCGCGGGACCCGGCTAGCGGCGGACGATCGGGTTGGAGAGCCGGCCGATGCCCTCGATCTCCACCTCGAAGCGGTCGCCTTCCTTGACCAGGCCAACGCCCGCGGGGGTGCCGGTCATGATCACGTCGCCCGGCAGCAAGGTGAAAGCCTGGGATACCACGGACACCAGTTCACGCACGCCGCGGATCATCTGGCTGGTGCTGCCGTCCTGGCGGACTTCCCCGTTGAGCCTGCCGGTGATCTGGAGGTCTTCGGTGTCCAGGTCGGTTTCAATCCAGGGCCCCAGGGGGGCGGAGGTGTCGAAGCCCTTGGCGCGGGTCCACTGCAGGTCCGTCTTCTGCACGTCGCGCGCGGTGAGGTCGTTGCCGCAGGTGTAGCCGAAAATGACGTCATCCACGCGCTCCTCGGGGACGTCTTTGCAGATCCGGCCGATCACCACGCAGAGTTCGGCTTCGAAGGACACCTCCTCCGAGAATTCCGGCAGCACCACGGGATCGTTGGGACCTACGACGGCGGTGTTGGGCTTCAGGAACAACAGCGGCTGGGCCGGTATCTCGTTGCCCAGTTCCTTGGCGTGCTCAACGAAGTTCCGGCCGACGCCGATCACCTTGCTGCGGGGGATGATGGGCGCCAGCAGCCGGACGTCCTCCAGCTTGTGGCGCACGGAGGTGCGCTCCACTCCGTTGAAGAAGGGATCGCCGTGGATGACAGTGATTTCCTCACTGCCCGGTTCACCTTCAACAACGCCGTACAGGGGATCGGAATCGACAACAAACCTGGCAATACGCATGGCTCCTACCCTACCGTCCCGCCGGCACCGGGCTGCCCTTCGGCGCTGCCGCGCAGGTAGGACAGCTGCGCGGCCACGGACAGCTCGGCAGCACGCCTGACGGAAGCTCCGACGTCGGCATAGACGGCGTCAGCCACGTCGCCCACGGATGCGTCCCGGCCCAGCGTGCCCAGCGCGGCGCGGACCTGCGCCAGCCGGTCCTCCCGGTGGGCCCGGTAATCCCTGGCGATCGCCTCAAGGGACGGCAGCACGGGGCCGTGGGCGGGAAGGACCGTGGCGGGTCCCAGGGCTTCCAGCCGGTCCAGGGATGCGAGGTAATCGCCAAGGGTGCCGTCCGGATAGTCCAGCACGGTGGTGCCCCGGCCAAGGACGGTGTCCCCGGTGAGCACGGATCCGCATTGACCGTCCGCCGGCAGGTGGAAGCAGACGGAGTCCGAGGTATGGCCCGGGGTGGCCAGCACGGCGATGTCCACTCCTGCCGCACGGATCGCTTCCCCGTTGGCCAGGGGCTTTCCACCACCATGGCAGTGGGCCGGGTCCGCGGCACGTACCGGCGCACCCGTCAGTTCATGCAGGCGCGCGGATCCCGCCGTGTGGTCTGCATGCCGGTGCGTCACCAGGATAAGTTCGACGTCGCCCGCCCCGGCCAGCGCGGACAGGTGGGTTTCATCCGGGGGGCCAGGGTCCACCACCACCAGGGCGGAGTGCCCCGGGGCAGCAACAAGGTAGGAGTTGGTGCCGTCCAGGCTCATGGGGCCGGGATTGGGGGCCAGGATGAAACGGGTCAGCGGGGAGCTGCGCTGCAGTGCGGGGCCGGGATGGGAGGTCACTGACCCATCTTTGCATCCGGTGCCGCCCCTCCCCAGTCCGTCTCCACCACAGGATGGCGGAATAGAACTGCGGCCGCCCCGGGTTGGCACCCAGTGACAGCAGCACGTTCCCCACAGGAAGCCTGAATCTCCCATGAGCACCGCATCACTCGCAGACCTTCTCGCCCAAGCCGACGCAGACGGCCACGACCACTCGGCCACCGAAAAGGCCACCGGCCTGCTGCACGTCCACAATCACGCCACGGGCAGCATCGTGTGGTTCCCCACCTGGAAGAAGTTCCGCGAGACGGCCGACTGGATCGAAGCCGTCGCCGCGATCACTGCGGAAGTGGACGCTGCATCCGCACCGGCGGACCAGGCCGGTGCCGCAATCCTGGCCGCAGACCTGGAAACCCTGCTGGACCAGGCATCCCGTTCCAGCGACGCCAACGTGTTCGTGCAGGAAAACCTCACCGGCCATCTGACCCGCACCTGGGCTCTGGGCGACGCCGTCGCAAAGGCCGGCAACAAAGACCTGTTCACCGGCGGCGCCATGCCCTCCGTCTTCGCCGGCTACCCGTACGATGTCTACGCCCAGGATGGCGGTGTCTTCGCCACCACGCTGTGGAACGACATCGTCGACGCCCGGCGCAACCGGGCCCTGTCGGAGGAAGCAGCCCGCAAGGCACTCAAGCCGGTGTCGCGCAAAGCCATGAAGAACGCCGCCCGGAAGGCAGCGCGGCGCTGAACCACCGCCGTCGGCCGTAACGCAGAACGGCGCCTGCCGGACCAAAGTCCGGCAGGCGCCGTCGTGCTTAAGCTTCTGGCTATGCCAGGCGGGTGAGCCAGCCGTGCGTGTCCGGTTCGGCGCCGGTCTGGATGCCCAGGAGCTTTTCGCGGATGGCCATGGTGACCTCGCCGGCCTTTGCGTCCTCGGAGCCGATGAACTCCGTGGCGTCCTTGAGGACTCCAATGGGGGTGATGACCGCTGCGGTGCCGCAGGCGAAGACCTCGGTGATATCGCCGGAGGCCACGCCGTCGCGCCATTCGTCAAGGGTGATCTTGCGCTCGGCCACCTCGCGGCCCATGTCCTTGGCCACCTGGATCACGGACATCCTGGTGACGCCTTCCAGGATGGTGCCGGTCAGCGCGGGGGTTGCCAGCGAGCCGTCCTTCATGACGAAGAACACGTTCATGCCGCCCAGCTCTTCGACAGCATTGTCGTTGGCCTGGTCAAGGAACAGCACCTGCTTGCAGCCGTTGGCTTCGGCTTCCTGCTGCGCGATCAGGGACGCGGCGTAGTTGCCGCCGCACTTGGCGTCGCCGGTGCCGCCGCGGCCGGCACGGGCGTACTGCCTGGAGATCCAGATGGAGACGGGCTTGAGTTCCCCGCCGAAGTAGTTGCCGGCAGGCGAGGCAATCACCCGGAAGGAAACCTCACGGGCAGCGCGGACGCCCAGGAAAGCCTCCGTGGCGATCATGAAGGGCCGCAGGTACAGGGCCTCGCCGTCACCGGACGGAACCCATTCCTTGTCAACGGCCACCAGCTCGCGGATGGCGCCAAGGAAGTACTCCGCCGGGAGTTCCGGCAGGGCCAGGCGGCGCGCAGATTTATTCAGGCGTGCCGCGTTGGCCTCGGGCCGGAAGGTCCAGACTGAGCCATCCGCATGGCGGTAGGCCTTGAGCCCTTCGAAGATCTCCTGGCCGTAGTGGAACACGGCTGCGGAGGGGTCCAGGACAATCGGACCGTAGGGTTCGACGCGCGCGTCGTGCCAGCCGCCGTTGCCGTCCGCGTCAACGCTGTAGTCGACGATGGCGGTGTGGTCGGTGAAGTAGTTGCCGAATCCCGGGTTTGCCAGGATGGCTGCACGCTCTTCGGCGGACTTCGGGTTCTCCGAGGGCTGCCGGGTGAATTCGACGCCATGGGCGGTCTGAGTCATGGTTCCTCCACGATCGGCCGCCCCGGGTTCAGCGCTGAACTGCAAGGCGGCATTTGGTGATTCGAGACAAGCTTACGCCCGAAGCCGGCGGCCCCGGCGCGGGCTAGAGGCCGGCGGCGATGGCGTCGCCGACGGCGCTGGTGCTGCGTACCGTGCCGTCGCGCTTTTCGACGTCGGCAACAACGGCCGCTTCGATCCGGCGGGCGGCGTCGGCGTAGCCCAGGTGGTCCAGCAGGAGGGCTGCGGACAGGATGGCCGCGGTGGGGTCTGCCTTGCCCTGCCCTGCGATGTCCGGCGCGGAGCCGTGGACCGGCTCGAACATCGAAGGTGCTGTCCGGTCCATGTTGATGTTGCCGGACGCTGCCAGGCCGATGCCGCCCGTGATGGCAGCGGCGAGGTCGGTGATGATGTCGCCGAACAGGTTGTCAGTGACGATCACGTCGAAACGGGAGGGGTCCGTGACCATGAAGATGGTGGCAGCGTCCACGTGCAGGTAGTCGTGGGTGACGCCGGGGAATTCCTGGGCGACGGCTTCGACAGTGCGCTTCCACAAGTGCCCGGCGAAGACCAGGACGTTGTGCTTGTGCACCAGGGTGACGTGCTTGCGTTCCCGGAGGCTGGCGCGCCGGAAGGCATCACGGACCACGCGCTCCACCCCGTGGGCCGTGTTCAGGGACACTTCCGTGGCTACCTCGTGCGGGGTTCCCGCCCGCAGCGAGCCGCCGTTGCCGACGTAGGGGCCCTCGGTTCCCTCACGCACCACGATGAAGTCGATGGTTCCGGGGTTGGCCAGCGGGCTGCCCACCGTGCCGTAGAGCCGGGAGGGCCGCAGGTTGACGTAGTGGTCCAGGCTGAAGCGGAGCTTGAGGAGCAGCTCACGCTCGATGATTCCGGAAGGGATGCGGGTGTCGCCGGGAGCGGCGCCCACGGCACCAAAGAGGATGGCATCGCGGGTCTTCAGGTCTTCCAGGACGTGGTCCGGGAGGGTCTCCCCCGTGGCGAGCCAGTGCTCGGCACCGAGCTGGTAGTGCGTCTGCTTGAGCTCGGCACCCTCCGCGGCGACAGCCTTTTCCAGGACTTTGAGGGCCTCTGCGATGACTTCGGGGCCGATGCCGTCGCCGGGAATAACTGCAAGATCGATGGAGGATGCGCTCATGTTTTCAGCGTAGCCAAGACATCCATATGCTGGTCAAGCTGTCTCATCTTTTGGACAGGAGCGCATCCGCCACCGTTGGCAGGCCGGCTTATTCCGCCGGTTCCTCGAACTTGGGGAACACCGGAGCGGGGGCAGGCAAAGTTGTGCCGGCCACGATCGGCGTGGGGATGGCAGCGAACTGCCGTGCATCGCCTTCCGGCTGGCCGAGGGCGTCCAGGAGTTTTGCTGTGGCGTTCGGCATGACCGGTTGGGCCAGGATGGCAACGATCCGCAGCACTTCCAGCGTCACGTACAGCACGGTATTCATGCGTTCGACGTCGGTCTTCCGCAGCACCCAAGGGGCCTGCTCGGCGAAGTAGGCGTTGGTGTGGTGCAGCACGCCCCAGAGGGACTCGAGGGCGCGGCTGAACTCCTGCTTGTCGAAGGCGGCGCGGGCAGCATCCAGCAGCCCGTTTGCCTGGGCCAGGATGGCGTTGTCCTCCGCAGTGAATTCGCCCGGGACAGGCACGGCCGCACCGCAGTTCTTGGCCACCATGGACAGGGAACGCTGGGCCAGGTTGCCGAAGTTGTTCGCGAGGTCCGAGTTCATCCGGCCCACGATGGCCTCATGGTTGTAGCTGCCGTCAGCACCGAACGGCACCTCGCGCAGGAAGAAGAACCGCACCTGGTCCAGGCCGTACCGGGCCACGAAGTCGGCAGGCGCCACCACGTTGCCCAGGGACTTGGACATCTTGACCCCGTTGTTGTGCAGGAAGCCGTGAATCATCACCCGCTTGGGCAACTCCAGTCCCGCGCTCATCAGGAAAGCCGGCCAGTAGATGGCGTGGAAGCGGGAGATGTCCTTGCCGATGATGTGGACGTCGGCGGGCCAGTACTTCCGGAACTTCTCCGAGTCCGTGTCCGGATAGCCCACGCCGGTGAGGTAGTTGGTCAGCGCGTCCACCCACACGTACATCACGTGCTTGTCGTTGCCCGGGACCGGAACACCCCAGTCGAACGTGGTCCGGCTGATGGACAGGTCCTCCAGGCCGCGCTTGACGAAGCTGATGACCTCGTTAAACCGGTACTGCGGGGCACCGAACTCCGGGTGGGATTCGTAGAGGGCCAGCAGCTTGTCCTGGTAGGAGGACAGCCGGAAGAAGTAGCTCTCCTCAGCCGTCCACGTCACCTCGGTGTCCGTCTCTTTCGAGTAGCGCACGCCGTCGTCCTTCACCACGGTCTCGTCCTCGGCGTAGAACGCCTCGTCACGCACGGAGTACCAGCCCTCGTACTTATCGAGGTAGATATCGCCGTTGGCCGCCATTTTCTTCCAGATGGCCTGCGAGGCGGCGTAGTGGTCTGCGTCCGTGGTGCGGATGAACCGGTCGTAGCTGATGCCCAGGGCGGAGTGCGCCTCCTTGTAGACCGCGACGTTCCGGTCCACCAGTTCCTTGGGGGTGATGCCTTCCTTCTCCGCCGTCTGGGCGATCTTCATGCCGTGCTCGTCCGTGCCCGTCAGGAACATCACGTCATAGCCGTCCAGCCGCTTGAAGCGGGCCATGGCGTCGGTGGCAATGTACTCATAGGCATGCCCGATGTGCGGCACGCCGTTGGGGTAGGTGATGGCCGTGGTGATGTAGAACGGCGTTTTCTCTGGAGCAGTCACGGTGCGGACGGTTACCTTCGGTGCGATGGGGTGGGCTAGATCAGTTCTGTCAGGGTATCGCTCAGGCGGACCAGCTCGTGGTCGTGCGAGGCCACCAGGACAGCGATGCCGTCCGAAGTGGTGTCCTTCAGGATGCTGATGATGCGGTTGGCGGAGGCACGGTCCAGGGAGGCGGTGGGCTCATCAACCACCAGGACCCTGGTGCCCAGGATCAGTGCGCGGGCGATCGCCACACGCTGGCGTTCGCCGCCGGACAGCTGTGCGGGACGGTGCCGCATGCGCCGGCCCAGGCCCACCAGGTCCAGCAGGTCCTTCGCCATGTCGCGCCGCTGGTCCACCTCGCCGTCGGGGACGGCGGGCAGGAGGACGTTTTCGAGGGCGCTCATCCCATCAATCAGGGCACCGCCCTGGTCCACGTAGCCGATGAGGGCACGACGGCGGT
>Ga0308158_10005036_pt1 | contig 10946 bp, 7 predicted proteins | sample PhyBR2_FD_201038 | JGI IMG/M metagenome (GOLD analysis project Ga0308158, IMG submission 201038) | Phyllosphere microbial communities from UC Gill Tract Community Farm, Albany, California, United States - DLSLB.R2 | ecosystem: Host-associated > Plants > Phyllosphere > Unclassified | place: USA...
GAACGCACAGCTTCAAAGAGCGAACGGCGCCATCGCGGTGCATGCGGACTGCCCGCATTTGCGGTAAAACTGGTGGTTAGCGGCATGTCCGCTTTTGGGTGTCGATCGCGACAAAGCAGACGTCCGTTCACATGGCAGGGGAGGGGGCTCGGACGCCCGCCCGTGGTGGAGACCAGCCAGTCTGGTTTCAGGTCGGCGAATGCCGCAACCGGCCGTTCGTTCAGGCTCTCCGGATCGGCAGCTTCGCGCCCCATAGCGGCCGTTCGCCTGCTCGATTGACGATCCCAGAAGCAGTCGTTCCTTCGGGCAGCGACAACAGGTCGGAATTGGGTAGAAGCGGTCGTTGACGCGCTATTCTGCCGCCACCGACCCAAGGCTGAACTTGCGTATACACCGTTGATAAAAGGGCGCGCATTTATCTCCCCGCGCTTTCTATGTAGAAGGCCATGGGCACACTCGGCAAATGGTGCTCGGAACTGGACATGAGCAACAACCGGTTGACGGTGTTGTCTTGGATGCCGCCCGACGGGAGCAGCGCATGCATGCGGGCAGATGAGAAGGACGCAACCTCCTTGCGCAGCCGTGCCTGAGAATCCCGGTGCAGCCTCGCCAGGCGGGCCGCGAGACCTGCCTCCCAGTTCGGCTTCGTTCCGCGTCCGTCGATCTGAGCCAGATATCGGAAGGCGTCGCGCATCAGCGGCGGGTAGCCCTCAAATGCGCTAGTTGCGGCGATGTTGAAGAAGTCGTCGAGGTCATTGACGAAGCCGAGCGAGGCGCCTGCCAGCGCCTTCGAGAAGCCCGGAATGCGCATGGGCTGCCCGCCACCCTGCCGGGCTACAGCGAGCTGTATCTCCCTCCAGCGGTGGGGCGAATCCGTGACGATCGCGGCGCCTGTGGCCTGCGCGATGTAGAGGGCCATCTCGAAGTTGGGCGCCATCTTCGAAAGGTTAAATTGGCCGCCCTTGCCGTCGAGCAAACCGTCCTTGACGGCGGCTAGTGGATCCCGGTCTCGGGCCTCGCGCATGTAGGCGATCACGCCGTCGAGCTCCGTCTCGTCGAGCTCGGGCGAGGATTTGCGCAGCTGCGCGCGAAGTCCGTCTTCGGGCATCGAGAGTAGGTTACGCTTGAGGTCGAGCTCCATCAGCTCCTTCGCGCGTGGCTCCGCGTCCAGCGAGATGTTCATGCTTCCCGAGCGGCGACGCGCCATCTCCATCATCTGGTGATGGAGGTGTTGGTCGAAGACCGTCGGGTCGGGGATCAGGTTGACGTATCCGGTCTCGACGAGCGGCATCAGCGTCAGGAACAGGAATACCGTCTTCACGAACTCCTGGTGGTAGGCATGGGGGCTATCGATCGGGCTGAACTCGGGTCGCATCTGTGCCGCGTGCACGAACGGGTTCTCGATGATCAGCTCGCCGAAGTAGAGGGCGGACCCCAGAGCGAAGTCCATGATCGCTGCAGGGTGCAGCGATCCGGTGTAGACCGCGCGGGGGCGGTCGTCGGGCTTCGGCAGGAGCTGCAAAATGTCCGTGTCGCTCGGCCACAGGGCGCGGTAGAGGACGTGCACCTCGCGGATGTGTTCATCGGTGATCGCCCGCCTGACCTCGAGCCAGTCGTGCCCCTTATCGAGCCCCAGGATGTCGGTGATGCCGCGGTAGAGCATGAGGTTTCGCTCGCGAATGCCGCGCTCGGTCCACGACGGACGCAGCTTGGCCGGCAATGGCGCGCAGCAACTCTTGAACGCCATGCCCGACCCGCAGCCGCAGACATGGCCCGGGCGCATCGACTTCTCGTCGACTTGCTTCTTGAGGAAGTCGTTACCGCGTTCGGTCCGCCCGAACTGATCCTGGTAGTGGACGCTGCCATCCTCGAACTTGGCGAACATCTCGCCGCCGAAGCCGAACAGCGCCCGCTCGGGCGGGCGGAGCACGCCCCGGAGGTCCGACCATGCGGCCTCATCGCCGGCCTCGGGGTCGAGCCATTCCTCGCGTCCAGCCGCCACATAGCGCCGTGCGCGCGCCTTGATGACGCGGTTGATCTGGCGCACCTCGTCATCGCCGAGACGCCGCAGCCTTGGGAAGGCGTCGGTGCGCACCATCGATGTGCGGAAGTTGCGGGCGAACGTGCGCTTCTCGATGGGCGGCGCGTTTTCGTCCTTCGCGTATTCCAGGTTGGTCAGGATCAGGCAGTGATCCCGGTCGAGCGGATAGATCGTCTGCGAAGCCTTGAGTCCGATCGGGGGGTCGTTGGGGTAGCGGCAGGCTTCCGTCTCGGGCGCGAGCGCATGGTTATAGACGGTCACCGGGTGATCGCTGATGATGAACTTCAACGCGCTGTCCGCCGCCGAGACGATCTCGCGCACGCCCTCGCTCCAGATCGTGCAGTGTATGGCTTGCATGGCCTGCATTTCCACCATCAGCTGGTTCTGGGAGAGGCGGGGATACTGGGCCCTCAGCCAGTCCAATCCCTTCGGTGTCCGCAGCTTCTGAACGTCGATGAACCGGAACAGCATCTGAAAATACTCGTGCCACTCGCGCACGTCCTCACCGATGAACGCTCGGATCGCGGGCGCGCCGTCGGTGTCGATCGCCCCGAAGAGCCGCTTCTCGATCTCATCGTTCACCAGCGTCCCGAAGAACGTCGTGTAGAGGTCGCGGGCCACGAAGCACTGCTTGGGAGATGACCTGAACCGGGAACGGCCCGGCCGACTCGTTCCGTCGGGCAGGTCGTGCCGGTCGGGCTGCATGTCCCGATATGCGAGCCGGTTCGCGCCCGGTTCGAGGAAGCCGCGCTGATACCAGATCGGGACGTAGTGGTTGTCGCGGGTGATCAACATGTACCTTCCAGGCCTGCTGGCCGACTTATACTCGGCAAAAGTTGTGCCAACGCGCTTCGCCCCTTGTGCTGTCCAGCTTTTCGTGATCCCCTTTCCCGATATGTTCTTCAACCTGAATCTCGGAGGCAGCCACACCCATGATGCATTCGCAGACAAGCGCCGATCCATTCCTCATGCGATTCGCGACGCCCCGCACGGCGCAGCCGCCGATGCCCGGGCGCTATTCGGCCTCGCTCGGGGTGTGGGTGGTCGATTGTGAGGGTGGTGAGCGGCCGATCGTCGAGGTCGATGGCGGTTCGCTCGTCGCGACGCAGAGTAAGACCATGACCCAGGTCGAGGTGGATGACGACGATCCGACGCGCTTCGGCTCTATAGAGACCGGCACCTATACGAAGGTGCGTCAGGAGGCGGACGACGAGGACGCGATGTTCGCGTTGCCCGAACTGCAGACAAAGACAGAGGTGCAGCAGGAGCGGGACGATGAGGCGGTCGCCGCCGGCTGGTGAGCGAGCCGCCCTGCATGATCCTGCTCGTCACTAACAAGCGCGACGTGACGACCGACTTCGTCGTCCTCGAGCTGCGGCGCCGCGGCGTCCCCTTCTTTCGTCTCAACACGGAGGACCTGCCGCAGTGCGAAATCGCAATGCCCGAAGGCGATCCAGCTCGACTGACCCTCCGCGGTCCTGAAGGCGAACTGGACCTGTCCGAGATCACTGCCGCCTACTACAGGCGTCCCGGCGGCCTCGAGGCCGACGATGCGGATCCGGTCGCCGCCTATGTGACGGCGGAGTGGTCCGCGATCCTGCGTTCGCTCTGGAACGCGCTGGAAGGGCGCTGGCTGAACTCGCCATTCGCGATCCTCCGGGCGGAGGACAAGCCGCGTCAGCTCGTGGTCGCCCGGGGCGTGGGACTACGCGTTCCCGGCACCCTGGTAACCAACGAGCCGGAGGCCGCGCGCGCATTCCTTGCGGATGGATCGATGGTGGCCAAGCCGTTGCGGCACGCGCTCGTCGATGTCGGGGAGGTGGGCAGCGTTCTGTTCACCAGCCGCGTCGCCCGGATCGACGATGACGACGCCGCTGCGTTTCGGCGGGCGCCGATGATCCTGCAGCGCGAGATCGCCAAGCGTTCCGACGTGCGGGTGCTAGTCGTTGATGGTGACGTGTTCGCGACCAGGATCATGTCCCAACGGCACGACGAGACGCAGGTCGACTGGCGGCGCGGCGTCCGCACCGACCTCGCCCACGAGGTCTGCGAGCTGCCGCGTGACGTTGCCGACGCATGCGTGGCAGTGACGCAGTCCCTAGGTTTGCGCTTTTCGGCCATCGACCTCGTCGAGGCGACCGATGGAGATTTCTGGTTCCTCGAGGCCAACCCTAACGGCCAGTGGGCGTGGATCGAGCAGCGCACTGGCGCACCTGTCTCCGCCGCCATTGCCACCGCCCTGTGCAGTAGCGACGCGCCGTGAATTGGCGGCGCCTCCTGGACAAGGTTTTCCCGCACATCGAGCCGCTGTCCGCTGCCGACCAGGCGGCGGAGAACCAGCGCCTCATCGACGACGAGGCCGCCATAGCCGCATCGACGTGGACGCCGGAGGAGGAGCGGGCCCTCGACGAGGCTCAGCGCGTCGCCGATGCCGACATGGAGCGGGTTCGCACCGCGGAGGGCAAGGCCACAACTTACCTTGCCGTCCTTGCCGCGCTGGTGCCGATCATCATCACGCTACAGGCGGCGAATTGGGAGAAGAAGGCTGGACCGGCGCCGGATTCGGCGCGGCTCTTCGTGCTCGCCGTGGCTACCATCTACATCGCGGCAGCCGGCTACCACGCCTTCAAGACGCTGCAAGTAACAGGCTTCCAGCGCGTCGGCGAGACCGAACTCGTAAGGGCTTGGAGCGGCCCGGACCACCTGCAGAAGGTGATCCGCGGCACCCTGCTGGCATCACGCCGGTCGCGGAACACCGTAAACGACAAGGTGACCCGGATCCGCGTGACGCATGAGCACCTGCTGCGGGCGTTCGGCACCTTCATCCTGCTACTGTTGCTCGATCCGCTCTTCCATCTGGCCGGCTTCCGCAACGCGGCTCAGGAACCAGCACCGACCCACGTCATCGTCGAGCGGCTGCCGAAGGCGGCGCAGCCGCCGGCCGCGAACTGTCCGGCCAGCCTGGCCACGCAGGCACCGGCAGGCCGCGTTGAACCGACGGGCGATGCCTCAATCCGGCTTCGCGCCCGTGGAACCGACCGAGGAAGCTCCACCGATCTCAACCGCCGACCTGTACCGTACCGCGAGTCCACGCGGACCGGCGTGGGCGGCCGTTCTGATGAGGCGAGGGCCTGCCCGGCATCGCCACCCGTCGAGGATGCACCAGCCAAATCGCAGACATTGCCCGCCGTGACGCTAGGCGAACGCGGGTGACGCTCGATCACCCGACGATCGTTGCGCCCGACACCTCGCACTGGGCGAATTGGATTGATGCCGCCGTGCGCGGAGGCGATGCCTCCCAGACTGCCCTCGATCTGCATGATCGGCTGCTCCGCGGCGGCAGGGTGCCTTTCCTCTCGATGCATCACCTCGAGGAGCTGCTGGTCGTCGACGACCCAGTCAGCGCCAGGGACCGCGTCACGTTTCTGCGGTCCTTGCCACTCGTCGCCTGGATGCAGACCCCGCAGGATGTGGGTCTCGGCAGCATCGTCGACATCCTGTCGGCCGAGGCGGTCGCCCACGACGCCGGCCACGAGGGGATCGCCGATATAAGGGACCACGTCCGCCTGAGCCTCATGCGCGTCGGACACGGCAAAGGGGCCGTTGGGGTCGATGCATGGGTCTGGGACGTGGCTCGCCACGCGATGCGTGAACGGCGCGCGCACATCGGCATGGTCGCTGCGCTCTCCGACATGAGGGCGATGGACGATACCCAGACCTTCGGCCAACTTTGTAAGCAGAGCATTCGGTCCCCGGCGGAGCGGGAGGAAATGCTGTCCGCGATGCACAGAGCCGCATTCGTCCGGTCCAAGAATGCAGACGCCCGACGCAGCGACGCGGAAGCGCTCGACTTCGCCAACCAGTTCGTCGCCCGGGTGATCGCGCAGATGCCCCCTCACGATGTTCCCGTGCGGCAGCTTCTCATCGATTCATACATGAAGCAGGGCGTCGACGAGCACGAAATTCGTGATGACCACACCATCGCCGAACTTTCCGCGCTCGCCACCTTCCGGTCACAGCTCATGGTAGTGGCAGAAAAGACGGGCTTGCCATTCCAGCGGCTGAAGCGCGTTGAGATGCAGAGCCTGCCGAGCTGGCGGATTGCGGATGCGCTCCGGCGGCACGGCCAAGAGCGCACCAAGAAGCCTGGCAGCGACGTGCATGACCAGCATCTCGCGGTGCTTGCGGCGTACACCGACATCCTCTTCGTGGATAAGCGCACCTTGGAAGACTTCCGCCGCGTGCGCCAGAAGGAGCCCGAGCTGGCCGCGCTTTTTAGAGAGATCCGCAAGGCAAGCGACTTTTCGGCGATCGCCGGCTAACTGGGACTTCCATGTAGTGTTCGACTGTGCCGATTGTAATGCGCCTCAATTCGAGCCGGGGGGGGGCACTCCTAGAAGCGTGCGTCACTCTGATGCGGTTGAAGTGGAGGTTGAATGGAACGCCCCTTAAGCGCGAGAATGCAGCCGGCTGACATGGGCAGCGGCGGAGGGACGACCAAATTGCCGCGTCGCCGGGTTGGTAGCCTGGCAGCAGCCCGCCCCGGCGGCTAGGACGCTTCCGCAGACGCGGGATGAAGCCGGTCTAGGCCTTGCCCTTGCTCCTACCCTTGGCCTTCACGTCCTTGGGCCAGATGCCTTTGATCTCTACCCTGTAGTATTCCACCATCGCGCTCGACGCTGCCCTCTTCCTTCCGGCCTCACACATTGGAAGTTCGCGGATTAGCATGAGATAGGCAAAGCACTCGGCCGCGTGGACAGCTTTGGCGAACAGCTCATACTCGTTGTCCGTCTGGCGGATGATCGGACGATGGGCGGCCTTGCCGCGGAGGGTAAATGCCTCCGCCACCCAAGCCGCTAGGTCATCCCCCACTACCTTGTCGCTAAACGTGGCCTTCAACTCCGCCACGAGCCTCACGAACCTGTCCGCGTTTTGCTCCTCGGCTATCCGCCTCAGAGAATTCTTGAGTCTACCCAGCAGCTTTTCATAACCCAGCCTGATGGCGTGGCGGGAAAGCAGGCTGGAGAGCGCGACGACATGCCCTTCCTCCATCGCTTGCTTTGCAGCAGTTCCAGGCGTGCTTTCGATCCACTTGGTAGCGTTGAGCAGACGAGTGGGGGACATGACGTCGTCAAGAGAGAACGCGTCCATCATGGCTGACGCCGCACCCTCCCATTTGTCATCGCGTGCGAACCACTCAACAAGGCAGTCTACGAACGCCTTTCTCTCGTCATCATCGTGCAGGAGGGCGTAAGCGCCATGAATTCGAGCATCCGTGACGGATGCTCGCTTGCGACCCTCGTAATAATAGACCGAGAAGTCTGGAGGGTTGTTGTGCTCGTGGACCTCCCTGATCCACTCCTCATGCGATAGGCGGGACACGATCTGCTCGCTCGCCTTAAAGGCATTCGAGGATAGGCTTGATAGGAAGCGCAGGAAGGTAATGACACGGCGGCGCATCTCCTCAAGCGGCTGTAACTCGCCAAACTCTAACTCAACGACAGGCCAGACTTCCTTGGCATAGTCACTATCCATTGAACCAGACGCATTGTAGTAGATACGAACTCGCCCACCTTCGACAGTGGCATCTACCGCTATGTGCTCCTTTTCATCGCCGAACTTCTTGTTCGCCATGCCATCGAACGTAGGATAGTGGCGCATTACGTAATCGGCACCCGGCACACGAAAGACCGTCCGTCTTGTCCGATACTCAGGAAGCCAAGGTTTCCAGCCAATCAGTGCGGTGTTGACGAGCATCGTCTGATGATAGGTGGTTAGGTCGGTGTGGCCGCGCTGACCGCTCCCACCGGGCACCAAGTCATAGAGCGATGCCGTCCAGTTCTTCTCCGTTCGGGCGATAAGGTGTGTTTCCTCGGCGACGTGGAAAAATTCATCGAAGCGCACTAGGCTGAGACGAATGTCGCCATCGTGAACCATGAAGGTGCCGCCCACCCGAAGGGGCGGCTGCGGCTTTTCGACGCCCTCAACGACCATGACCGGCTGCTCCACCGTCACTTCCGCGTAAAGAGCGCGCCCCTCTTCGACGTCAATGTAGCTCACGCCTCAACAGCTCTCTCTCTGGGCACTAGTCAGCTAAGACACTAAGAGATCCAGCCTCATTGAAGGATGGTAGCTGATGAAGGAGCGGCCGAAAATAGGGCGCTGCGAAGCGAGCGCATTTAGCCGCGACTAGGGTTGCCGGAGACGCCATTCGGGGGCCTATGAACGGCGAATATACCGAATTTAGAGCAGAAAGCGGACAGTCGGCAAGAAGCCAAGTTTCGGCCACGCCGCGTCGCCTGAATGGACGTCCGCATTCGAGAAGCGGGCAAGCGGCTGTAAGCGTCCGGAACTGGGTCTACGAACACGGCTTTCACCGACATAGCCGCGACCGGGTCAGTGCCTCTCTGTACGTTCGAAAACGTGCCATTCACGGTCGGCGATTGTATGATGTTCAAAGACAGGATCGGAATTGTAGATTGGCTAAGTACCACGACTTCACTGGCATGATTCGCGAGCAGCGTATTAGCGGACCGACGGCCCGTGACTTCGATCCAGAGGCGTGGTCCGCCAGCCGCGCGATGTTCCCGCCGCGGGCCGGAGACGATACGGTGCATGCTGCGGGTCTGTGGTTCCACCGCGCTCTCGCCAAACGTTGGAGCAGGGTCGAGGAGCTCGGCTTCGCGGCGTTGGAACCCGCTTTCGCTAGAACGCTCATTGCGGTCGTGGCCAACACCGACGAGCTAAAGATCGAAACCATGCTCGACGAAGTTCGCTCGGAAGGGCCCGACGCCGATCCGGCGACTGCCGCGACAGCCGACATGCGCCGAACGAGCATGATCGACACGATCGGGAAGGCGGTGTCGGTGGTAGGGACCTCATCGCGAGGTGGGGAGTCCCCCTTCGACATCGATGAGACGTTCGAGACGCTTGCCCTATTCCGCGACATTTACCTGCTCGAATTCCTTTGGAGCCGGGTGCTCTGGCTAGATTGGAGCATGGCCACGGCGGAAGGGGAGCACCGTTTCCTAGTGCCTAATCCCGACTTAGCCGGCCGGTCGGCTGCAGTCGCGCAATGGCGACGCGAGCAGATCGGCGCGGAATTTGCTGCGACTTTTTCGCTCGAATGGGCAGCGGTGGGTTCGGTTCTGGGTCCGTGCTGGGCGGTCAAGACCCGGCAGGTGCCGGGTGGCTACACCTTCGCGGTCAGCAAGGTTTCGCCCGGTGAGGGCGCTCTTTCGGCCTCTTACGTCAGCCTCGAACTGCTCGCTGCGGGCGAACTTGCGCCGCACCTCGACCGTCCGCTCGAGCGTGTCGATGGGGGGGAGCGCGTAAGCCTGCGAGACGTCGTTTTGGGGTGGGAGCTGCTCGCACAAGCCGCCGACGGTATAGCGAAACATCTGGCGGACGCCTCCCGTCGACGCTCGCCCGAGCGTCTAGCCGCGCAGGTCACAGTTGGAGCGCTGATCAAATTGTTAGGGCATCTCGGCTGGTCACCCAGGAAGAGCCAAGCCGTGATTGATTTCCTGACCTTCAACGGCAAGTCGCCCGATGGTGCTTGGACGAAGCCGCTCCTTTCGGCCGGTTCCCGCCGTTTAATGTTGCTGACTCCATTGACGTGCGGCAGCCTAGAACGGATCGCGGAGCTATGGGCGTCCGAGGGGGCGGGCGAGGTCCTCTTCGCAGAGCGTGGCAGCGCATTCGAGGTCCGCTTACGAAAGAAGCTCGCCGCCAGCGCGTCCGAGAGACCGTGGTCCAGCTTTTGCGTCGTCGTTCAAAAGGAATGGAAACCACGCATCGCAGGAGCCCCACGAGACATCGATCTCATAGTGAGAATTGGTAGCACGGTCTTCGTCGGCGAGGTCAAGATAAAGCGCCATCCGAATTCCGCCGCTGAGATCGGCCGCCTATTGCGCGAGTTTGAGAAGGCGGCGGATCAGCTGGACGTGCGCGTCGCATTTTTGCGAGCGAACTCCGCGGAGTTGGCCAAGCGGACTGGCTACCGACAGGCCCCCGAACAGCTTAAGGTATTTGGCTTCATCCTGTCCGGCACCGCGTTTGGATCAGGACTAGAAATCAAAAATTACCCGGTCATCGACACGGACGCGCTCTCCTTCTTTTTCGACAATGACGAGTTCCTCACTTATGCCACGATAGATCGCGCAAGCGGGTACCGCGGCATCGCGGCCAATCCGGATTCCTCTATCAGGCTCGTGGACGACGATCCCGAGGTGTGCCTAGCAGCCTACATCCGCGATCCGCTGCACGTCCGCCATGCTGAGATCGCGATCGAGCGCACAGAGAGGGGCGAACAGCTTTACCTAAATGCGGAGAGGCTCAGGTGGGTTGAGCACCATGTCAAAGAGTCGCTACTCGGGAGCGAAGCCGCCCGCGAGGTCGCCGCTCAGCTTCGGAAGCTGATGCGTGCGGGCCAGCGTCGGGCGCGTCTCGAGCTGGCGACGATGCCAAATTTATAGTGCCAGAGCTAATCGAGCGCACGACATTCGATGGAGGGTGGCCGAACAGCAGGTCATGACTGACTGGCACCAACTTACAAAGCATGTTTGTCGCTTCAGCCTTCAACTCGGATCTGAACCAGTGGCCGGTTTCGGAAAGCGCTTCGACCGCCGCAGGTATTTGGAAGTGGGTGGCGGCGATCGCGATCGGCAAACCGGGAGCAGATTGGCGGCCTTCCTTCCAACCTAGGCCTAGGCAGCTTCGATGCGGAAGGCGCAGCGGACTGAGGCGCCGAGATGAACGAACGTCCGAAATTAGGAAGCAGGCGAGCAGGCCTGAATGACCGCAATTGGGTCTTCGCCCTAAGATCGGCATTTGACGTTTGTTGTATCACTCGGTCATTTTTTCACCGACCAGATCCTCGCTCAAATGCCAAAGATGCTTGGCG
>Ga0308158_10005038_pt1 | contig 10945 bp, 8 predicted proteins | sample PhyBR2_FD_201038 | JGI IMG/M metagenome (GOLD analysis project Ga0308158, IMG submission 201038) | Phyllosphere microbial communities from UC Gill Tract Community Farm, Albany, California, United States - DLSLB.R2 | ecosystem: Host-associated > Plants > Phyllosphere > Unclassified | place: USA...
CCTGACCCCGGACATCTTCGACCTCATCGAACAGACCGAGCCAGGCAAGAGTGGCGAGATCCAGATCACCGATGCCCTGATGAAGCAGGCCCAGAACGGTTGCGTACTGGCCTACAAATTCAAGGGTGAGCGTTTCGACTGCGGTGGTGCGGAAGGCTACATCGACGCCACCAACTTCTGCTTCGAAAACTTCTACAAAACCGGCAAGGCGTTCATCTGACGTCCAATCGGTTAGCATGATCGACGCCGCTGTCCTTCTGGACAGCGGCGTTCTTGTTTATGGCTACGGCTCGCGCGCGGGTCGTGCAGGTGCCAGGAGAGCAACATGAGCTATGACTTCGATTTATTCGTGATTGGTGCCGGGTCCGGAGGAGTGCGCGCGGCGCGTTTTGCCGCGGGTTTCGGGGCGAAAGTGGCAGTCGCCGAGAGCCGCTACCTGGGCGGGACCTGTGTCAACGTGGGCTGCGTGCCCAAGAAACTGCTGGTCTACGGCGCCCACTTCGCCGACGACTTCGACCATGCCAGCGGGTTTGGCTGGAGCCTGGAAAAGCCCTCGTTCGATTGGCCGACACTCATCGCCAACAAGAACAAGGAGATCGAGCGCCTCAACGGCATCTACCGCAACCTGCTGGTCAACAGCGGCGTCAAGCTGCTCGAAGGCCATGCACGGCTGTTGGATCCGCACACTGTCGAGGTCAATGACCAGCGTTTCACCGCCAAGCACATCCTTGTCGCTACCGGCGGCTGGCCGCAGATTCCCGACGTGCCGGGACGCGAACACGCTATCAACTCGAACGAAGCCTTTTTCCTCGAGCAACTGCCCAAGCGCGTCATCGTGGTGGGCGGCGGTTATATCGCGGTGGAGTTCGCAGGCATCTTCAACGGCCTGGGCAGCGACACCACCTTGCTCTACCGTGGCGACCTGTTCCTGCGCGGCTTCGACGGCGCGGTGCGCAAGCATCTGAGCGAAGAGTTGACCAAGCGTGGCATGAACCTGCAGTTCAACGCCGACATTGCCCGCATCGACAAACTCGACGACGGCAGCCTCAAGGCTACCCTCAAGGATGGTCGCGAGTTAATCGCGGACTGCGTGTTCTACGCCACCGGGCGCCGTCCGATGCTGGACAACCTGGGGCTTGAGACCACCGCTGTGCAGCTGGACGACAAGGGTTTCATCCAGGTCGACGAGCAATTCCAGACCACGGAGCCTTCGATTCTTGCGCTGGGCGACGTGATTGGCCGAGTGCAGCTGACCCCGGTGGCGCTGGCCGAGGGCATGGCCGTGGCGCGTCGCTTGTTCAAGCCGGAACAGTACCGCCCGGTGGACTACAAGCACATTCCGACGGCGGTGTTCAGCCTGCCGAACATCGGTACCGTGGGCTTGACCGAGGAAGAGGCACGCGAGAAGGGGCATTCGGTGCAGATCTTCGAAAGCCGTTTCCGACCCATGCAGTTCAGCCTGACCCACAGCCAGGAGCGTACCCTGATGAAGCTGGTGGTCGATGCCGATACCGACAAGGTGCTGGGCTGCCACATGGTCGGGCCGGACGCTGGCGAGATCGTACAGGGGCTGGCGATCGCGCTGAAAGCGGGCGCAACCAAGCAGGTCTTCGACGAAACCATCGGCGTGCATCCCACGGCCGCCGAAGAGTTCGTGACCATGCGCACGCCAGTGGACGCCTGATCCGAACCGCCTGCCGGTCAGTCCGGCAGGCCGACCACTGCCGCGTATTCCTGTAGCGCTGCGTCATGGCTGATGCCCAGCTTTTCCATGGCGCAACGCTTCTGGCGGCTGATGGTCTTTTCGCTGCGCTCCAGCCGCGCCGCCACATCGCGTCCGCTCAAACCGCCCACCAGTAACTTCAGCACCTCCAGCTCGCGGGCCGACAGGCGCTCGTGGGCGCCACGGTGTTCCACTTCGTATTCCGCCAGCCGCCTGGTGAAGCGCGCACTCAGGTAGTGACTGCCGCGCATCAGGCTGTAGGCGGCAGTGCTCAGATTGCTCAGGCATTCCTGCTTGTCGTACAGGCCCCGTGCGCCGCTGTCGAGAATGGCCCGCAGCACCATGGGGTTGTCCAGGGTGGTGAGCACCAGAACTGGCAGGCGCGGATAGCGCAAGCGGACCTGACGCAGCAGGGCCAGGCCGTCGCCACCTTGCTGCTGGGGCATACGGTAATCGGTGATCAGCAGATCGCAGGCATGCTGCTCCAGCAATTCCAGGACACGGCTGGCGTTGTCCGCTTCTGCGACCACGCTGAAACGTGAGCGCGGCGCACGCTCCAGGGCGATACGCAGCCCAAGTCGAACGGCCGAATGGTCATCGGCCACGATGGTTTTGATAGTCACCAGGTTGATCTCATCTGCGAAAGCGGACCCCATGCTAGCGGTCATGTCTAGGACATGGCTGTCAGAGGGCGTAGGTGCAGGCGTGCGAAAAGTCGACAAAATGCAGCGTCATTGCCCCGCGTTCATATTTCTTCTTTATTATGGGTAGGCGCGATAGGCAAAACCAATCGATAGCATCCAGTTTGCCAATGAGCTATCGGGTGAGCATGTGTTTAGGATGCTCCCTATCGAATTCAAACACGATTTCAACCCCTGAAGGAGAGTCACCGATGCCGATCATCAACAGCCAAGTCAAGCCATTCAACGCCACCGCTTACCATAACGGCGCTTTCGTGCCAGTCAGCGATGCCGACCTGAAAGGCAAATGGTCTGTCGTATTCTTCTACCCAGCCGACTTCACCTTCGTCTGCCCAACCGAACTGGGCGACCTGGCCGACAACTACGAAGCCTTCAAGCAACTGGGCGTGGAAATCTATGGCGTGTCGACCGACACCCACTTCACCCACAAAGCCTGGCACGACACTTCCGACACCATCGGCAAGATCCAGTACCCGCTGATCGGTGACCCGACCCACGTCATCTCGAAAAACTTCGACGTGCTGATCGAAGCCGACGGCATCGCTGACCGTGGCACCTTCGTGATCAACCCAGAAGGCCAGATCAAGATCGTCGAGCTGAACGACGGTGGCGTAGGTCGTGACGCTTCCGAGCTGCTGCGCAAGGTCAAGGCTGCCCAGTACGTTGCTGCCCACCCAGGCGAAGTGTGCCCAGCCAAGTGGAAAGAAGGCGAAGCTACCCTGGCTCCATCGCTGGACCTGGTAGGCAAGATCTAAGCAGCTTTCCAAGCTGTGTCCCGCGGTTCATTCGGGATTGCTATAAGTTTGTAGGAGCGGTCAGCGGCCGCGAATCAGGCGCTGCGGTGTATCAGAAATTCCGCATCGTTTGATTCGCGGCCAATGACCGCTCCTACGGCGATCCACCCCTGACGGATCACACGCGTAATATCGCTCCAAAAGTATCTTCGCTCACGCGGGGCCAAGTGCCCTGGCGGGCAACTGTCGTCTTCGAAACACTCAAAACGGAAATCGCCCTCATGTTGGACGCCAATCTTAAAGTCCAGTTGAAAGCCTATCTGGAACGGGTCACCCAACCGATCGAGATCGTCGCGTCCCTTGATGACGGCGCGAAATCCCAAGAATTGCTCGGTCTGCTGCGTGACATCGATGCCCTGTCGGACAAGATCACGCTGCTGGACAACGGTAACGATGCGCGCAAGCCATCGTTCTCGATCAACCGCCCTGGGGCGGACATCGGCCTGCGTTTCGCCGGTATTCCCATGGGTCACGAATTCACCTCGCTGGTACTGGCGCTGCTGCAAGTTGGCGGCCACCCGTCCAAGGCCAGTGCCGAGGTCATCGAACAGATCGCCGCATTGAAGGGCGAATTCCTGTTCGAAAGTTATTTCTCGCTGTCGTGCCAGAACTGCCCGGACGTGGTCCAGGCGCTGAACCTGATGGCGGTGCTCAACCCCAACATTCGCCACGTGGCCATCGACGGCGCCCTGTTCCAGGCCGAAGTCGAAGAGCGCCAGGTGATGGCTGTGCCGAGTGTCTACCTCAACGGCAAGAACTTCGGCCAGGGCCGCATGGGCCTTGAAGAGATCCTGGCGAAGATCGACACCAGTGCCAGCGACCGCCAGGCCGAAAAGCTCAACGCCAAGCAGGCGTTCGACATGCTGGTGATCGGTGGTGGTCCTGCCGGTGCATCGGCGGCCATCTATGCAGCGCGTAAAGGTATTCGTACCGGTGTTGCGGCCGAGCGCTTCGGCGGTCAGGTGCTGGACACCATGGCCATCGAGAACTTCATTTCCGTGCAGGAGACCGAAGGTCCGAAACTGGCCGTAGCGCTGGAAGAGCACGTCAAGCAGTACGAAGTGGACATCATGAACCTGCAGCGCGCCGAGAAACTGGTGCCTGGCAAGGACGGCGCGCCTCACGAAGTCATATTCGCCAGCGGCGCTTCGCTCAAGGCAAAGACGCTGATTTTGGCGACCGGTGCGCGCTGGCGTGAAATGAACGTGCCGGGCGAGCAGGAGTACCGCAACCGCGGCGTGGCCTACTGCCCGCACTGCGACGGTCCGCTGTTCAAAGGCAAGCGTGTGGCCGTGATCGGTGGCGGTAACTCGGGTGTGGAAGCAGCCATCGATTTGGCCGGTATCGTTGCCCACGTGACGCTGATCGAGTTCGACACTCAGCTGCGTGCCGACGCCGTGCTTCAGCGCAAGTTGCACAGCCTGCCCAACGTCAAGGTCATCACCAGTGCCTTGACCACTGAAGTGACCGGTGATGGCCAGCGCGTCAACGGCCTGCGCTACAAGGACCGCCAGAGCAGCGAGCATCACGAAATCGCGCTGGAAGGTATCTTCGTGCAGATCGGCCTGCTGCCCAATACCGATTGGCTCAAGGGCACCATCGAGCTGTCGAACCGTGGCGAGATCATGGTCGATGCCCGCGGTGAAACCGATCTGCCAGGCATCTTTGCCGCCGGTGACGTGACGACCGTGCCGTACAAGCAGATCGTGATCGCGGTGGGCGAGGGCGCCAAGGCTTCGTTGTCGGCCTTCGACCACCTGATCCGCACATCCGCACCGGCCTGATACTGCCGAGAAAGCCCCCTGTAGCAGCGGCGCAAGCCGCGTCAGGCTGCAACGCGTTCACCAGGCGTATCGCGTGTACCGCCGACGCGGCTTGCGCCGCTGCTACAGGGGAGCGATGAATCCCATGTATCTGTAGCAGCGGCGCAAGCCGCGTAGCTCTTGACGTATGCAGTTTCGGATGAAACTTACATCATTGCGTTTGCTGCACTCATACGCTTCTTAAGTTGCATCTTTTTATACAGACGGATGTACACCGTCCGCCAGTGCCGTAAAAAAACCACAGATGCTCTTCAATGTTTTCACATACTTTTCACAGCTACTGTTCCACTATGAAATCCGCTGATGGAACAGCGCCCCAAATGCCCGCTTCGGCGGGCTTCTTATTGTCTGCGGTTTCATGTGTATCGTCCGCGTTACAACATCCCCTGCGTCTCACTGTCGCGCATTCAATGCCGTATCCGGTTTGGCATCATCCCCACCGTTCCGTATCATGAACCGCAGCTACTGCCCATTCATTCAAGGGAGCTTTCATGAGCCTCGATCATTTGAACAGTGTGCCCGGTGTGACCGCGCAACCTGAAGCCGCTACTTCTCAGTTCGTTTTCAACCACACCATGTTGCGTGTAAAGAACATCGAGAAGTCGCTGGACTTCTATACCCGTGTATTGGGTTTCAGCCTGGTTGAAAAGCGAGACTTCGCCGAGGCGCAGTTCAGCCTGTACTTCCTGGCATTGGTGGACAAGTCGACCATTCCTACCGACGACAAAGCACGTACCACCTGGATGAAGTCGATGCCGGGCGTTCTGGAACTGACTCACAACCACGGTACCGAGAACGATGCCGACTTCGCCTACCATGACGGCAACAGCGGCCCCCGTGGTTTCGGTCACATCTGCGTGTCGGTGCCGGATATCCACGCAGCCTGCGAGCGTTTCGAAACACTGGGTGTGGATTTCCAGAAGCGCCTGACCGACGGCCGGATGAAGAGCATCGCCTTCATCAAGGACCCGGACGGCTACTGGGTCGAAATCATCCAGCCCGACCTGTAACCGCCCTGTACCATCCGCGGCGAATACGGGATGGAAACTGTCAAGGACGTGCCATTCCTGTGGGAGCGGTCCGCGGCCGCGAAAGGGTTTCTGCGGTTTTGCAGGCGTACCGCGGCGCCTGCTTCGCGGCCGATGACCGCTCCTACGGGATGGCTGCACCCACGTGCTCGTTATCAAAGCGGAATGTGCTGGCGGTAACGCTCATAGGCACCCTGGTAGGCGAGGACATTGGCAGCGACAGGTTGGGTGTGGCTGGTTTCGTCCAGCCGCACACAACGTTTGCATAACGCGGCCAATCCCTGAGCGTCCTGACCGACGCACCATGCCGCCTGAATCGCTGCGCCCAGTGCCGCCGCTTCCGGCTGTTCGGTACACACGACGGGCGTGTCCATGACGTCCGCCACCAGCTGGCGCCAGACCGGACTTCTCGAGCCGCCGCCGATCAGGCGTATGGCGTGGGTCTGCAGGCCCCCGGCGCGCAGCAGGTCCAGACCATAGCGCAAACCAAAGGTGGTGCCTTCCACCGCCGCACGACACAGATTCGCCGCGTTCAGGTTATCCGTCGTCAGCCCTAGTACCGAACCGGTCGCCTGTGGCAATGCGGGCACCCGCTCGCCATTCAGAAACGGCAGCATCAGGATGCCCTGGGCGCCAATCGGAGCCTGTGCCACGGCCTTGTTGAACCCGCTGATGTCCAACTGCAGCAACTCGCGCACCGCCGTGGTGACATTGGTCAGGTTCATGGTGCAGATCAGCGGTAACCAGCCCCCCGAAGACGAACAGAAACTCGCCACCGCAGGCTCGTCGAGCACTGCCGGCCGATCGCTGTAGGCGTAGACGGTGCCCGATGACCCCAGGCTCATGGTAATGACCCCAGGGTGGATGTTGTCGGTGCCGATGGCGCCCATCATGTTGTCGCCACCGCCACTGGCGACCACTGCCAGCGGATTGATGCCCAGGCGCGCGGCGATGCCTGGACGGATGGTGCCGACCGGCTGGTGCGATTCGATCAATTGCGGCAGTGCCGCTTCCAGCCGCCCGCTGGGGTCGATGTGGTGCAGCAGGGCAAGGTCCCACTGGCGTTCGCGCACATTGAAATAGCCGGTGCCCGAGGCATCCCCGTATTCGGCGCGCACCTGCCCGGTGAGCCAGAAATTCAGGTAATCGTGGGGCAGCAGGACGTGGGCGATGCGCGCGAAAACGTCTGGATGATGCTCGCGCGTCCAGAGCAGTTTCGACACCGTGTATCCCGGCGCAATCACCAGCCCCAGACGCTCGAGCGAACCGCGTTCACCGCCCAGTTCGGCCAGCAGCCGTTCGTTCTGCGGCGAGCTTTCGGTGTCGCACCACAGCTTGGCCGGGCGCAGCGCCTGACCATCGGCGTCCAGCAACACCAGCCCATGCTGTTGACCGGAAACGCCGATTCCCAGAATGCGCTGGCCATCGATACCGGCCTGGGCCAGAGCCTGTGCGGTGGCCTGTTCGAACGCCGTGAGCCAGTCACTGGTGTCCTGCTCGCGACGCCCGTTTTCGCCGCTGATCATGTGATGGGCCGCCGAACCCTGGCCCAGTACCTCACCGCTGTCGGCGTCGAGGATCAGCGCCTTGGTCCCTTGGGTGCCACAGTCGATCCCGAGAAACATGGCGGCTTACTCCTGGCCAGCCAGCAACTGCTCCAGGGTGGCATGCACACCCTGGGTACGCAGGCTGTGGAGGTTGCGTTCGAAGGCAGCGACGAATGCGGCCGACTGCGGGATGTGCGTACCGAAAATCTCTTCGACACCCAGCAGCCGCTGGGTGAGCGATGCCGGGTCGGCGACCAGTGCCTGGCAGAACTCGGCGCGCGGGTCAGGAATGCTGTAGCGAGTACCGTTCTCGTCGACGCCGCCCAGGTAGAGGGCCCAGGCCGCCACTACCAGGGCAGCACGCTCAGTTTCTTGACCGTCGCGGATCAGCCGGTCGATGGTCGGCACGGTGAACTTGGGAAACTTCGAGGAGCCGTCCGAGCAGACGCGCTCCAGTTGGTCGGCGATGGCCTGATTGGAGAAGCGCTCGATGAGCGTGTCCTTGTAGCCCTCCAGGTCGATGCCCGGAACCGACGCCAGTTGCGGGGTGACGTCCCGGTCCATGTAGGCGCGTATGTAGCGCACGAACAGCGGATCGTTCATGGTTTCGTGAACGAAGCGGTAGCCCTTGAGGAAGCCCAGGTAGGTCAGGGCCAGGTGGCTGCCGTTGAGCAGCTTGATCTTCATTTCTTCATAGGGCGTGACGTCGTCGGTGAACTGCACGCCGACCTTTTCCCAAGCAGGCCGACCCGCGCCGAACTTGTCCTCGAGCACCCACTGTACGAACGGCTCGCAGACCACCGGCCAACTGTCCTCGACACCATGGCGCTCGTGCAGCTGCGCGCGATGGGCATCGCTGGTCATTGGTGTGATGCGGTCGACCATGGCATTGGGGAACTGCACGTGGCTGGCGATCCAGTCGTGCAGCGCTGGGTCGTGCAGCTTGGCGAACGCCAGCAGCGCCTTGCGTGCGACCGCGCCGTTGTGCGGGAGGTTGTCGCAGGACATCACGGTGAACGCCTCGATACCGGCATCGCGACGTTGCTTCAAGGCTGCGCAGAGAAAGCCGAACACCGTGCCGGGCGCTTGCGGATGAGCCAGGTCGTGCTGGATCTGCGGCAAGTGGGCCATGAACTCGCCGTTACTGTCGTCGATGCAATAGCCACCCTCGGTGATGGTCAACGAGACGATGCGCACGGAAGGCTCGGCCAGTTTGCCGATCAAGGCCGCGGCGCCGTCTTCGGCCAGCAACATGTCGGTGATCGCGCCGATCACGCGCACTTCGGTGTCAGGGGTGTCACCCAGCTCCACCAGGGTGTAGTAGAAATCTTGCCCGGCCAGGGCGTCGCGGACCTTGCGGTCATCGCTGCGCAGGCCGGCGCCGCAGATGGCCCACTCCTCGGCCTCGCCCTCGTTCATCAGTGCGTCGGTATAGAACGCCTGGTGCGCACGGTGAAAGCCGCCGACTCCGATGTGGACGATGCCATGCACACGGGTGGCCGGGTCGTAAGCGGGCAACTGGATGTGTTCGGCGAGCTGGTGCAGATTCTGTCGATTGAGTTTCATCATCGGTCCTGTATCAGGCAGCAGCCTGCAGCGGTTTGGCCACGGCAATGCCCTGGGCGTCGAAAAGGTGGCAGTACTGTGCGTCCAGCAGCAGGCTCAGGCGTTCGCCGTACTGGCTGCGCAGATCACCGCGAATGCGCAAGGTCAGCGGTTCTTGCGAATCGGTGACCACGTGGCAGAAGGTATCGCTGCCCAGGCGCTCGCTGACGTCGGCGGTCACCGCCAGCTGGCATTGGCCCGGCTGCGCCAGGTCGAGGTGCTCGGGGCGGATGCCCAGGGTGACCGAATCGCCCACGCTCAACGTTTGGCTGACGCGCGGCAGGTAGATGTGTGTGCCAGCATCCAGGGCGACTTCGCAGCCCTGAGCGTCGACGCGGCTGAGCTTGCCCTTGAGGAAGCCCATCTTCGGCGTCCCCAGGAAACCGGCGACGAACAGGTTCGCCGGATGGTGATAAAGCTCCAGGGGCGAGCCGACCTGCTCGACGCGGCCGCCGTTGAGCACCACCACCTTGTCGGCCAGGGTCATGGCCTCGACCTGATCGTGGGTGACGTAGATCATGGTCGCCTGCAACTCTTTGTGCAGCCGCGACAGCTCAAGGCGCGTCTGTACGCGCAGGGCTGCGTCGAGGTTGGACAGCGGCTCGTCGAACAGGAAGATTTTCGGATGGCGCACGATGGCCCGGCCGATCGCCACGCGCTGGCGCTGGCCGCCGGACAGCTGCTTGGGCTTGCGATCGAGCAGGGCGCCCAGCTCGAGAATCCGCGCCGCCTCGGCCACCTTGCTTTCGACTTCGGCCTTGGGTTTGCCCGCCAGGTCGAGGGCGAACGAGAGGTTCTTGCGCACGGTCATGTGCGGATACAGGGCGTAGGTCTGGAACACCATTGCCAGGTCGCGCTTGGCTGGGGTCACTTCGGTGATGTCGCGACCATCCAGCTCGATGGTGCCGCTGCTCACTTCTTCGAGCCCGGCGATCAGGCGCAGCAAAGTTGACTTGCCGCAGCCCGACGGGCCGACGAACACCACGAACTCGCGGTCGTGCACTTCCAGGTCGATGCCCTTGATAATCTGCAGACCTTCGAAGCCCTTTTTCAGGTTTTTTATTTTCAACGTGGCCATGGGTGTGGTCCTTTGCAAAGAGGTGTTGTTCGGGCGGGCGTCTTCGCGGGTAGAACCCGCTCCCACAGGGGTACGCCGCACAATGCTGCCTGGGTCATTTGACTGCGCCGAAGGAGAGGCCGCGCACCAGCTGCTTCTGGCTGATCCAGCCGAAGATCAGGATCGGCGCGCAGGCCAGAGTGGACACGGCCGACAGCTTGGCCCAGAACAACCCTTCGGGACTCGAGTACGAGGCGATCAACGCGGTCAGCGGGGCGGCGCCGGAGCTGGTGAGGTTCAGCGACCAGAACGCCTCGTTCCAGCACAGGATCAGCGACAGCAGCACGGTCGAGGCCAGGCCGCCCTTGCTGATCGGCAACAGCACCCGAAGCATTTCCTGACCCAGCGTGGCACCGTCCAGGCGCGCTGCTTCGAGGATTTCCCGGGGGATGTCCTTGAAGTAGGTGTACACCATCCAGACCACGATCGGCAGGTTGATCAGGGTGTAGATGACGATCAGGGCAATGCGCGAATCGAGCAGGCCGGCGCCCTTGGCCAGCAGGTAAATGGGCATCAGCACGCCCACCGGTGGCAGCATCTTGGTGGAGAGCATCCACAGCAGGGTCTGCTTGGTGCGCTTGGTCTCGTAGAACGCCATCGAGTAGGC
>Ga0308158_10005039_pt1 | contig 10943 bp, 8 predicted proteins | sample PhyBR2_FD_201038 | JGI IMG/M metagenome (GOLD analysis project Ga0308158, IMG submission 201038) | Phyllosphere microbial communities from UC Gill Tract Community Farm, Albany, California, United States - DLSLB.R2 | ecosystem: Host-associated > Plants > Phyllosphere > Unclassified | place: USA...
GCTATGAAATCACAAATAATGATGAATTTTGCTGAGTTGCCGAATTTGTTTAATCTGCCCCCAAAATTAAACCTCGTAATATGAGAAAGCATATTAACATGGAGTCGAAAAGAATAAGCAGCTTTTTGAGCTGCTTATTTTAATTATTCTCTATAAGTCTAAGGTTCCTCAAAAAATTAAAACATCCTTCAAAATCATATTTTATATTTTTAAGGATTTCAATTTGAAACTTTAAGGGCAGGTATGCTCCCCATTTTGAAACCGTAATCAATTTAGGATTTAGTTCCAAATGCTTTCTGATAATTTCATTAATTTGTGAATCATTCAGACTGAAGGATATGATTGCATTGACAGAATCAATTTCGGTATTTTGTTTGAAAGTAAACAGAGATTGGTGATCAAAATACTCGTACTCTACTCCTAAATAGTCATATAAAAACCCAATCGATTTATTAATTTTAGAACCTGCAAAAGAAAATAACTGTAAATTATCATTACTATTCATTAAAGGTCGGTCTAATTCAAAATTACTCACTGAAAATATGGCAAATTCACTTCGCATATCATCAAGAATCAATTGTCCTTCTGTATCTAAAAATTCATATTGTATATTTGAAAATAATACTTCCAGCATTTTCTCTCGTATTCTGTGAGCAATATCAGCACCTTCACCCGAAAATATTGGCTTTTTTCCATCATTCGTACGAACAACTTCAATCTTATTCATCTCATAATCCACATATTTTATCTTCCATATTTTTGCAGACAAGAATATGTTTTCATCTTCTTTTATCTGAGGACTTAAAGGAAGCTCTCCTATTTTAACTCCTTGGCTTGATACCTTAAAGAAAACGGGTGTATGAAACATACTATAGAAGTCTTTGTTATTGACAACTATCTCTCCCTCTACACCAATAATGTATTCATGACCTAATTTTTCTAAAAACTCAATTTCCTGAAGATGTGTAATCATTTCTTTCACCTCATCTTCAGTTATATGGTTAAATGTAGAATTAGCAGCTATTTTACTTAAAAGTTCATTAAGATATAAACCGGAACTTCCTTTTACAATGGATAGAATTTGATGTGCTAAAACATCGTAAGGTTTTTCAATAATATGAATGGGTTCAATATATTGCTCAGAATACAATAACCAGCATGCAATAGATTGCAAAAGACTCCATCGCTCAGTAGAATACAAATAAAGATTACTGGATTTACCTTCTCTTCTACCGCTTCTGCCCACACGCTGTATTAGTGATGCAATACTGTGCGTAGCATCGATTTGTACCACTTCATCTACATTACCTATATCAATTCCCAGTTCTAAAGTTGATGTACAGGAAATACAGAAATTTTCAACCTTGGCGCTTTTTGCGAAAAATTCCACATACTCACGCACTTCCTTATCGACTGATGAATGATGGGAAAAGTAATTCTGATGTCCTCCTACTCTTTCTGAAATCCTTTTCAGTTTAACTGCCACCTCTTCCACCCGTCCCCTTGCATTCGGAAACACTAATATTTTAGAATCCCGAGTTCGGACATACAAATCCTTTAAAAGGTCAAGAGGAAGCTCTTCAACGCTTGCTTGAAAATATTTAAAAAGTGCGTTAATGGGCTTTGGAGTATTGTCACGTAGAATTATAGTATTTTCAGGATTTCCTAAATAATCTTTAAGTTCGACATATTGATTCACATCACTTACCGTAGCTGATAGCCCAACAATACTAAAACGATTGCTATTGACTTGTTGAAGCCTGTTTAAGAGCGATTTCAGATGCATACCTCTTTCAGAACCTAAAAAAGAATGGATTTCATCAATAACAATATAATCAAGAGATGAAAAGAGATGATGAATATTCTGTGGTCTGTTGACAAACATTGCCTCCAAAGATTCGGGAGTAATTAAAACAATTCCTTCAGGATTTTTTATCAAATGATCTTTTTGAGCTTTAGAAGCTTCACCATGCCATTTTGTAACTTTTACATCCAAATAGTCACAAAGTTTCTCAACCCTCAAGAATTGGTCATTAATCAACGCTATCAGTGGTGAAATATATAAAACTTTTACTCCTTTTTCTTTAAAATTGACCTTTGACAAAATAGGAAGAAAAGCAGCTTCGGTTTTACCTGAAGCTGTTTTTGATATGATTACATAATTGTTATCTGTTCCCAAAATTCTCGGAATACTGGCTTCCTGAATTTTCCTCAAACTCTCCCAACGTTGATCTCTGATGTATTTCCGAATCGGCTCCGAAAGTAAATTGAAAGCTGTCATAACTCTTCAATACTGTCTAAAATTGCCAAATCATTCGGTCTTTCATCTGAGATTTCTATTTCACCAAACAGGCGTTTTTTATCAACCTGAGGATTCTGTCTTATGATATTTAAAATATTCAGAAAATCCCTGATAACTTCTCTAGAAGCACCAGGTTTGTTGAATATTTCCTCCATAAATACGGAAATATCATCATCTGAAACATTTAATTCTATTTTATAATTAAAATCAAAGATGAACTTTAATTTTTTCAATAGCACAAATATTTCATTGTGGTCTAATGGCTGTAATTTAATTACAGGTTGAGCATAGTCTCTTATTTCAAGACTTTCAAATTTATTGCTTTCTAATCTGGATTTTAATGCCTGATAACTAAATAATCCTCTCCTTTCGTTTTCAAGAAACTCCTTCGTTCCGGCGAAATTGATGAATAAATTAGAAACTTTCCCCTGAAAACAGTCGTTATAAATACTTAATATTTTTTCATAGTTTTTTTCACGTACAGCAGAAGTAGAAATTTTATAAAGATTAATGGCTTCATCCAGATTAATCATAAAACCGCTATATCCCATATTTACAAATAGTTTACAGAAATTCTTCAGCATATCATAATAGTTACTGTCATTAATGATTTCCCTAATTCCTAAATCCTGACGTGCTTCAGTCTTAGTAGCATATTCCCCTTTAAGCCATTTAAGTGCGTTTCTTCTCAGAAGTTCATCATGAGTAATGTAAGCGTCATAATACTTTACAATGACAGAGCCAAAATCGAAACCTCCGACTTCAGTGATTTCGTTGACGGTTTTCATAATAGAGTTTCGGATTAATTCTCGGTATTGTTCATTTCTAATATCTGTTAGAGAAATTCTATTTTCCTCAGCAGTTTTAGTAATAACCTGCTCAATCCATTTTTCAAGAAGTATCGGTAATGCACCACCTTCAGGTTTGGTCTGGATGGCTATATTATCCATTATAGCAGAATAAAGAATAACACTTTTACCATCATTCGAATACAATCTGTTATCCGGAGTAAAATCTGCGTTTGCAACAACAAACTTTTGTTTCATAGCAACTGTATTCAGAAGATGGAGCATAAAAGACTTACCGCTTCCAAAATCTCCAATCCAGAACTTGACAATACTGTGACCATTCTTCACCTCTTCCAGTGAGGTGATGGCAGCATTTACCTCCTCTGATCTGCCGACTGCTATATGTTGCACACCGATTTTAGGTACAACGCCTCCGGTTAAAGAATTAATAATCGATGTTGCTTCTTTTGGTTTAATATTATTTATCATTGTTAAGTAGTTTTTTATAGTATTTATGGTTTATTGTAAAGTATTCATCTTCTTCTTCAATTAGAAGATCGTCTATTGTATCATAAAGGTTGTCATTAATTGCTTCGAGAGTAGCGCCCATAAACAGTTGTTTTGATCTCATATAATCTTCAAGTTCTGACTGTAAAATGCTGAAGCTATTTCTCTCAAAGAAATCCAGAACATCCATTTGTACTTCTGATAGTCCGAGATCTTGTAAATATTTAATATTCTCATTTTCCAAAGATGGATTTAGAACATGCAATTCTATATTTAAATTTTCTTCAAAATCTACTACAGGAATTCCTTCTTCTTGTGTGTCATCATCAGCCAAAAGATCTCCAAGCTTTTGTGAAATTTCAGAATCGAGCCTTTGAACCCGATCAATAGCACTTCGATCAATCACAATTTTTTTTCTCTTTGATAAATATATAGTGGCAATTTTCTCGAAAGCAGATTGCAAATCTCTTACTACAACAAATTCATTAACTATCTTTTCAAATTCTTCAATCTGATCCTTTGTCGAAAACAAATTTTTCTGGATTGTTTTTGTTAAGTGCTTTCTATTAAACCCGTTGCTATTTAAATCTTTTTCAAGATAGCGTAAATAAAGTTTAAGCGATATAATTTTATCGTGGATACTTATAAATTTTGAAGCATCGAAATAAATTGTATCAAGCGAAGGATTTTTAATATTTACTTCTGCCAGCCTTTCAACCTCTCTTTCGAAAGATATTGCATTGCTATAATCCGAAACGATTAAATCAAATTTGTCCCTCCATCGATTGGTATTGTTTTCATTGAGTATAATGTTGGTTCTATAATCCGCATCTAAAATCTGATGTCTGTTATTCTCTAGAAAAACCTCAGCTTTTGACACAATTTTTTTATAAAATTTTTCTGAAATAGTGGGATTTGTATATTTAAAATCTATATTTACTTTGCGTTTTATAGAGTAGACATCTCTTACATTATTTTCACATAATTTAAGAAGGTGATTTAAAATTTCAGACTGAATTGATTCAAAAGTATATTTATAGTTTAAACTGTCTTTTCTATAGTTAAATTCTAAGACAATAATAATTTCAGTGAGTTCATCAATAACAGATGAGTAAGCTCTATTCACGGGTTTACAGTCTCTGTAAAAGAAGGCTATTGTTCTTACAAATTGCTTTAAAATCTGAATTCGACAATAGTCAATCTCATTAAAAACGTTATCATTAAATGATAAGCGATTAAGAAGTGTGCATTGATCTTCGGTGAGAGAAAGCTTTTTTAAATACTTCTGACCGATTTTCCATTCATTATTCTCGTGATTATATTGAGTATTTATATTGTTTGAAATCGGATTTTCTTCATAATTAATCCGAATTTCAGGCATGTCTGAAACATCAATAATAAAATCATTTCCTTTTGATGAATCAGGATTTGAGTTTTCCATAAAGCAAGGTTATTCTTCTACTAAGATAATAAACTTTTAAATTATCCTCTAATATAAAGGCGTTTTTAATTGAATTAAATATTCATATAAATCTATTCAGATAGTGCGTTATCAGCATACTTTAAAATTATTCGTTCTGAAACTGGTATAAGTTCTTTCTGATTATCTGGATTTTTACCATCCATTGTAAAAAACTCAACTTTATTCTGATGTTTTGAATACCAGACATTATTAATTCCGTTATCAACATCCAAAGTGTCTGGCCGGGTGATTTTTTTAAAATATTTAAACTTTACTGAATCCAGTGGAATAACATTATGCTTGGGATCTATATCTGTTGCGGTAGTTAGACAATACTCTGTTCCATTCCAATACATATGATCTTTCTTTTGGAAGCATCTGTTGAAATGAGCAAAGGAACCACTAGCAATAAATACGCCCACAAAACCTAAACTCATACCCTTATTATTTCTAATAAAATCAGGAATTTTTATAATATTCTGAATATTTATATTCAAACCTCCCTGTAAAATTTCATAGAAATCCTGCAATTCAAAAGGTCTACGAATATGCCCCCCACTTAATTCGTCAAATACAAAATCATTCGGATTACTAAAGTGCTCAAAACAACTGTATCCCAAATACTGGCTTAGCTTATTCAAGACATATGAATCAATCTCAATATTTTCTTTTTTAGTAGTTTCTAACACATAAACATCATAATAACGAACTAAAGTCCGCTCTGAAATTATAATGTTTAATTTTTCCTCCAGCTTTAAAGCTAAGTATTCAGATAAACCATTTTTAGTACTTTTTCCAGATTCCTGCTTAGCCTTATTAAAAGCATCTCGTATCAGTTGTTTTTTTGTCGACATAAATGATTATTTGGTTATTACAAAAAAACCACATATTTCTCAATTTACATTATGGTATCCCATAATGCAGTATTTACTTACCATACCATTACAAATCTTACTTCTGGCAAGATGCAATGAGGATTGTCAATTCTGCGTCAGATGCTGTCCGTCATCTTTCAGTATTTTAGCGTCAATGCCATTGTTGCTTTGTTATAAAAATCAGTGAGACAGTAAACAAAAATCAATCTACTGATTTCTAATATCTGAGAGAACGGAAGATTATTTTAAAGATCTACTGTGAAAATCCAAGTATCTCATTCTTACACAGAAATTGTTCTTAAAAAAAAATTAAAAAATGGTATGCCAAATATGGTTAACCGTATTGAGAATATTGGTGGGTACATTAATTTTGAAACACAAACAGAAAAAGGATTGGAAGAGACTTCACTTTTCCCATTTCATAAAACAAAAAAAAATTATGTTTAAAAAAGTGTTAATAGCAGAAGATCATGAGATGATAAATATATCGGTACAAAGAACATCAGAAGAACTTAAAATACAGGTGATTGACCATGTGTATTATTGTGATGATGCTGTTGAAAAGATCAAAAAAAGTTTCAGAGAAAATAATCCGTATGATCTACTAATAACCGACCTTTATTATGACTCCGATCATAGGGAACAGCAATTGAAGGATGGTCGTGAAATGGTAAAACAAATTCGTTCTATTCATCCATCAATTAAAATAATTTTTTTTTCAGCTGAAAATAAATCAGGTACAATTGATTCATTATTTAAGGAATATCAAATAAATGGATACGTTAGAAAAGGAAGAAATGATAGAAAACAGTTGAAGCAAGCCATAACAACAGTTTTTAATGGCAGTAATTTTCTTGCATTAGAAACCCAGAAGGATATCAAAAAATTAAATAGTTATGAGTTTTCGTCATTTGATATTACAGTTATTTCTCTGCTAGCACAAGGTGTTCTTCAAAAAAACATACCAACATATTTAGTCAGTAACAATATTAGTCCCAATAGTATAAGTACCATTGAAAAAAGACTGAACATAATCAAGGAAGAACTCCGTATTACAAACAATGAACAGCTAATTGCTTTTTGTAAAGATCTTGGTATTATCTAAAATATTCGCAACTCAAATACAGCTGAACTCATTGTTTATCTGCAGAGTTTTTTTCTTCTATGGACATATCCATAGGGTAATTTCTTAAAATGTACATACTTTTGATATGTTTATAATAAAATTAAAAGTTATGAATGAGTATTACGTCAGCCAATTTGATTTCAAGTCTTTAGTAGCTGAAATAACTCAAGCAGTATAATCTCTCAAAACAGTAACTTCAGAACTTTTATTTGTTCAGAAGAAAAAGAAATCCGAAAATTGTAAAGATGGAGTAAAAAGATATGTAAAGGATACAACTAAAATGAATACGCTCTTACGTTAGATCCCAGATGTGACTTATATTAGTATTCAGGAAACAGTAAGGAATATATAGATCGTTCTTAATATCAAGGCGGTAATTATTTTTTTTTGGAAATCAGTCCTCAATCTTGCGGACTGATTTTGTTTGTTTATAAACATAGTATTATTTTTTTTAACATTTTCTCCAAATTATGGTAAACCATAATTTCCCGGTAACCTTAGTTATTAATTTTGACCATAGAAATAATAACCCCATAAAAATTTAATCTCATGACAACAATTATACAAGATTCTTTATCTGATGCAGATGAAATTTTAGCAAGAATTAAAACTGAACTTTATAGTGCTCAATCTGAAATATTGATAGCCATGGCATGGTTTACCAATCCTGAACTTTTTAGTATTCTTGAAAAGAAAGCTGCTGAAAAGGTGAAAATATCCCTTATTATCTCGGATCAACCAGACAATGAAAAGTTAGATTTTGAAATATTACGGAGAATGGGTGTAAAGTTTAATCGCATTAAAAATATCGGATATGGTATGATGCATCTAAAATTTTGCATCATTGACAGACAAATTGCAATCTCCGGATCATACAATTGGTCAAATAATGCAAAAAATAACCATGAACAAGTATTAGTAACAACTTTCCCTAAAACAGTTGATGAGTTGGTAACAACTTTCTACAAGATTGAAAATAGAATTGAGAAAATTAATGATGGAGTCTCTATGGAGGACATTGAAAAAGAAGAGCAATCAGAATTAAAAGAAAAATTAAATAACTCTTCTCACACATCTACCTTTTTACGAAAAGAAGAATTGAGTTTTCAGGAAAAGTCATTAAAAGATTTTCAGGATGTTTTAACCAGTATTATTGCCACTGAGGTTGGTTCTTTTGATAAAAATCTACTTAAAGCAAATGCATATCAGAGAGCACAAGAAAATCAGGGTGATCACCAGATTTTACCGCAGGCTTTAGACAGCCTGTATTCTAATTTCATCAACGATATTGAAGTTATAGAGGAAAAAAAGACTCGCCTTAAGACAAGAATAGAGGAACAGCAAAAATTAAGTATCGGAAATGTAGAAATCAGAACAGAAAATGAAATTGAAAGACTTACTTCAAGACTTAATGCTGAAACAAAAAATACAAATGATTTGATCAACACATTGGAAAAGTCAACCGACGAGAAAAAGTTTACCATTAAATCAAATACTGAGACTGAAATTCCTTTTCTTCAAAACAAAATAGATGTAATAAGAAAAAAAATACTTGATCTTAAAACAGATATCGTAAAACCTCCGCTGGACATTTTTCTAATGACCGTACTCGCTATTTTATGTACAGCGATTTTAGCGTACATATTTGTATTCTATTCATCAGTTGCTTATATATTTATTTTCTCAAAGGAAGATACAATAGCTGCATTGGATAGTGGAGCAATACCAACTTCAACCGAAGTATTTGATCCTAACGCCTTTAATAAGGCCTCGGCTAAAGGATTTGGAGGAATATTGTTTCTGATTCTTTTTGTATTTATTCCTGTGGCTCTTGGTATGATGAATTTATTTTTAAAGAATTCGAAAGTACGAAATACGATAGAGGATTCATCCAAAAACAGATGGAATATCGAATCATATATCGGTATTCCTTTAATCATTATTGTAGATGGATTCATGGCTTACAAAGTGGCAAGAAATATTGATGAAATTAATTATCTCACTAATCAGACTGATCGAAAGATGTTGTTTTCAGAAATCATTTTTTCGGAAAACTTTTGGCTCGTATTTATTCTTGGAACTTTAGGAATCTATCTTTTAAAATTGATGATAAACAAAATATATTCTTTACTTCATGAGCGTAGCGCAACACACCAGCAGCAAAAGATAAAGTTTTCAATTGAAAATTTTGAAAATGAAATAGCGGAATTGGATAATCAAATATTGGCCGTTAAAAAAGTAAACGATGGATTAAGCATTGAGATTCTTGCGATGGAAAGAGACAGAAAAGAACATGAAAAATTATCACAAAATCTACCTTTAGAATGCAATAGACAAATAGGCACCTTACGTAATACATTTTTATCATTCCGTGAAAAAGTTGAAAATCTATCTCAGATTTATAAAAGCCAGGTAGACAATGATAAGTTGCCGGTTTCCAAAGCTGAAATGGAAAATAGAATTAATATTTTCATGGAAGGATGGAGTAAATATCTATACGAACTATTTGCGGTGAAAAAAGCAGAAACCAAAACATCTGAAGCAATTAACGAATGTGAAAACTGGTTGAATAGCATTAGCCTTCAAAAAAATTTAACCACGGATTTTGCACAAAACTAATTTTAGTAAAATGAAAACATCAACAATTTATATTTTCCACTTAATCTTATTTCTAATAACTATTTTATCTTGTAAAGAAGATGATAAAACAAAATTCACTTACAAAACAAATTATAATATTCTTCTAGTTCCTGATTTATCAAACAGGATTAATCAGTCCGTTCATCCAAAACCCAATCATGATACGGTAATTATAAACACGATTTTAGATAGCATTCCCCAATTTTTAAAAATAGATAACAGAACCATAAACCAACTAGATCGTTATAAAATCGACTTTATCAACCGTGGTATTTTGAATGATGAAAAATTCAGCAATTCAGATTTTGAAATAAGTTTTTTAAGATTTAAAAACAAACTTAAAGAGGCATCGGACTTTAAAAGAAATCATTTAGAATCAGATATTTTAAAATTAAAAAAAGAAACTGCCAGAATATATTCTTACGCATCAGTACGAAGTTCAGGATCAGATGTTTGGAATTACTTTAATGAAACGATTCATTCTTCACTATCTAGCCAGAATGACACAGTAAAGGTTTCAAAATATATTAAAATCATATCTACAACCAAAAATAAAGTTGTCTTGTTAACGGATGGTTACATAGAAACAATCAACAAAACATCCGGATATCATCTTAATGAGGATTTAATTACAAGGGTGAGAACTGAATTTCTTAAAAGTAAATCTAATGATTTAAAAAAATTCATTCTGAGTAATCCTCAATTTTTAATTAAGAAAATAAACAATGATCTTAGAAACGTCGATGTTTTGGTTTTAGAAGTTACCGACAGATCATTAGACACCCATGGTGTGGCAAAATTTCATCCAACCGACTTGGAGATAATCAAAATTATCTGGACAGACTGGTTAATAAAATCAGGAGTACGCGATGTGCAAATACATGCAGCTCTATCAAATCGGCAGGATATTTATCCTATCATTAAAAAATTTATAGAGAGTAAATAAAACTTTCGCGGATCAATCCCAAAAGTTGGGGAGCAAAAATAAAAATGGTGATTTTGCTCCCCAACTTTTATGTCTGATCCGGAATCATTCAATGCTAAAATAAAGAACTTCAGATTGCAGCTTCGAGGAGTGAAAGACAAATCATTTTTTCTATTCAGATTGTCTAAACTTTTTGCTTAGTCCCCAAGTTTTGTGCCTGATCCGTTTTGTGCCTGATCCAAGTTTTGGGATCAGGGACAAAACTTGGGGAGCAAAATAAAAAGTGCTAATTTTGTTTGATGTTAAACGATGCTGAAA
>Ga0308158_10005040_pt1 | contig 10942 bp, 5 predicted proteins | sample PhyBR2_FD_201038 | JGI IMG/M metagenome (GOLD analysis project Ga0308158, IMG submission 201038) | Phyllosphere microbial communities from UC Gill Tract Community Farm, Albany, California, United States - DLSLB.R2 | ecosystem: Host-associated > Plants > Phyllosphere > Unclassified | place: USA...
GGTCGGAGGCGTACTGCCGCATGACTTCTGCCGAGTTGGGGACGTAAATATCAGGTGCCAGGAAGTCAAGGGCCGGCGCAGCAGCCCGCCACACCGGGATCATTCTGGCGGTCGGTCCGCCGCTTGGGTACTGGCCGGGCTTCTCCTGCCCACTTTGCGGGCCGAGCCAGGCGTTCGTGTATGCGGGGAGGGGCAGGACCGCTTTTCCGGCAGCCGCCAGTCCTCCCACAAAGGACGCGAATCCCCAGGCCATGAACGTCTCTTCAGCAACGGCGTTGTCATCGCCGAAATGGTCCGCCCAGCTCATGCTGCGGTCCGGATTTGCGCTCAGGGCCTGCACAAATTCGGGGTCAAAAGAATCCGGTGCTTCTGAAACCGCAGCAATCAGTTCCTGGGGGAGCGGTGCATTCCAGACGGCCTCGGCCAGCGCGTTGTGGTCTCTTCCTGCGCCCAACAGCCCCACTTCGTTTTCAACCTGAACCATGATGACTGTATGGTCCGGATCGATCAGTGCCACATGCCTCATGAGAGCCGTGTACGCAGTTCGGTCCGCTTCAAATAAGTTGCGCGAGAATACGGACAGGCTTGGCCTCGGCATGGATCCAGGGTAGGAGAAGGGCGTCTTCAGGGGTTTGACGCCCCTGTCCGCCCGTGGGAAGCGTTCCCGGTCGGCGCGCACCCAGCTGGGGGCATAGGTGGAGGAAGCGTTCTTGAAGGCCCCAAACCAAATCATTACCAGACGGACGCCAGTGGACCGGGCATCTTCCACCAACCCGTCCACGATGGAAAAATCGAGTTGTCCTTCCACCGGTTCGACTTGTTCCCATGACACAGGAGCAATCACGGAGTTAATGCCGGCCGTTTCCAGTTTGTCCCAGATAGGGGACATGTAGTTCCGATCGGATGCGCTTGAATTATGAAGTTCCCCGCCTATGCAGAGAAAAGGCTTCTCTTCAACGATCAGCCTGGTGTGACTGCCAATTCGCTCCAGGCGCGGGAGGCTCCGTGCATCTACTCCTGGATGAGGGGTAACTTCCTGAACTGCGGGATTCGGGTTGGACATGGTGATTGGTCCTCATTGTTTGTTTGCCGGAACGCTGCGGGTGTATCAGGGTCCAATGAACCTGAGGCTTTTTATGTCAGGAGGGAGTGACTGCGAGGCTGAACCCTTGGGAGGAGACGCCGTCGCCGATTCCTATACAGAACTCTCCTGGCTCCACCATGTATTCGGTGTGGGGATCGTTGGTCCAGAATCCGAGGTCATCAAAGCCGACTGATAGTGACACTTGTCGCTGTTCACCCGCTGGTACAAATACCCGGCTAAATCCACGCAACCGTCTGACGGGCTGGGTCACGCTTGCCACCAGGTCCGAGACGTACAACTGGACCACTTCGTCGCCATCCTTAGCCCCCGCGTTTCGAACGACCGTGGTGAAAGAAAGCCTTGCTCCGTCTCTAAGCTCGTCCAACGTGACAGAAAGTGCCTGGTCGGGCGATGCCTCCAGCTCAAAGGACGTGTAGCTGAGCCCATACCCGAAGCTGAATTGTGGCCCCAGTTCCAAGTCCAGGTACTTGGACTTGTAGTAGTCATCGGTGTTATTGGGCCCGGCCAACCCGATGTCGGGCCGCTTGTCAGCAAGACTTCCTCCCGACCGTGCCGGCCGCCCTGTTGACTCGTGGTTGTAATAGATCGGAATTTGGCCCACGGAACGTGGAAAGGACATTGGAAGCTTGCCGCCGGGGTTAACAGCACCGGTAAGAACATCGGAAATCGCGGCCCCGGCCTCGGTGCCCAGGTGCCATGCCACAAGAAGGGCTGGACACTGATCGATCCAATCGCTGACCACCAGTGGGCGGCCGGTCATGAGAACCACGGCAAAAGGGGTACCAGACCCGGCTATAGCCCGGATCAGCTCCGTCTGATCACCGGGAAGGTCCAATGAACTGCGCGAGCTTGCCTCCCCGGAAAGTGCGCTAGGTTCCCCCACGGCGACGATGACAACATCCGCATCTGCAGCGGCCTTGGCCGCTTCAGCTTGCAGCTTTGGATCGGAATCGAAAAAGGTTGCACCGGGAATCGTTGTGATCTCAGAGCCGGGCAGCGCACTCGCCAGGGAATCGAAAATCGATGTGGTGGTTGGAGAAGCGAAATACTGAACCCATGCCCCGAGGTGGTCCTTGCTCTCGGCGTACGGGCCCACCACGAGCACCCGTTGTCCTTGCGGCGGCAGCGGGAGCACGTCACCGTCGTTCTTGAGCAGGACTGCGCAGCGGGCAGCTGTGTCCCTGGCTGCCCTAAGGGCCTCGTCGTCAGGCTCCGTGGCTGCGGACGATTCATCAACATAGGGGTTTTCGAACAGGCCCAGTGCCTGCTTGAGGCGAAGCACACGAAGCACTGCGTCATCCAGCCGCGCGGGGTCCAAAGCTTCCTCAGGGATTATGGCCACTCCATCCTTAAACAGGGAGCCACCCATCTCGATATCAAGGCCAGCAGAGAGTGCCAGGCGTCCGGCGTCAGCCGGTGTCGCTGCGACACCGTGCCCCACCAGCTCTCCGACTCCGCCCGCGTCTGCGACGACTATTCCTTGGTGACCCCATTCCTCCTTCAAGACATCAGTGAGCAACTGCCGGTTGGCATGCATGGGGACTCCAGACACGGCGTTGAAGCTGGCCATGATGCTCGCGACACCCGCCTCAACTGCTGCCTTGAATGGCTCAAGGTAGACGTTTCGTAGCCGCTGAACAGAAATGTCCGTGGTGTTGTAATCCCGGCCTCCTTCGGCAACGCTGTAGCCTACGAAATGCTTCGCGCAGGCGGCGATTGAGCTTCCCGAGGAAAGATCATCGCCCTGGTAGCCGCGGACCTTGGCTTGTCCCAGAACAGCGTTGAGGTAGGTGTCCTCCCCGAAGCCTTCGACGACGCGTCCCCACCGTGGATCCCGTGACACGTCAATCATGGGCGAAAAAGTCCAGTTGACGCCTGTTGAGCGGGCTTCTTTAGCAGAGAGACGGGCATCGGCGGCCGCGACCTGCGGATCGAAGCTTGCGGCTTGGGCCAGGGGGGTGGGAAAGATGGTGAATTGGCCGTGGACGACGTCGAGGCCGATGAGGAGGGGAATGCCATGCGGGCTCTCCTCGACAGCAATCCGTTGAAGCGTGTTGGTGGCTTCTGCTGATGCGGGCCAAAACAGGGCTCCCGCGCCGTTGCGCGCGAGGTTTCCCGCTTCAGTGGAGTCGGGCCTCCAGACGATTTGCAGTTGAGCCAGCTTTTCGGCGAAGTTCATCCGAGCAAGAATCTGTTCCGGCTGGGTAGTACGCGTCACGTTGGTTGTCCTTGAAGGTAGTTTGAGACGGTCCCTGAGCTTGTGCGCACCTGATGTCCAATGAGGTCAAGTGTCCGCATGATATTGAGGGTGTCGGCATGGGGCATCACAGAGCTTTGTGATCGGCCAGTTTCAAGGAGCGAGTGAAACTCGAGAATCTCGTATCTCAACCCGCCGCCCACGATTGGTTTCTTGATGACTTCTGGTTCCAACACACCTGGCCCGGACGGTTCATAGCGCCAAATGGTGAGCTCCTGCGGGCAATGATGTGGAGCCGGTAGCGAGATGAAACCGTCAGTGCCAAGGATTCGGGCATCATTGGGCAGCACTGTCCGCATCGACGAGCTGGCGCTGGCGGTTACTCCGTCACCGAAGCTCAAAAGTGCTGAGGTGTCCAGGTCCACGCCCAGTGAACTGCTGCGGCCAAACGCGGCGACAGCAGGATCACGGCCGAGTAGCCAGTGTGAAAGCTGCACGGGATAGACACCCAACTCCAGAAGACTCCCCCCACCTAATGCGGGTTCATAAAGCCGTGGCCGCCCATCTCGACCTGATTCCGGAATCGGGAAACCGAAGGATGCTTCCACCCTGCGCAGCTCTCCGATGGCGCCCTCATCCACCAGGCGCTTGAGCTCGACATAGGCGGGGAGGAAACGGGACCACATGGCCTCCATCAGCACCGTACCGGTTCGGTGAGCGGTCCGGGCAAGGTCCAGGGCTTCGGCGTGACTGAGGGCAAACGGTTTCTCAACCAGGACGTGCTTGCCCGCTTCCATGAAGAGGGTGGCATGTTCATGGTGAAGCCCGGCGGGCGTGGACACATACACGGCGTCTATTCCGTCGTCGGCTGCCATGTCCTGAAATGAGAGATGGCTTTTGGCGACATTGAACTCAGAGCAGAATCTGGCTGATGCTGTGACGGTCCGCGACCCGGCAGCCGCGAGGAAGGCTCCGGGCACTTCGGCGAGTGTGTGGGCGAACTCCCGGGCGATGGTTCCAGTCCCGGCCAGTCCCCACCTGATCTTTTGTCCTGCCACTTAAAGCACCTGTCCCGTACTGTTGGCCGCGGGTCCCACATCTTCCATGGCGTGGATTTCTGCAGGATTGATGTCGATGGACATGTCAGTTCCCTTTCCGGAGTGCCGGTTCGGCAGACGTGGTAGCGGCCTGCGGTGATTCATTTGCCAGGCGGCCGTTGGGTACCAACACGGCTGCGGCAAATCCCACCACGTAAACCATTGCCAGTGAGGCAAAGACGGGTGAGAAGACGTCGTGGTAGATGGTTGCGATGGTCGCTTGCAGGGCTGAGTCTGCCGAGTGCACGACGGCGGGGGTTAGCGTGCCGCCGTCGAATCCCTCTGGCAGACGGGCGGCGACTCCGGCCCCGATGACGCCGCCGACCAAGGCTGAGCCAATGGTAGAACCGATCTGTCCGCTGAGGCCTGCTGTTGCTGTTGCCGCCCCAAGCTTGTTCCGGGGTACGGTGCTCTGCACGATGGCGATCGTAAGGCTCATGAATGATCCGGTGCCCAATCCAACGACTGCCATTATGGCCGCCGCCGACCACAGGGGCATGTACTGCGGCAGCAGTGCCATGGCACCCAGACCCAGCGCGCCCATGACTGTACCTATGATGGGAAAGATGCGGTACCGGCCCGTCCGTGACACACGCCAGCCCGTGAACAGGTTGCTCACCAGCATTCCGAGAACGGTGGCGATGGGAACCAGGCCGGAGACGGTAGCACTAACGCCGTAGGACATTTGGAAATAAGTGGGCAAGTAGGCCGTAGCGGAGATGAGGCCCGCGCCGACAACAGCCGAAAGTGAAACGGCGGCACAGAACGTCCGGTGGCCAAAGAGCTGCACAGGGATGATGGGATCGGCATGGCGCCGCTCGGCTGCGATGAACCCGACCAACGCCACAAAACCTATGCCGGCCGCAATCCAGGCAGCCGGCTCGGCGGTACTGAACCATGCGACGCTGAGCACGGTCGCACTGAGGACGGTCGTGAGCAGAACGGCGCCTGGGACATCGAAGCTTCGGCCTCCTGCAGGTTCAATATGGGGGATCGCGAACACGGCCAGAATGAGCGCTGCCATCCCCACTGGGACGTTGACCCAGAAAACCCACTGCCAGCCCCAGTGATCGGTGATCATCCCCCCAAGCCGCGGGCCGATGAGGATGGCCACAGGAAAGGCAGCGCCGATGAGTGACAGATATCGGGGTCGTTGCCGCGGGGCCGTGACCTCCGCGACGATTGTCTGGGACATCAGCTGCAGGCCTGCCGCACTCATGCCCTGACCGATTCTGGCAATAATGAGTTGCGGCATCTCGTGGGCGAATCCGCAGGCAAAGGACGCCACGACAAAAGTAGTTAGGGCCACCAGGAATATCAGCCGGGGTCCTGTCCTGTCTGCCAGTGCACCAAGCACAGGGAGTAGAACGGTGCTGGCAAGGGTGTAGCTCACTACGACCCAGCTCATATACTCAAGCGCCCCCAATTCGCCTGCCACCGTAGCCAGTGACGTGGATACGATGGTGTGATCCAGCGCTCCCAGAAAGGCAACAGTAAGCAGAGCTGCTATGAGCAGACTGCGCCGTGACGGGGAGAGGCTTCGTGTTTCACTGGGAACGCTTTCCCTCCGTTGTGTCATCTCAGTCATGGGCGGTACGACCGGACCCATAGGGATACAGCGGGTTTTCGGAGTCCGAGGGAACATCCGGCCTGCTGGAACGAACTGCGTTCATGGACCGTGGCAATTCAAAGGGGAGGCGTCCACACGGCGAAATCTTTCCCGTGAGCGCATCCAGAAGTGCCGCGTCAGATGCACCGTAGTTTGCTACCAGTCCGGCGATCACTTCATTGACTGGTGTCAGGATGGCCGGGCGATCCAAGTAGACGTCCAAAATCAACGGGACCTGTGCAGCCAGTGCTCTCACGTGTTCGACGGTGTCTGCGGAGAAGTCCAGAGACCCCTGGTGCGTCACGGCTTCGAGGAAAACACTGTTCCTCGCTTCGAAAGGTGCCTTCAGCCGGATAATCGCCACATCGGCATCAGCGGGATCAGCCACCACCGTGCCGTATTCGACGGCAACAGCCGGATCTACGCCCTCAACATAAAGGTGCAGGCCGGTCCGCAAGGGCAGGCCCAGATCGTCCTTGAGTACCGTAATCGACCTTGCCTGGGCATGATGACCCTTGACACGGAAATCATCTGCGCCAACGGTCCGGGCAGCTTCGTCTTCATCGACGAACGGATTGTCGAAGAGTCCGAGCTGGAACTTGACGAGGAGGACCCGGCGCACGGACTCGTCGATCCGCTCCATGCTGACGATGTCCTGGTCCAGCAGCTGAAGCAAAAGATCCGTGACAGTTTCGCCTCCCAGCTGGTCTGCACCAGCCTCGATGATTGCGGCCAGCCTTTCGATGCGCGAGAGATGCTCTACGCCCCAGGCTTTCGCGGGGAAGGGAAGGCCGGAAACTTCAAGGTCAGTAAGGAGTTGCCAATCCGTAAGAACTACGCCATCGAACCCCAGTTCCTCCCGCAGCAGGCTGGTGACGATGCGATGATTAAAGCCGAACCCAACTTCCTCAACGGGCTCGTTATCCAGTTCCAGCCCCACGGGCATCCCGTAGTAGGGCATGATTCCGCTGGTTCCTGCCTTGATTGCCGCCCGGAACGGAGCAAGATGTTCCCTGAAACGGCCGCCCGGATACACCTGCTCCCGACCGTAGGGGAAGTGTGGATCCTCGCCGTCCTTCTGAGGTCCGCCGCCCGGGAAATGCTTCGCGGTGCACGCCACAGAGGCGGGCCCCACCTGTTCGCCCTGTAGGCCAGCGAGATATTCAGTGACCAGAACGGCGGCGGTTTCGGAGTCCTGTCCAAACGTCTGGGCCTGGCGTCCCCAGCGGGGTTCGGTTGCGAGGTCGATCTGAGGGTGCAGAGCCGCCCTGATCCCGACAGCAAGATACTCCTGGCGAACGGTGCTTGCGAAGTCACGGACAAGTGCGCTGTCGCCGATAGCCGCCAGGCCCAGAGGTTCCGGCCACTGCGACATGGACCCGGGCGCCAGTGCCATGAGGGCATTGTCTGTAAACCCGTGGCGCGGGTCGCTGGAAAAGGTAATGGGAATCCCATGTGGAGTGGTAGCTGCCAGTTCCTGCAATGCGTTGATCCAACGGGCCGCCTCACGGGCCGGAGGAAGATTGTGGACATTGAAGTGATTGATGAATTTGTCGCACACGAGACTCCGGGGCGTATCCGAGCCGTAAGTTCCGCTGGCGTCGTGGTCGCCTGGGGCGGTGCGGGGAAGAACCTGATGAAAAAGGAGACCCGCCTTCTCTTCAACGGACAATCGGGGCAGGAGATCGGCGACACGCTCCTCCGGCGACAGTCGGGGGTCCTCGAACGGGTCCATGATGCCGTTGGCGTTGAGGTCGCGGTACAAAACCTCAACTGCTGGAGTTGCTGGCGTGGTCACTGGTTCTCCCTCGAACTTCTTCCGGTTACCGACGAAAGGATATACTAGCTGTGGAGGTTTTTGCTCCACTCGAAAGGAAAGAAGATGCCCGTAGACCGCTATTCCGGACTGGCTGCCGTGCTGGAAGCCATCCGAAACGAAGAAGGCATCACCCAGCCCGTCCTGGCGGACCGCGCCGGCCTCGGCCGCAGTGTTGTCGCAGAACGGGTGGCGGAGCTGGAATCGGCTGGGCTGGTGAGGATCGCAGGATTGGGTCCGTCTACCGGCGGCCGCGCCCCACGGCAGATCAGACTCGCCTCAGACGCAGGGTACGTGGCAGGCGTAGACATTGCGACATCTGAGCTGGTGATTGCGGTGGCTGATCTTTCCGGAAGGACTCTGGTCAGGCGGCATGTTGAGATGGATGTGGGAGAGGGACCTGCAGTAGTACTGGATCGCGCCCGAGGGTTGCTCGAGGAAGCGGCGGCGGAACGCGGGGGGATGGGCCGGCTCCTGGCCATCGGAGTGGGACTGCCACTCCCGGTAGCCTTCGACACGGGATCACCCGTGGCCGTGCCCGCGATGGCTGACTGGAGCGGCTACCCCGTACGGCAGTACTTTGCTTCGCACTGCCAGGTTCCTGTGTGGGTGGATAACAGGGTAAATCTCCTTGCACTTGGAGAAATGTGGTCCAACCCCCGGGCTGCTCATGCCCGGCAATTGCTTTATATCGGTGCCGGCGCAAGCATCGCAGCCGCCCTGGTCGTTGACGGACGCCTCTACAGGGGAGCCCACGGCCTGGCCGGTGCAATCGCGCATGTGGCAGTGGCCGAGGCCGGGATAACTGCCTGCCAATGCGGAAGGGTTGGCTGCCTTGATACGATCGCCGGCGGTGCCGCCATTGCGCGCCAAGGACGTATTCTCGCCGAGAGTGGGCAAAGTCCACTCCTGGTCGATGCTCTGAAACGGAATGCCAAGATCCGCGCCGTGGATGTCACGCTGGCTGCGGAGGGCGGTGATACGCCTGCCCTGAACCTGCTTCGCCGGACCTGCGTCTCCCTTGGCGGGAGCTTGGCGACCCTGGTGAGTTTTTTTGCGCCAGAGTTGGTCATCATTGGAGGGGGGCTCGCCCGCGCCGGCCTCATGGCCCTTGACCCCATTACTGAAGCGATCCAAGAACGCATGCTGCCCATAGCAGCGGCGGATCTCCGTGTAGAACTCTCCGAGGTGGATGAGGAAGTCGCAGGGGCTGTCGGCGGGGCACAACTGGCCCTGGGGCAGCTGTTCTCCCGCGAAAATCTGCCCCAACTTATCGAGTCCCGTCAAGGCCTAGCCCTCCTGCATGCAAGCACATGAGCGCGTTGGGGCCGGGAGCGAAAAAACATGTTGACTTCTTCCGATAACCGGTAGAAGATGGTTTTAGAGCCTCTTGTGTTCCACACCACGTAACGCAGCGGCGGACTAGAAGACTGCTCAATGGCGACTTTCAATACCTGAACCGCAGCTGAGCAGTTCGGCACTCTTCAAAGCGATGAAGCCTGATTCGGGCAGCCAAAGAAGGCTTTTCCCGGAGAAAGCCGGCCAGGATGGCTGGGCAAAGCGACAACGTCGCCCATCAGGTGGAGGATCGCACTTTTCCCGACAGGAGAATCAGATGCGTAAGTACACCGCCGCGGTGGCTACCGCGGGCGTGTTGCTTCTTGCAGCCACCGGCTGCTCAAGCGGCAATCCCTCCGGCAGCACTCAAACCAAGACATTATCCCTTCCCCAAGTTGCGGCACCGCAAAGTTTCGCGCCAGGAGCCTCCGCTATAGGTCCCGGAGACCAGTACCTTCAGCCCGTTTACGACAGCCTCCTAAGACTTAACGAAAAGGGTGAACCCGGCCCGAATGTAGCGACTGAATGGAGCTACGACAGCAACCAGACGACGCTCAGTCTTACCCTCCACAGCGATATCAAGTTCAGCGATGGGGCATCGCTCGATGCTGAGGCAGTCAAAGCAGGAATTGCAGCGGCCAAGAAGGGTGGCGGCGGGTCAGCCGACCAGTTGCAGTTCATTGATCGGGTTGAGGTAGAAGACCCTACTCACGTCAAGCTGGTGCTGACCGCACCCGATCCGTCCCTGCTTATCAATCTGAGCGGAATCGCGGGGATGATTGCCAGCCCGAAGGTCGATGGACAGGAATCCCTGAAGACCGACCCTGTCGGTTCGGGCCCCTACGTGCTCGATAAGGCGCAGACTCAGCCTGGCACTAAGTACGTCTACACCCGAAACAATGGGTACTGGGGTGATAAAAAGACCTTTCCATACGACACGATCAACATCACTGTTTTCAATGACAAGAATGCGATGTTGAATGCCTTCCGATCTGGTCAGATTGACGCGACTACCGTCCAGGATAAGGATGCTGCGAGCATCAAGTCTGCAGGTTTCACCGTAAATACATCTCCGAATTACACAGCGACGGGCCTTTACCTCTTTGACCGGGAAGGTAAACTGGCACCAGCCCTGGCCGACGTCCGCGTCCGACAGGCCATTAACTACGCATTGGACAGGGAATCAATCCTCAAACAGGTTTACTCCGGTTCGGGCGATAGTACTGCCCAGATGTTTAGCAAAGACAGCCCCAGTTACGTCCCTGAGCTTGATGACAGGTACCCCTACGATGTTGCCAAGGCAAAGCAATTAATGGCCGAAGCCGGATATGCAGATGGTTTCAGTCTCAAAATGCCGGATGTCTCCCCGATTTTCCCTGCCGCGCAGGCGGCTGCAACTGAAGCCCTGAGAGCAATCGGCATTACGGCCGTCTACGAACCGGTGAATGGGCAGACCTTCATTTCTGATCTGATCGCCGGGAAATATCCAGCTGCAGTCTTTGGCATTAACAACTTCACGCCTTGGGATGTCGCACAGCAGTCCATGGTTCCTGGCGGCCTGTGGAATCCGCTGCATGTAAGTGATCCTACCGTTGTGTCTTTGGTAAATGAGGCACAGAAGGCAACTGGTGATCAGCAGGTCGAAGCGTTCAAGAAGCTCAACAAGTACATGGTGGAGCAGGCCTGGTTTGCACCGTGGGTCCAGCCCAATCAACTGCTTGCCGTGAGCAAGGGCGTGACAGCTAAGCCCCAGAAGTACGCTGTCCTGCCTCCCATCTGG
>Ga0308158_10005041_pt1 | contig 10941 bp, 12 predicted proteins | sample PhyBR2_FD_201038 | JGI IMG/M metagenome (GOLD analysis project Ga0308158, IMG submission 201038) | Phyllosphere microbial communities from UC Gill Tract Community Farm, Albany, California, United States - DLSLB.R2 | ecosystem: Host-associated > Plants > Phyllosphere > Unclassified | place: USA...
TAATCGCGCTCGGCCGTATGGCTGGGTAGAATAGGGGCCGCAGCGTCATCGACGCTGCGGCCCTTTTATTTTGTTTTTCGGAGTAGCCCCGCGTGCACAAGATTCCTGAATCGGTCCTGGTCGTAATCCATACGGTGGAGATGGAGGTGCTGCTGATCGAGCGCGCCGACCGGCCGGGGTTCTGGCAATCGGTGACGGGTTCGCTCGATGCGCTGGATGAACCCTTGCTGGAAACGGCGACGCGCGAGCTGTTCGAGGAGACGGGGATTGTTGCGGACGGCGATACAATCCGCCTTCTGGACTGGGGATTGTCAAATATTTACGAGATCTATCCGACCTGGCGCCACCGCTATGCGCCGGGCGTGACCCACAATACCGAGCACGTGTTTTCGGTATGCGTGCCGCGCGATATTCCGATCACCTTGAGTCCGCGCGAGCATGTGCGGTACGCGTGGCTGCCGCTGCTCGAAGCGGCGGATCGCTGCTTTTCGTCGTCGAATGCGGAGGCGATCCTGCAGCTGCCGCGGCATTTTTCTCAGTAAAGCGTTTCGCGCTGGCGCTTTGGTAAAGCGCTGTCATAGGCCGGGCCATCGATGCCGCCTGCCGTCAGCGCGGCCAGCATCGCGCCTGGCGTAGGAACGCTCGAGGTATCGGCTTCCTCGCGCCATAGACCGGAGCGCAGGATCGAACGTGCGCACTGGAAAAATACCTTCTCGACCGCGATGCGCAGGACGCAGATGGGCCGCTTGCCGTCGACAGCGAAGGAGTCCAGCAAGTCCGGCGCGACGCATATCTCCGCGCGGCCACGCACGCGCATCGTTTCGCCGATGCCGGGAATCAGGAACAGCAAGCCGACGCGCGGATCGGCAATGACGTTGCGCAGGCTGTCGATCCGGTTGTTGCCGCGCCGCTCGGGGAGCAGCAGGGTGTGCTCATCCACAATCCGCACCAGGGCCCCGGCGTCGCCACGCGGCGATATGTCCACGCCATGCGGGCCGCTGGTGGCCAGCAGGGCAAAGCGCGCGTTTTCGATCCAGCGCGCGTACAGCGGATGCAGGCGGTCGGTCTCCTTGGCGATCGAGGGCGCTGCAACGGGGCCGAACAGGGCTTCGAGGGAGCTGAGGTCGGTGATGAGATGGTCGGACATGGTGCGCTGGTCGGATGGTGGGAATCGAATTGGCGCGCTTAGCCCAGCCTGCCGCCGATCTTTTCGCTGATCGTCTGCGCGACCCGCCGCACCACCGGGATCAGGGCGCGCAGCTGCGCTTCGTCGGTGTAGTCGGTGGTGCCCGTGACGCTGATGGCGGCGACGGTCTGGCCGCTGACGTCGCGGATCGGCACGGCGACGCAGCAGATGCTCGGCGCGTCTTCCTCGAGGTCGAAGGTGTAGCCGCCGGCGGCATAGCTGCGCATGGCGGCGAGCCAGGTGTCGAGCGGGACGCGCACGTTGCCGCGCTCTGCATCGTAGGCGTAGCGGGCCCGCCACTTGTCCTCGTCCTCGTCGAGGATCAGGGCCTTGCCGACGCCGGTCGAGCAGACCGGTTTGCGTCCGCCGATGCGCGAATTGACGCTGATCGGGCGCTGCCCGCCGATCTTGTCGAGGTAGATGATCTCGTCGCCGTCGAGCTGGGCGAGGTGGATGGTGTCCTTGGTCTGCTCGGCCAATTGCTCCATGCCGGCGCGCGCGCTGCGGGTGACGTCGGAATCGCGGTAGGCGGCAAAGCCGAGTTCGAGCAGGCGCGGGCCGAGGCGGTAGCCGCGGCGCGGCTCGAACTGCAGGTAGCGCGCCTGCACCAGGGCCGAGGCCAACCGGTGCGTGGTGCTGAAGGCCAGGCCGGTGCGGTCGGCGATGTCCTGTACGGTCAGGGCGCCGGCGGCGACGGCGTCGACCACGTCGAGGCCGCGGAACAGCGTCTGGCTGGCGGGAGTGCGGGTGGAGTCGGTGCTGTTCGTCATGTCTTCAAGTATACCGCCGCCGCGACGTGCGGCGGCGGAAAACCTGGCGCTCCTCAGTCGTCGAGCGACTGGCCGCTGCGGTCCTGGGTCCGGCTAACGGCCACCAGCGAGATCACGCCGCAGCCGATGATGAACAGGCCGACCGGCAGGTAGCTGCCGCCGTAATAGGCCATCAGCGCGGTGGCGATCAGCGGCATCGGGCCGCCGACGATGGCCGCGCCGACCTGGTAGCCGAGCGAGACGCCGGTGTAGCGCACGTCGGGCGGGAAGCTCTCGGCGAAGAAAGTGCCGAGCACCGACCCGTAGGTCGGCCAGATCACCGAGAAGCCGATGACGACCGCCACGCAAGCGAGCCATGCCGAGCCCTGGTTCATCAGCCAGAAGAAGGGCAGCACATAGGCCATCGCCGCCACGGTGCCGAACATGAACAGCTTCTTGCGGCCGATGCGGTCCGACAGTGCGCCGTACAGGAGCATCATCGGCGAACCGAGGACGGCGGCGAGCAGCACCATGTTCAGGGCGTCGACACGGGCGAAGTTCAGCTGCACCAGGTAGGACACGGCATAGGTGGCGAACAGGAAGAAGGTCGAGGTCTCGACGAACTTGGCGCCGATCACGACCAGCACCGCGCGCCAGTGTTTGGTCATCGTCTCGACCAGCGGCATCTTCTTCTCGGTACGCGTGGACAGCACCTTGCGGAAGGACGGGGTCTCGTCGACGTTATTGCGGATCCACATGCCGATCAGCACCAGCACGATCGACAGCACGAAGGGAATGCGCCAGCCCCAGGACAGGAAGGCTTCCTCCGACATGCCCGAGCTCAGGCTCGAGGTGACCAGGTTGCCCAGCGCCAGGCCGATCAGCGCGCCGATCTGCGGCACGGCGCCGTAGAAGCCGCGGCGCTTGGCCGGCGAGTATTCGACCGCCAGCAGCAGCCCGCCGCCCCATTCGCCGCCCAGCGCCAGGCCCTGCAGCAGGCGCAGCAGCGTCAGGATCACGGGCGCCCACAGGCCGATGGCGGCATAGGTCGGGGTCAGGCCGATCAGGACGGTCGACACGCCCATGATCCCGAGCGTCATGGCCAGCGTCTTCTTGCGGCCGATGCGGTCGCCTATGTGGCTGAACACGATGCCGCCCAGCGGGCGGATCAGGAAGGCCAGCGCGAACGAGGCCAGCGCCAGCAGCTGGCTGGTGACGGCGTCGCCCGACGGGAAGAACAGCTTGCCGAACACCGTGGCCGACATGGTCCCGTACAGCAAGTAGTCGTACCACTCGATGGTGCTGCCGACCGCGCTGCCCATCAGGGCGCGGCGCCGGTCGCTTTGCGGGATCAGGGTCTCCTTGGATGCCGCCATGCCCTGGCCGGGGCTTGCGATGGTCTGGTTCATTGTTTGTCTCCTCGTTTGAATGGGGTCGCGCTGCTTTATTGTTTGTTGAGCAGGTCCAGGGCGACGTCGACGATCATGTCTTCCTGGCCGCCGACCATGCGGCGCTTGCCCAGTTCCACCAGGATGTCGACGGTCTTGACGCCGTATTTTTTCGCGGCGACTTCGGAGTGGCGCAGGAAGCTCGAATACACGCCGGCATAGCCCAGCGCCAAGGTTTCGCGGTCGACCCGTACCGGGCGGTCCTGCAGCGGGCGCACCAGTTCGTCGGCGGCGTCCATCAGCGCATACAGGTCGGTGCCGTGGTCCCAACCGAGGCGGTCGGCCGCGGCGATGAAGACTTCCAGCGGCGCGTTGCCCGCACCCGCGCCCATGCCGGCCAGGCTGGCGTCGATGCGGTCGCAGCCTTCCTCGACGGCGACGATGGAGTTGGCCACACCCAGCGACAGGTTGTGGTGGGCGTGCATGCCGGTGGTGGTGGCCGGGTCGAGCACCGCCTTCAGGGCGCGGAAGCGCGCGCGCACGTCGTCCATGCCGAGCGCGCCGCCCGAGTCGACCACATAGATCGTCGTCGCGCCATAGCTTTCCATCTTCTTCGCCTCGAGTGCCAGGTTTTCCGGCGTCGTCATGTGGCTCATCATCAGGAAGCCGACCGTGTCCATGCCCAGCTCGCGGGCGCGCTCGATGTGCTGGCGCGAGACATCGGCCTCGGTACAGTGCGTCGCCACGCGCACGATGCGCGCGCCGGCTTTATAGGCGTTGTCGAGGTCGTGGATGGTGCCGATGCCGGGCAGCAGCAGGGTGGCGATCTGCGCATGCGAGATCTCGCCGGCCACCGCCTCGATCCATTCGAGGTCGGTATGGGCGCCGAAGCCGTAGTTGAAGCTGGAACCCTGCAGGCCGTCGCCATGGGCTACTTCGATCGAATCGACGCGGGCCTTGTCGAGCGCGCGGGCGATGTCCTTGACGTTCTGGATCGAGTACTGGTGGCGGATTGCGTGGCTGCCGTCACGCAGGGTCACGTCGGAAATGTAGAGCTTCTTGCCGGGGATATAGGGCATGGGGTGTCTCCTCAAGGGGTCAGGATGGCCTGGGCCATGCGCTCGGCGGTGGCGAGGGCGGCGGAGGTCATGATGTCGAGATTGCCGGCGTAGGCGGGCAGATAGTGGGCGGCGCCTTCGACCTCCAGGAACACCGAGGTCTTCAGGCCGCTGAATTTACCCAGGCCGGGAATGTTCAGCGGAGCGTCGGCCGGAATCTCGTCGAACTGCACCTTCTGCTTGAGGCGGTAGCCGGGCACGTAGCGCTGCACTGCTGCGGCCATTTCCTCGACCGAGGCCGCGATTTCGACCTGGCTGGCGGCGGCGCTCAGCACATACACGGTATCGCGCATCATCAGCGGCGGCTCGGCGGGATTGAGGACGATGATGGCCTTGCCCTTGGCGGCCCCGCCGATCACCTCGATCGCCTTGGAGGTCGTCTCGGTGAACTCGTCGATGTTGGCGCGCGTGCCGGGACCGGCCGATTTACTGGAAATCGACGCGACGATCTCGGCGTAGTGGACTTTCGCCACGCGCGAGACCGCCGCGACCATCGGGATCGTCGCCTGGCCGCCGCAAGTGACCATGTTGACGTTCAGAGCGTCGAGGCATTTGTCCAGGTTCACCACCGGGACGCAGTAGGGACCGATCGCAGCCGGCGTCAGGTCGATCATGCGGATGCCCGGCTTCACTTCGCGCAGGCGGGCATCGTTCTTGACGTGAGCGCCGGCGCTGGTGGCGTCGAACACGACGTCGATCTGGTCGAAGTTCGGCAGTTTGATCAAGCCTTCCACGCCTTCGTGCGTGACCGGCACGCCCATGCGCGTGGCACGCGCCAGGCCGTCGGAAGCGGGGTCGATGCCGACCATGGCGCCCATTTCCAGATATTTGCCATTGCGCAGGATCTTGATCATCAAGTCCGTGCCGATGTTGCCGGATCCAATGATCGCGGCCTTGAGTTTCCTTGTTACCAATTGAGCCTCCTTGGCGGGCAGGTCGCTGCCGGCCTTCGTGTGTTTGTGGGGTGCTGCGCTTGCGATGGAGCGTGAACTGGAGCCAAAGATAACCCAAGCGCTCGGAATTATCAACATATGATATGAACTCTCATATATTGAGAATTTATTGAGTGGCGGTCAACGGGGGCGCTGCGTGGGGGACCGCCGCATATAAGGAAGTGTGATTAAAATCGTTCGTTTCCGATCCGGCTTGGAGTAGTCTGATCAAATGGACAACTACGACACGGAGCAGGCCGGCTCCAGCCCCTGGCACCTCGGCCCCATCATCGACGCGCTGCGCACCTCGCGCGAATCGACCCACAACATCCGCCATCAGGGACGCGTACGCGAGCTGCCGTCGCGCACGGTGCTGCGCCAGGTAATCGAAGGCGTGTCGGCGGCGCTGTTCCCGACGCATTACGGGCGGCCGGACCTGAACGACGAGAGCATCGATTACTTCGTCGGCGACACCCTGAACGTCGCGCTCGACCGCCTGGTCGAGCAGGTGCGTCGTGCGCTGCGCTTCAATACGGAGCTGGAGAACGTGGGCGAAGCGGAACTGGCCGAGCGGGCGCGGGCGATTACGCGCAGCTTCGCGAGCAGCCTGCCGGAGATCCGCGCGCTGCTGGTGTCCGACGTGCAGGCGGCATTGGCCGGCGACCCGGCGGCCAGTTCGGTGGCCGAGATCATGCTGTGCTATCCGGGCACGATCGCCGTGCTGTACCACCGTCTCGCGCATTGCCTGCACCGCCTCGGCACGCCGTTTTTGGCGCGCCTGGCCGCCGACATCGCGCACACGCTGACCGGGATCGACATCCACCCGGCCGCGCAGATCGGCGCCAGCTTCTTCATCGACCACGGCACCGGCGTCGTCATCGGAGAGACGGCGATCATCGGCAAGCACGTGCGCCTGTACCAGGCCGTCACCCTGGGGGCGCGCCGCTTCCCGACGGACGACAGCGGGGCCCTGGTGAAAGGCGCACCGCGGCATCCGATCGTCGAGGACGATGTCGTCATCTATGCCGGGGCCACCATCCTCGGGCGGATCACGGTCGGTGCTGGGTCCACCATCGGCGGCAATGTCTGGCTGACGCAAAGCGTGGCGCCGGGCAGTAACGTGACCCAGGCACAAATGCGTAATACTTGAGCATCAGCGACGGGCCGTCCCGTATCTGTCTCGGTATTGTTGAGGCGCCGCAGCGAGCAATCGCTGCGGCGCTTTGCTTTTTATCAAGAAGACAGTCGGGCGCGATCTCAACTTTGCAATCGATATGCCGAAGTATTTACAAGTCAAGCGTTTTTTGTTTGTAGGCGAAAATACAACACATACCTTCTCCTTGTCCTACAAAACAGCGGCATTGACACGGACAAAATTTTGCTTTGTTGAAAATAATGCATTCGATTGTTACCGAAAGTAATTAATGTTGTATCGAAAGTTCGTCGGACAAGTGTAAAACCTCGGCGAATATGCATACAAATTGATACAAATATGTCGCCTGCCTAAATAAATTATCTACGGAAACGTTTCTTGTTACACATTGAAACAAGTTCAGCAAGCAAAAATGGCTGAAGGAAATTCGCTATGTTAGGTAGCGCACAATAGAATCTGCGTTTGACAATCAGAAACCAGTCCCCTATTGTCAGCAATTCGCGTGACGCGAATTTGTGAACTGCAACACGTCCAACCAACGGATTCTGGGAGAAGAAAGAGATGAACCAATTCGAACTGAAGCACGAGGAAAAAGTGAAGGCAGTGAGCGTGGACGATGATTGCTTCTACATCGACCTGCAATGCGGACTGCGCCTGAGCGGCCCGCGCCTGGTTTCCATTCCACTGTCGGAAGCCGAACACCTGGCGGCGCCGCGCAATGCCGCATTGCGCCAGAACTGGGAAGCAGCACCAGCGTTCGAATGAACTGCGTGCGGGGTAGCGGCTCCCAGAGGCCGCGCCCCGTGGCGCACGATTGGCAATGTTATAAAAATGAACACGGGCTGATGGGGTTAGAATGTTCCCATGAAGATTCGTGTCGCAACCTACAATATCCATAAGGGTGTCTCCTCGTTGCGCAGTACCCCCCGGGTGCTGGCGCTGAAGAAGGCGATCTCCGAATTTCACGCCGATATCGTCTTCCTGCAGGAAGTGCAGGGGCGGCACGACCGCCACCATGCGCGCTACGGCCAGCACAAACGCGAAACCCGCATCTGGCCGGAAACCGCCCAATACGAATACTTTGCCGGCGACTCGCATCATTCCGCGTATGGCATGAATGCGGTCTACGACCACGGGCACCACGGCAATGCCCTGCTCAGCAGTTTTCGGATCGAAAACTCGCATAACCACGACGTCTCCGACCACGCCTACGAACAGCGCGGCATCCTGCACTGCGTGCTGGAAACCCCGGCCGGCAAGGTGCACTGCTATGTCGTGCACCTGGGCCTGTTCGAAGGCGGGCGCGGCCGCCAGACGGAGCAATTGATCGAAGCGGTGAACAAATCGGCGCCGCACGGCGAGCCGGTGATCATCGCCGGCGACTTCAACGACTGGCGCAATACCCTCAGCGACCGCCTGCGCAATGCGCTCGGCGTGGTCGAGGTGTTCGACGAGCTGGGGCCGAAGTCGGCCCTGGGCGACATGGTGCGCAGCTGGGCCGGCCGCCAGCCGCGACTCGCGCCGGCGCGCACCTTCCCGGCCGCGCTGCCCTGGTTCCGCCTCGACCGCATCTACGTGCGCGGCTTCAAGGTCGACAATGCCCAGGTCATGGCCGGCCCGATCTGGGCCAAGCTGTCCGACCACGCGCCGATCGTCGCCGAATTGCAGCTGGCCTGACGCGATGCGCAGCGTTAGCTATGTAGCGAACAACGACATCACGCTGCTGGAAACCGGACAACAGCTGTTCCCGGCGATGATTGCGGCCATCGACGCCGCCGCCCACGACATCCTGTTCGAAACCTATATCTTCGCCGAGGACGAGGTCGCGCGCGGCATCGAAGCGGCCCTGATCCGCGCCGCCGGCCGCGGCGTCAAGGTACGCGTGCTGGTCGACTGGTTCGGCACCGGCCACCGCGCCTGCTGCCGCCGCGCCGAGGCGTTCGCGCAAGCCGGCGTGCATTACCGCGTCTTCAATCCCTGGTTCAAGCGCGGGATCGCCCGCACCCATCGCAAGATCACGGTGGTCGATGGCGAGATTGCCTTTATCGGCGGCATCAACATCAATGACGACATGCTGTGCGATTACGAGCCGCACCGGCCGCTGCCGGCCCCGCGCTGGGACTTTGCGGTGCAGGTGCGCGGCCCGCTGGTGGCACAGATCCACTTCGAGGCCCAGGCGCAATGGATGCGCGCCGGACGCCTCGACCTGTTCAGCCGCATCGGCCTGTTCCGCGAAACGCGGCGCACGCCGCCGACCGAGGGCGCGCGTCCGATGCGCGCCGCCTTTGTCGTGCGCGACAACCTGAGAAATCGCCGCACCATCCAGCGCGCCTACCTGCAGGCCATCGGCCAGGCCAGGAAAAGCGTGCTGCTGGCCAACCCGTATTTCGCGCCGGGCCGCAAGTTCCGCGAGGCGCTGGCCAGGGCCGCGCGGCGCGGGGTGAAAGTCACGCTCCTGATCGGCGTGGGCGAGTTCAAGATGCAGGATGCGGTGGCGCGCTCCTTCTATCCCAAACTGCTGGCGCACGGCATCCACGTGGTCGAATACCGCAAGACGCAATTGCACGCCAAGATCGCCGTGGTCGACGACGATTGGTCTACCGTAGGCTCGAGTAATTGCGACGGCCTGTCCCTGTTCGTGAACCAGGAAGCGAACATTGTCGTGAAGAACGCCGCCTTTGCCCGTGCCGTCCGTGCCCACATCGAGCGCGGCATTGCCGACGGCGAAGTCGTGCACATGGCGGATTTCGAGGGCATCGGTTGGGTGCGCCGCGTGCGCTATGAAATGGCTTACCTTCTCTATAAACTGACCATGAGAATTTTCGCCATAGGTTACGCGTAAGGAAGGGTTTTATGGACAAGGACGACGGACACGTACGGATCGACAAATGGCTGTGGGCGGCGCGTTTCTTCAAGACGCGCTCGCTGGCGGCGGATGCGGTCGAGCGCGGAAGGGTGCGCATCGGTGGGGAGCCGGTCAAGCCAGCCCGCAACGTCAAGGTCAACGACAAACTGGTCATCGATAATGGTTCCGATCGCTGGGAAGTGATCGTTGCCGCCATCTCGGACAAGCGTGGCCCGGCACCGGTGGCGCGCGAGCTCTACTTCGAAACCGAGGAGAGCATCGCCAAGCGTGAGAACGACAAGACGGCGCGCCGGCTGTTCCCGGAGCCGAGCCTGGATATCAAGGGGCGGCCGACCAAGCGGGATCGGCGGGCGATCGAGAAGGCAGGCGGGTAGGGGTGGTCGGGGCCAATGGCCTCGACTGGCGGTTGATCACGGGTAGGGTGGGCGCCCCGTGCCCACCAGGACGCGGCGGCAGCGCCCACAAGCCAACACAGTTCACCGAGTGGTGGGCGTGGTTTTATAGGGTGGGCGGGTTTTCCCGTCCACGCGTTCAACAATCATAAGCACAGCCGCATAGAGTAGAACCGCGCCTCTAAGTTCCCGTTTGACATTCACAGCGCGATAGATAATAGTACGAGCGTTCGGATTTTTCGATTCACGCAGGGGAAACCTATCAACACTTCAGCAAAATTCATGCGCAAGGGCGAGCAGACGCGGGCGGCGATTCTCGACGTCGCGCTCGAGCTCGCCAGCCGTAACGGCCTGGAGGGCCTGACCATCGGCTTGCTGGCCGACCGCATGAACATGAGCAAGTCGGGTGTGTTCGCCCACTTCGGTTCGCGCGAAGACTTGCAGATGGAAGTGCTCAAGCTCTACCACCATCGTTTCGAGCAAGAAGTGTTTTTCCCGAGCGTCAAAGAGCCACGCGGCCTGCCGCGCCTGGAATCCATGTTCGCGCGCTGGCTCAAGCGGGTATCGGTCGAAATCGCATCGGGCTGCATTTATATCAGCGGCGCGGTGGAGTACGATGACCGGCCAGGTCCGATCCGGGACGCGCTGGTAGCGATGGTGCGTGCCTGGCAGGGCGCACTGCTGCGTGCCGTGCAGCAAAGCGTCGACTGCGGCGACCTGCAGACGGGCGCCGACCCGCAACAGCTGGTGTACGAGATGTACGGGCTGATCCTGGCCCTGCACCATGACGCACGTTTCCTGCGGATCCCCGGCGCCGTCGACCGCGCCAACCGCGGCTTCGCGCGGCTGATCGAGAATTACCGCAATCCCGTTCAAAGCAAATAAGCGGCTTCAACGCCTGCTTTCCAGTTACACACAAATCTCACCTTCATCAGGAGAACACCATGGGTCAGTACGTCGCGCCAATCCGGGATATGCAGTTTGTGCTGCATGAATTCCTCAACGTCACCGAAGAATTCAAGAACCTGCCTGCCTACCAGGAAATCGACGCCGACATCATCAACCAGGTGCTGGAAGAAGGCGCGAAATTCACGCAGGAAGTGCTGTTCCCGCTGAACCACTCGGGCGACCGCGAAGGCTGCCACTATGACGCGGCC
>Ga0308158_10005042_pt1 | contig 10937 bp, 9 predicted proteins | sample PhyBR2_FD_201038 | JGI IMG/M metagenome (GOLD analysis project Ga0308158, IMG submission 201038) | Phyllosphere microbial communities from UC Gill Tract Community Farm, Albany, California, United States - DLSLB.R2 | ecosystem: Host-associated > Plants > Phyllosphere > Unclassified | place: USA...
AGAACAGGCCGGCAGCGACGGCGACAGCGAAAATCTTCTTCATGATCAACCCTCTTAGTGGTGCCACACGCATACACGACAACAGCCGATATTCAACGCCGATCCGTTAGGTGGGATATCGAAGCGCGGCGATGATCGAAGACGCCGGACGTCAAAGTCGCGCCTGGTCCACCGCGGAAGCGACCCGCTATCCCGCATCGGCACGCTACAATGGGGGGCACATCACCGATACGCTGCGGTGATGAAAATGGCGGAGACGGAGTCCGCTATCGTAAGGTCCGGCAAGTTCCAGACTGCACCGCTAAGTTACTGATATAATTGGCCTTCGTATATATCAGGTTCCAATGAGTTCCAGCTCAAACCACTCTATTCCTAATTCTTATGTTGGGCGCTATGTTGGACGGATGAGCGGTATCAAGCCCACCGGGCAACATAGAGAAAAGCGCCTATCAGCGCAGACGGTTCGGTCTTTGAATCTCCCCGGCCTTCATGGCGACGGCAATGGCCTTTATCTGAAAGTCGATCCTTCGGGAGCCAAGCGCTGGATACAGCGCATTGTCATAGAGGGTAAGCGTAGGGACCTTGGGATCGGCCCTCTGTCGCTTGTCAGCCTCGCAGAGGCCCGTGAGAAGGCCCTAGAAAACCGAAAGCTTGCTCGGGCAGGTGGCGACCCTCTTGCCGCTAAAAAGCGCTCTATGGAAGTCCTGACGTTCAAGGCCGCCGCCGAGAAGGTTCATGAGCTTTCAAAGCCAACTTGGCGCAACACTAAGCACGGCGACCAGTGGATCAATACACTGACAACTTATGCGTTTCCATTCTTCGGATCGAAGCGCATTGATACCGTAGGAAGCGCCGACGTGCTTGCGGCGCTGTCCCCTATCTGGAATTCCCACCCTGAAACCGCGCGTCGGGTTAAGCAGCGCGTAGGGTCGGTTTTCAAATGGGCGATGGCAAACGGTTGGCGAACGGACAACCCGGCAGACGCTATTGGAAAGGCTTTGCCTAAGCATGACCGGTCCAAGGTCAAGCATAGGGAAGCGCTGCCATACGACGCCGTAGAGGCCGCTATCAGCGCAGTGGCGGCGAGCGAGGCTGGATTGGCTACCAAACTCGCCTTCGAGTTCCTTGTGCTTACTGCCACGCGGTCAGGGGAGACACGCGAGGCCGTGTGGGGTGAGTTCGACTTAGAGAATGCAACTTGGACGATACCTGCGGCGCGCATGAAGGCGAAGAAGCCCCATCGCATCCCCTTGCCGCCGCGGTGCCTTGCGATCCTTGCGGATGCGAAGACATTGAAGCGCGAAAGCGACGACTACGTGTTCCCCGGCACGAAGGACAAGAAACCCCTGTCCGACATGACGCTATCCAAGCTAATGAAGGAACTTGGAATAGCCGCCGTGCCGCACGGCTTCCGGTCCTCTTTCAGAGATTGGGCTGGCGAGCAAACGCACCACCCCCGCGAGGTTATCGAGTTCGCCCTAGCCCACGTTATCAAGGACAAGGCCGAGGCAGCATATGCCCGCTCGGACCTGTTCGAGAAGCGGCGGGCGCTCATGAGCGATTGGTCGGATTTTTTAAAACGGGGGTAATTGCTACCCGGAAAGCGAATCTTAAGTTGAACCGTGTTTAGCGCGAGTTGAATTAACAACTTCCTACAAATTCTCCCTACTAACGCCCCCGTAGTAAAGGAGTCACTATGCGCAGTTACTAGCTGTTTCCTTCGGCCACGGACCCTCTAAAAGGGTCTGACTGGCAAAGGAGGCCAGCCACAAAATGAATAAACTGTTACGACGTCAACAAGTCATCGACCGTGTAGGACTTAGCCGGTCTACCCTCTACAACTACATGTCAAATAACCTATTCCCCCGCCCCCTACGAATTGGAGTGCGTGCCGTCGCTTGGAGCGAAGCAGCAATTAACCAATGGATCGCGGACCGCCCATTGTCAGCGGGGGGCATGAACTAATGAGCGATATACAGGAGCTAACCGACGCTATTAAAGACAGACTTCCTAAAGATACTAGGAAGCCGCAACTTGTTGAAAGCGTCGAGCTCATCTGGACCCGCAAGCTCGGGGCGTTGCGCGGGAACGGCGTCCTCGTTGTGACAACTGCTCGCGAGCTAACGACCGAAGGCGGCAACGGCTGGACTGGCCTGGATGGCAAGGACTTGGACGTAATCGACGCCGCTATCAGCGACGCCGTTGACGAGGTTGGGGCTACGGGAATGATTGATCGGTTCATTGTCCGTGGCAAGCGGAACGATCGCCCCCTTAGTGATGCAGAGGTCGATAACCTTTTCGATTAAGCGACTTCTCTACCAAGACCTTCGGCAGCCCCACCCTTCCAATCGGGTAATGGGCTGCCGCAGGAGGCCCGCCAAGCGCAAGCCCAAGACCTTAGCTCTCAAAGTACATTCTAGCGGGGCCCGCCCCTTTACAGCGCTAGAAACACGCTTCCTACTGACTAGCGCCGCCGTGCAAAGTCGACAATATGCATTAGTCTGTGATGATTTGTTTTGCAGTCGAAATTGCCGTTAAAGCTGCCTAACCAACCATCGACATTGGTACGGCCTTCCACCGCAGGCGGATTTGGAATCAACCCCGCAGTTTTAATATCGCCACGCCGTCAACTTGCAGAATCTATATATTAACGGGCGATTCAACTCATCTTCTAAATATATCTAAACTCTTTTTAACAACCGGCCCACTGCAAACCAAACCGGTAACTACTATGCAAACACCCTCTATAACCCCTAATTTCAAGGACTATTATTTTTATAATGAATAATCTTTATTCAAATCAAACGCGTAAGGAGCGCCCAAACGGAAATCATGTAGTTCACGATTTAGCTAAGGCAGAGCAACAAAACGATCGGTTCATGGCTCTCGATACAGAACCCTATTCGTGTAAAGGCATTGGTTTCACCGAGCATCTGGCATTATTGGTTCATAGACAATCAAGTAGACGATATAAAATAACAACGGAGTTTAGTCGAGCGGTAGGCGCGATGATCGGCGATCTATTGGCGAACGCTGTCGAGGGTGTTGAACGTTACGGATACCGGCCAATAGGGCTGCCTACATTCACCGGCATGGCAATCGGTTACAAGCCGTTCAAGGCTGTGATGGACGCCATGGAAAGCCTGAACCTTCTAGAGGTCATTCCTGGCGATCGTGGTAGCCTGAAAGGCCGGACCAAGGAACGGGACGCTACCCGGTTCCGTGCCAAGCCACCCCTCTTGGAAATGGCCCTTGGGTACGGAATTACCCCCGGCAATTGGTCATCCCATTTCAGGCAGATGCCACGGCTCGAAAGGGTAGCGCATCCGATCCTTCTTCGGTCATGCTCCACGATAAGACGGTCTAAGACGAACTACTTTAAGGGATACAAGCTACCCGGTACGCCCATGAAGGTAGACAAGGACCTTCCGGGCATTCAGCGGATGGCCAATCAGGTTCATGATATTAACAAATTCATGGCACAGCAGGAACTTGGTCTTGGCGGCGGCAAGCATCGTTACTTTCAACGCATCTTCGGGCAAGGCGACACGATTGGACAGGACTTCACCAAGGGCGGTCGCCTCTACAGTCCCGGCAAAGACAGCTATCAGCAGATGGCGAGCGACCTTCGTGCCGATATCACCATCAACGGCGAAGCGACGGTAGAGGTCGATATTGGATCAAGCTTCTTGACGATCTATCGCGTTCTGCGGGGCGTTCCGTTCGATCCACAGGCCGATGCCTATGCAGACATTGGCGGCCTGACACGCGGCGTGGCTAAAACCTGGGTTGTGGTAACCTTCGGCTATGATCGGTTTCATACCCGCTGGCCTCCACACACCAAGGCCAAATACAAGAAACAATACGACGAGTACGGAACGCCGGAATACGGTACGGGTGACCTACAGAAGGATCATCCTATCGGGCAAACGCATCGGTTGATGCTGGCAGCGCTACCCGAGCTGGTTGATTGGCCTACCAGCGAAATCCGGTGGGGCGACCTGCAATATGTCGAAAGCTGCGCGGTGAGCGATGCCGTCCACACGTTAGCCATGCAATACGGTGTTCCTGCGCTGCCAGTTCATGACTCTATCCGTGTACCGGTGTCTGCACTGGGGTTGGCAACGCGGGTGCTGTCAGATGCCTTTTACAAGCACGTTGGCGTCCGACCGGTAATCAAGGCAAAGTAAGGAAGCGGGGCGTCGCAGCGGTACCAGTTGGACGACAGGCGTCGGTAGCTTCCGATTTAGAGGGCCAGCCGGGTACCAGCCGACGCCGATAGGGGCGGGAAATAGGGCGACCTACCTTTTCCCGCCCCTTAGCGCTGTAAGGGGCTTAAAATACGTAAAAGTCACCATCGCAAGCTTCTTCAAAAGTAGCGCGATGCGACGCAATGTACTTATCCGCCCTACCATTCAATAATAGGCTACGCTCTCTAGCTAAGCCAAGTTTGATTAATGCGCCGCTTTCAATAGATGAGCTAACCAAAATCGAGCCATCCGCGCTTATTGTTATAATGTTCTTATCAAATAGCGCATCGATCGATGCCGCTAAAAGAACTCCATTATAAGGATCAAGCCTTTCCTCGTTAGTCGAGTCTCTCCACGGCTTTATATGGGAAGCTCGTAAAACTTGAACAATATTACAGTCGGTTAACGCGCATCGACTGCCCCACATATCCAGCAGCGACTCCCGATAGCCACCCTGCCCTAATCGGGCATTCACAAGTCGCTCTTTCGTGGTGGCATCTACACCTGACGCTATCACCGCAGCTATATCTGACGACGCATCCGTCGACTCACGCCCTTCTTTAAGAACAATATCGAAACCCAAGGCTTGCAGCGGATCATTCGTAGGCCATCCCCCGCCTCCTGTGAACGATATATCCTTGGCAAGCTCCTTCGCTACGCGAAGTACGGCCTTTGGAGGAAATCGCTTTTTCGTAATTGGGTCGATAATGTCCCACTTTTTTGAAGGTCCATTGGGCAAAAAGCCCTTCTCAAGAAGGATGGAGAATGCTTGCTGTACATGCTTTGCTTGCAGCGCCATCTAGCTTCGTCTTTCGTCCTTTTAGAACTAGTCAGTATGACGTAGTTGCCGAAGATTACTAGCGCGAATCCAGCGGTCGGCATGTATTGACCTACCGGTGGGCGCAGTCAGGCATCAGCCGAAGCTGATGAAGACGAAAGATAGGTAGATAGGCCAGCCCATCTATTACGCCCCTAGCTGCCGCACGAGGCCTGTGTTTGATTAGCCCGCTATCAAGCGCTCTTGGCCTCCCGAGCATACCCTGTGAGCATACCCGATTATCGGGGGTAAAAAATCTGCACGGGTTAGGGTAAAGGGCTGACGTACCCTGTAGGACATCTACCCCGCCCTATTCGGGAATTGGCACGGTACCACTCAGCATTGTAGGATCGCACCTGAACGCGTTGGCTGTATCTCCCAACTAGAAACATCCAGCCGTTGGCTTCCTATGTTTCATACGGCAACTTTTGATAGCGATTGATCTTCGGTATGATGTCCCGCTATCGGCTCATATAGATTAATCAATGGGATCTTGCTTATTATCAAATATAGGGAGCAGAGTATAGTATAAGCTCCTTTCATTAGCATGACTTCTCTTTCTATTTTTATTCGAAGCCGAAATCAAAGAGTAAAAGAACACTACAGCTAAAGTAGCAATGACGATCGCGGCCACCGCAAAAACCTGTCCAACAATTAATGCGCTGCTCATTTCAATTGCTCCATTGCACGCTCGAATCGGAGAGCATTCTCCTCGTGATCTATTCTCCTGCTATTCAAAAGATGAGCAGCCGTCAGTCCGCCAAGAGTTATAAGTCCGCCGCAGGCGGCTACGACTCCCGCCGCTAAGACAAGGGGTGCAGACGCTGTAAGGGCGGCGATTACGCCGCCGACTGCTAAAGGCCCGCCTAATAATGTGCCTATTTGCTGCGCGGTGTTCGCGGAGTTAGCGGCGCGTTTAGCGAATGTATTTTCATCAATGACATTGGCGGCAATCTCGTTGCTCGCCTCACGTCGCTGATCAGACACCATCACACTGCTTAATCTACGCCCGTCAACCTCGATAACGACGTTACTTGATGGCGAGATTATAGAAGGGGTCTGCGACCCGGCACCGATTCTCAATGATGAGTCCGGCGGTGCAAATTGTCTGTTAATAGCAGCACGGTAATCGTCCTCAGCCAAAGCCCCATCCTTCTGCACATCACTGCCAGCTTAGATTGAAGAATGGTATCATTGATACCAAAGGGCCGATATCAAAATCCGCGAACCCGATCATGAGATAAGTTGAATGATCCGTTCCATTTGCTACAACGAACGTTGAAGCAAATGGAACGACTCGATGGCGACCGGCAAGCACGTAGCTTATTACAGGGTTAGTACAGCTAAGCAGGGCCGCAGCGGCCTTGGCCTTGAAGCTCAACAGCTTGCCGTTCGCACGTTTCTTAACGGCGGATCGTGGGACCTCGTAGGTGAGGTCGTTGAAATCGAATCCGGTAAGCGCTTGGACAATCGCCCGCAGCTACAGGAAGCGCTACGGCTATGCAGGGCAATGGGTGCAACGCTCATAGTAGCAAAGCTTGATCGGTTATCGCGTGACGCCGCGTTCCTTATGCGACTGCAAAACTCTGGGGCATCATTCGTAGCGGCAGACATGCCGGGCGCAAACTCGTTCACAGTCGGCGTGATGGCGCTAGTGGCCCAGCAGGAGCGCGAAGCGATATCGACACGAACAAAGGCCGCGCTGGCGGCGGCTAAGGCTAGAGGGGTAGTTCTAGGCGGCTTGCGAGGTCACACGCTGCCATCGAAAGCCGCCGCAGCAGCTAGCGCTAAAGTTCGTGCTGCGACGGCAGATCAACGCGCGCGTGACGTTCTTGTGTCGATCGAACATGCGAAGAGTAAAGGGGCAGTGTCGCTACGAGAGATAGCCGCCGCCCTTACCGCAGAAGGTATTACAGCGCCGCGAGGCGGTTCATGGAGTGCGGCCCAAATTAAACGGGTGATCGAGCGATCGTAGTCCACAACCGGGGCGACAAACTTAACCCCAACAGGAAGGCCTGGGGACTAGGCTTGCCGGCCATAAGCCATGCGTGATCGAATGCCATGGGTTTCAAACACCATAGTAATGAGCAGGTTGAAGTTTTAACAAGCAATGCTCGTCATGCGATCCGAGCAGAAAACGGCACGAATTTGCTCCAATCGCCGGCTATAAGATCTTTCAGCATCATATCCGCATCCGCTCCAAGCTTAGTTTCAGCAATATCAGCATCAGCAAACATCTGAGCGCCTTTCTCGGCTAAATCTGCTATCTCGTCCTCTATTTCAGCGTCAAGTCGAACAACCTTAAGAGCCGCAACGTCCGCAACCTCTATTTCAGGTATGCTGGATCCATAAGCCAGCGATTTTAGCAGCGGGCGCCCTAGAAGAGGGTGAGATAACGCCGTATAAATATACCCCGACCGAACTTTACATTCGCTATTGGCAACAATTCGGATAACATGATCAGAGACTATCTTGTTTTCTAGGGCTGCATTCGCAATCACCATATTACCGTTTAAGCCATATGTCTGCCCCGACCGAGCAAGTAGTAGCCACCCACGCTTAACCCGGCCATCATCCCCCCCGACAGGGCGTATGTCTACAATACGCTTGATTAGGTCCGGATTTACTTCAAATATATCGGAACTTCCTACGAGCTCCACGCCTTCCTGCGCAATTATTCTCTTGAACCTATTTGGCAACCAAACACGACAGCCCATATCAGCAATTGATTGCAAAGTAAGTCCGCGATTAGTAAAATGCTTCTGTATATCAGTAACGTCTGGGCTGTGAAACGTTGCTTCTAGTCTGCGACGACGACCGAATATCTCTGTAGTCTTAACAGAGAATCCTGCTGATCTGGATGTAACGAGCTCAATATCTCCAACCGATCGCAAAAATAGGTTTTCCGCTTCCAACATTTTCGCGGTCGCGATGTTTCGTGCCGAAAGAATGGCGTCGACAGAGGCATTGAGCGATTCACCAATGTCAGTGCGAGGCCGTGGCATAGGTAGGTTTTGCAAATGCGCCGGCTCTAAGTGCTTAATCATATGCCCATACTGTGACGAGCTCATCATCTGCCGAACAGTGGAAGCCCGAAGGTACGCGTAAATCCACCCGCGACAGGAGTCGTCCGTTGGGGTGACACGCAATAAGTCGTGGGACAGAAGGCCTCTCGCGATCGCATCTGTTGCTAAGGTTGCCCGACCTACTGTGCCCGAGCAAGTGACGATTATCGTACCGCTTTCGACAAAGCGGCTTGCGCTATCGTCCGTCTTATTAAGGGACAGGAATTTACGCGGAATTGGCCGCAGGTCGTACGCCTGCGTCGCAGCTAGGAAGGGCGTACCATATTCCGGGGACACCACTGTGCCCTTCAAGCGCGATGGTTGCCACACACTCGCAAAGTCCGCGAGTTTGCCCCCCCCGGACAGAACTGCATCCAAAGCGAGCCGCTGTCCATATCCGCTAGATAGGTAACTTTCCGCCTCCATCCGACGATCGCCGGTCGAAAGCGCAGACGCTGGAAGCGTCATCGTCTTTGCAGTATGCCATAGCCAATTCTTTTGCGCCTCGCGCGCAGGGCTTAGTCTTGGTCTGCGAGCCATGCACGAAACGCCTTAGCTATCTGTTGAGTGTTGTCGTCAAGAACCTTAACAAGCGATGTTTGCTTGCGATAGACGGGCTGGCCGTCAACATACTCCTTCGTCTCTTCTTCGACTTCTTCGAAGATCTCATTGCCGGTCTTGTCTCGAACATACGTTCGGTTTCCACGCTTGTCATGGCCGATATGGTCGGCGACCGCCATGAAGACCGAGTAGTCGCTTCGCTCACCCGCCGCTGTCTCTAAAGCCACCTGTTCTGTTGTTTTGCGCTGGAGGACGAGCACGCTTGTTTGAACGCTTACGTTGGGTTGAAAAGTGTCTGGATGAAGATCAACTGAAGCGAGTACCCAAGTATTGTTCAATATCCATTCTCGAACGTAGCCGAGACCCGGTGATCCAAGTATGCCGTCTGGCAAAACCATCGCGGCCCGTCCGACGCCCGGCTTTAGAAAACGAACACATCGCTCAATGAACAGGATCTCGGGCGGCTGTGATTTCTGCGTGGCAGCGTTCATGAGCCACTTGTCGTTCTTCTGATCATAGGTCCAAGAGTGACCAAGGTCGTACTTTTCTAGAATAGCAGGATCATCAACTGGGATCTTAGATCCAAATGGCGGATTAGTAATGATCAAGTCGACAGAGTTCATCAGGGAACGACTTCTGAGATCCTCCTCCCACGTTGCCGGACTGGCGAGCGAATTGGCCTGATAGAGGCCGCCAGCCCCGTCGTTATTCATGACCATATTCATCTTCGTGGCTTTGACAAGTTCAGGATTGAAATCTAACCCGACAATTGAAGAGCCTGCAAACTTAGATATCCGGGCAGCAATTTTGCTGTCCGCCCGCGAGTGATCACCCTTCCATTTGTCAAGTTCCGCCACTCGTATCTTGCCGATTACATGATTCATCGCTGCGATCAGGAAGCCACCAGTTCCACAGGCAGGATCGAGAATAAGCTGCCCTTCACTCGGGTCCAGCATCGCAACTGCCATATTACATATGTTTCGGGGCGTGAAAAACTCACCGCGGTCGCCCCTAAGGTTCGATCCAACGATTTCTTCGTAAGCGTGGCCCTTAACATCAACGTCACTTTCAAGCAGCGAATACATCTGCAATTGTGAGACGATATAAGCTAGCACCAGCGGCTGCAAGGCGACCACATCGCCCACTTGAAAGATAGCGGGATACTCTGCCTTCACAGACTCAAATAGAGTGTCGACTCTCTTTTTGACCTTGATAGACCCGTTTATGCTTGTGCGCTCTGCCGCGGAAGAAAAGAACTCGACACTTGGATTGTCACGTTCATCATGTATTTTGCAGAATATCAGTTTCAGAAGCTCCCAAAACGCTTGCGGCTTCTGCAATCCTTGGTTACCTGCAATATAGTTATGACATCTCCTAAAGGCAAACAGCAGCGCATCAGACGATGCGGGCTTTAAACTGTCGAACCTTGGCCGGTCCACGTCTTCAAGGTCTTGTCCGAAAGACGGAAAGTCAGGAATCTCTTCAAATGCTAGCTCGCCATCGACGATCAGACGACGGTAACAAAAGCGCTCCACGCCATTTGTCCACATACCAAATTCAGCGTTAGGGCAAGCCGCCATATAGCTATGTAGTTGCTCAACGCCTTCTTTGCGGTCGGCAGACTTGACCCGGCCAGCTTTACACTCCACGATGATACGAGCCCGGCGCTGTTCATGCGCCTCATTGGCTTGGAAAATTACAAGATCAGCCCTTGGCTTCCGACTGCCCAACTTTAAAGTAAATTCGACTGCGATATCTGACTTCGGATAGCCGTATTCGCGAACAATAGACTTCGCGATCTCCTGCCTGACATACTCTTCTGGCGTCTCCTCACGCTGCGTCAAGCCGTCGATAAAGTCCAAGACCTTACCCTGCTGAACGATTACCGCGATCGGCGCGACCGGGCGGCTCGCAGCGGAAGTTACCATTACAATTACACCTTGTTGGTACGAAGTCACGTAGACGGAGCAGAGCGAAAGGCTCCGTCACGTTGATGATTAACGAATCGGAATGCTAACGGCTAGCAAATCCCGCGTGGGAAATTATGTTGGTTTTGATGTTGGCCGGTCAATCACATGTCCGAAATAATCGGTCGAAATCAGCGACTTAGGCCGGCTGCTGGCGGAGACGGAGGGATTCGAACCCTCGGTACCAGTAAACCCGGTACGGCGGTTTAGCAAACCGCTGGTTTCAGCCACTCACCCACGTCTCCGGCTGCAGCAGATGCGGGGCTATAGCGAGGGT
>Ga0308158_10005043_pt1 | contig 10937 bp, 8 predicted proteins | sample PhyBR2_FD_201038 | JGI IMG/M metagenome (GOLD analysis project Ga0308158, IMG submission 201038) | Phyllosphere microbial communities from UC Gill Tract Community Farm, Albany, California, United States - DLSLB.R2 | ecosystem: Host-associated > Plants > Phyllosphere > Unclassified | place: USA...
TCGCAGTATTACCATGGCGTGTATTGCTGCGGAAGGAAACGGGTTCTGATGCTGTGAACGCTGCAATCGCAGCATGACGACAATCACAACGTGACGCGGCGCGGTATCGCGCAAGACGACCACGGATCCAGGCATGGACAAAAGAAAAGCCAGACCGGCTGACGCCTCGTCTGGCTTTTTGTTGTCTGGTCGGGGTGAGAGGATTCGAACCTCCGGCCTCTACGTCCCGAAGAATGATTGCGGCTTTCAAGAGCCTGTGGTCATGCGGTTCTCGGCCTGTTTTTGGGGGAAGTACTACACTCAGTACTACATTGCTAAGAAATGGAAAAGCGAAGAAAATCAGGCGAGCAGTGTGTCTTTATTGCCCGATTGTTTTTTCAGTATTAACCGAAAACCTACTATCTTTTAATCGCCGCACACGACCATCTGGCCCTTCTGCACCGTGGCGACCACGTGGAATTGCCACGACCCGACCATCGCGACCTTACGTGATGTTGCACCATTCGGAACGCATACGACGCGGTCGTCGCTTCCTTGCCTCGATGTACCACCAGGTGGCACCGCGACTACACGACCATCGCTGCCTTCTTGTGACGGGTACCCGTGCGGGATTTTTACTTTCTTGCCATCTCGTCCAGTTCGAAATGCTCAGACATTTACCTCAGATGTTTCGGAAGTATTTGGTCTGGGAAATAAAAAAGGCTGACCAATAACCTTGTTGCTTTACTCCGCTAACAGTAACATGTTGCGCCGCGCACGGCGGAACTAAGTTGCGTGTCATTTTTTCTCGTCAGAAAGGCCTACCTCATGAGATTGAACTTTGCTGAAACGCTCAGGGAGGAGCGTACTTCCTTACCCAATCCCACCGGTTACGGCTTCGACCGAGATGTCTGGCATCAAGCTTATCTGGCGCAACGTGATGGTAGCCCCACAGATCATCACGTCTATCTACTGGGACTCGTGCTCGCTTATCAGACTGAGCGTGTGCAAGGGAGTATTAATCACATTGCATCAAACCTTCACTTTCGGAGACTCGACGAACTGGCCCAATTTTTCTCCACTCGGATAAACGAAGTGCAGGTTAGGGTATTGCACAGTTTTGAAAAGGCGCTGGAAGGGGTGGAGGCTATTTCGAGGGAGCGAATGCATGAAATGCGGTGCTTTACCGACGAAGCAGGTAACTCTCATGCTTTACAGGTGCCCATGGAGGCAATTGTAGACGCCATCGGCAACGCATTGAAATTGCTGGGGCGTACTGGTGGGCTGGGAAAGTTGGGGGCCGAACAACAAGAAGGCATCCCCCTCGACGGTGCACTGAACCAGCTTCTGGCCCTCGCCCAGCACAGTTTGTCGATCCAAAGGGCCTGGAACTCGGTGGTTTGGTGGGGAGCCGCTGTCGCGGTCGCGCCGGATGGCCAAAGCTACGTTGTCGATGAGTGTGGCAGTGATTTGGTATTGCGCGCTACCGTTGATCTTGCGCGACGTCCGGCCCTAATGGCACGAGCAATCGAAAGCTTCCAAGGCGCGAATCCGGATACTCCCGACAACAATGTCTTTGTCCCATACGTACGACTGTATGATGGCCGGTTGACCGTGCAAGCTCTGCCTGCTTTTCTGGTGCCTGAAGACGAGCGCAAGTTGTTGCTGGAGGCGCGTCGCTCGCACGGTCTACTGCAAGACGCTACGCTTGGGGATTTTGTCCAAGAGATTCATCCTCAAGTGGGACTGCATATCAGCGAGATCATGGTCATTTGGGGTGAGCTGGCGACGATAGCAGGTCAGCTTCATGCGTTGGCACAGCCGCTAGATATAGTCAAGGATAAGAGCAGCCTATCGACAATAGTCGAAAGCCGCTTTCCGCGAGATGAAATAATCAGGGCGATTAAAGAATGTGTGTTGCTGTCTTCAGATAAGGTAAAGGAATGTATTGACTTCCTCTGCTTCATACCTTCCAAAGGCGCTACTTTGTGGGACAAGCCGTTGCTGTCAGCCGAGGATGATGTGATGTTGCTTTGGTGGCCACTGCAAGGAGCACACCATGCTCGTCTGTTGAGCGCTTGGGCCAAGAATCATAAAAAACTTGCGATTGCCTTTGATAGCAAAGGGCCCGCTAACGAAGCGATATTGGCAGAGGCGATACGTAGCGCAATCACAAAAAGTCCGCATCAGAGTCATATGCGTTTTATAGGGACGGCCTTAAACCCGCGTCACAAGCCGGACGAGGATATCGACTTGCTGATCGTAATCGATGATACGGCGTTTGTTATCGAAACAGCTTCCATTCCTTCACCAGCTGAGGCATACGAATTTCATGCGACCGAAACACGGTTAGATAAAAAAGCTGGGCAATGTCGTAAACAATGCGCCGCGCTAAAGCACGATCTAAACCAGATTGCCGAATGGGCTAATGATGACGGTTTGCGCGGCAAAGTGACTAGAGTCTTTGGTCTGGTTATCACTAATTCTTACTTGCGCGATGGTCTGTACAGCGACGATATCTGCTACTGCCACTGGGATACGCTAATTAATGTTATTTCTGGTGGAATGTATTTTGGACTGACGCGCGGACTTGAGGAGTTCACTTTGAAGGCACCGATCCAATTAGGACCGCATGGCTCCGTGGCACACGGTGTAATTGCTGCCCTACGGAAGTCGCCTAAGGCAGAGTTTTTCGCGCGATGTATTGTTCCGGTCGACTATCGGTTGAAGGGATTCGACAACACGGACGTTGAAGGTTACTATCGCGCCGTGGAAATGGACTTTCCTCCTCAGGAAATGCTCGAAAAACGCTTGCGGGAATGCAGTTTTGCGGCAACTCTGGAAGAGGTAGACAATCCCCAGTTCGACTGACTCTGGCGCCTTCACGGCGCGAAGTCACTTGGAGCAAGTGGTGGCAGCTGACGTCCCCGTAAGCTCGCCAAGCAGGATAGCTGCGCAGATGTCCAGCGGGCGGCCATCGGCTCGGATAGAGAACGGCCACTCATCAACCGGGCTATTGGTGGCAATCCATGCTTGAAATCCCATAAACGTCGCGACGAGCGAGAAGGCAGCTGAGAACCGGGCCGATTACCTGTGGGTCCGTCGTGCTCGACTTGGCAATCTAAATACTTACCCAAAAGTAAATGTGTTTTTGGCGGCCATATCAGGCTCGTTGCTGCGTTGGCTCCTGCTTACAGTGCTCGCACTGCAAGCACTCGTCGCCTTGCACCGCATCTGGTCTGTTTGTAAAAATCCACATTTATTTCCAGTCGAGTATTTTGGAAAGGGTAATTTTCCTTCTTATTTGTAAGTAAAAATCAGTTTCGCTCGTTTTATTAAATTGTAGCCAATTATCAGTTGGGGGTATTAAATGGAAAAGCAGTTTGAACAGCTTGGTCGGTTATTTTTAATGCACAGTATTTCTTAAGCAGAGGAAGGTCAAGCATTAGTTGAATGCATCGCAAACAGCATTAAAAGCTTGGTCAAATTGAAATCTGATCAATTTAGGGATGCTCATGCAAGGCTCTCTGGATTACTTCACGAATATCCTTCATTAAGCTTGTCATTGTTAATTCAATTCTTCTTGCCTCGCATTGAATCTTTGACTTTTCAAGATTTAGAAAAGGCGTCTCTTGAGAGTGGGCCGACCGTTGGCTTAGAAGAATTTTTGGATCTTACAAAAAAATGCTTGTCGTTTCAACCGAATGGCGGAGTCCGCGTTTTAACATACAGAATGCCTGATATAGAGCCGTATCACGCAGAAGAAGTATTGCCGTTGATTAGAGTTTCATTGGACCGCTACGCTCACGAACCTCTCGATGCCGGGCAATTAAGCGGTGATATGGTAGTCATTGCTAATTGGCTCGGCATGTCTAGAAAGCTCGTATCTAATTCGAATGGCATCGAGGATACTTACTTCCAATTTGAGGCAATATTACAGCGACTAAGTAGGGAAGGGAACTATCAGCTTGCTCGTGATTTTTCAGAAGAAGCAATGCTTTGCTCACTAGAAGATGGAGTTCCTCACCTTGGGCATTATTGTCGCTTCACGTTATTCTCCGCTCAAAGGAATCCTATTGATGCAGCACTCCATGCGTGTTTGCTTATGGCTAGCCTAGATCCGAAGAAAAGCCTAAGTCATCGATTTTATGTCCATTTATTGATGGCGTTCTTTACATTCTACAGAAATGTGGGATTCTTTGAGCTCGCCACGCCTTTGTATGAAAAGCTCGTATCTTCAACGGAAATGGCCGAATATGAAAGCCAAACGCTTACCATGGCTTTTTTTAACATGTTGCTGTTGGCTGAAGACCCGAGTATTTTAAGTCGTGCAGAGCAATATGTGAGGTTAAAATTTGATTCGATTACATCATTTGGCGTCGCATCTCTACTGCCATGGTTTGCTATGGTTTGCAATTTGAGGGTGCGGTATCCGACCAAGTATGGGTCTCACCCATCTCTTGTTAATCTCGAGGCCTATATAGACGCTCATGTGCGCAAAAATCAGCTTGAAGCCTTAAAAGATCAAATACAAAAGATCCGACCAAATGCCAAAGAGCTATTGCGAGTCGGTCTTGAGCAGTTGACCCAATCTCGCAATAAAAATGACCATATTTATGAAAGTAACTTATTGCAGGTAAGAGCCACAGGGGTAATTGAAATGTCGCTTGAGAATGGCGACGTTGAAGGAATTCTCCTTGGACATTTGGCTAAATCCGACGGAAGTATCGCATTCGATCTGGCCGAGCACCTTCCTCGTTACGAATTGCTTCGTTTCGATCACGATGTGGCGTTACGGGTGGGAGGGCGCTTTAAAGACTACTTTGATAAGACCAAACAAAAGCTGTCAGCCCATCCGGAATGTCGTTACGTATGGCTTGGATTTGAAAATGAACGTGCCTATTATCTAATTTATGATAGTGGGAGATTCGTTGCGTACGGTTATATCCCAGGGGTTATTAGATCATCCATTAGAAATTGGCTCTTAAAACAATTGCCTGAGCTTGGATTCGATGACTCTCCTCGCACGCGCAACCCTTTTGAAAGTCGCGAAGACATCTGGCAAGAGGAGAGTGAATTTATTCAGAAAGAGTTGCCTAAGATTAGCTTACCTATAACCGATAAGACTACTATCCTTTTTAATGATGTGGAAATATCGTGTTTTCCTCATAATTTTATATTCGACTCAAGTGACAGTGCTGAGCCCCAAGATGTGTGTAGTCCCCTCTCCTTAGATCATTACTTGAGCTGCAAGAAGGATTTTATTGATATTTCTAAAATTAATGCTTGGGCGCCTATTGTAGAGCAGGATTATGCAATCCAACTGGCGTTTTCACGGCTGAAGGAATGCACGACGAACTTTTCAATACATTTTTCCGGGGGGCTGTATCCCGAGTTCGACGTTAATACGGATGTGAAAATGTTTGTATGTCACGGCGGACGCGATAAATCTGGGGGGTTTACAGGTTTGTATCCCAGTTCAACAAAAAAGTATCTTACGCCCGGTATTTTAGGGACTGGGAAGGTTGCGGTACTTTTTGTTTGTCATGGTGGTCATATCGCTTCTGATTTTTATTCGCGTACTTTCCAAACCTTAGCCAAAACGCTTTTATTGGCCGGATATGAAACAGTCATTGCATCGGCATGGAGCTTGAATATCAATATTCCTGGGCCATGGGCCAACGCCTTTCTTTTGGCTTTAGCAGCAGGTCTACCTATTTCTAGGGCTGTGCAAAATGCAAATGCGAAAATAAAAGAAGCTTATCCAGTTGAGAGTGCTTGGGCGGCAATGCACGTGTTCGGGAATCCCCATCTTACTGTTAAACAAGCATGATATGTGAAAAGTGGAGGTCAGGTGGGACTTTGGTACCGGCTATACCTCGCTCAGCTACATCAGCCAGCGGCGTCCGACGAGCTGAAGCTCGACAAGTCGCTGGTGACTAGTGCGGACACGCTGGCATTGACTTATCTAGCCCGCCTGGCGACGTCATACGGCACGGTGCGGCAGGTGTATATTTAATCGATTACTCAACCATTGCAGCGTCAGTAATAAATAATGAAAAAGTTAAAACGACAGCGATTTGAAGCCTTAGTTGGCTACTCTCGCCTGCCTCACGCGTTGGCAATGTCTGAAGAAATCGCTTGGTTCGCGAGCGTAGGAGAGGTATTGCTCTCTACCATTCTCATCGATCTATCCGACGGGGAGCTCATTGCTGTAATTTTCGGGCGCGATCTTGATGATCGATATCGCGTCATTGAAGTGGTTAGGGGGCATAACCGACCTCAGTCAATAACGAGAGCAATGAAGTCGAAATGCGAAAAAATCATAAATAGCGGTAAAGTGACTTTCCCTCAAGGAGATGAACGCGGAAAAAAGCTTGATCTTTTCGGAAAATTAAAAACGAAAAAGAATAAGAAAATCAACGAACATTTCGTTAAGGTTCGCGATATGGTTGGATATTCATCAGCCAAAGAAATCATCGAAGAGATGATGCATCACTATCTTGATATCGACGGAAATTTCATTGAGCAATTCCAGACTACTGGTTTTGACTCACGCCTATGGGAGCTTTATACCTTCGCTTATCTAATTGAGGAGGGAATGCTATTAGATCGAACCCATTATGCGCCAGACTTCCTTGCCACTAACGGCAACCAGACTGTCGCTATTGAAGCGGTGATTGTGCAGCCCACAGACGACGACAAAAAAGAGGTTTACAAGTATAACGAACTGTCTCCGCAAAAAATAGCAGAGTTACAAAAGCATTATATGCCAATTAAATTTGGGAGCCCACTTTTCTCAAAATTGAATAAGCGCTATTGGGATATGGAGCATGTTAAAGGACGTCCGCTGGTCTTCTCAATTGCCGACTTTCACCAAGACCAGTCGATGCTTTGGTCGTCAACGGCGTTAACGCATTACCTCTACGGGTTATTTCACGAATTTCATCAAGATGAAGGCGGGCAACTAATAATCAGCCCAATAAGAGTTGACTTTCATGAGCACAATGGCAAGAAAATACCTTCTGGTTTTTTCTTCACGCCTGATTCTGAAAATATAAGCGCTGTTCTTTTCTCAGCAAGCGGCACAATATCCAAATTTTTGCGCATGGGGAAGGTTGCAGGGTTTGGCGACCCAACCGTGAAAATTCTATATCACGGCGCGAAACATCGATTCGATCCAAATGCAATCATGCCGGACCCTTTTTTCTTTGAAGTTGATGATGAATATGAAGAAAACTGGGGGCATGGCGTCAATGTTTTTCATAATCCAAACGCGCTGATACCCCTGCATCCGTCCGTATTTCCATCGGCGACGCATCATCGCTTACGCGAAGATGGGCAAATTATCAGTGATCTCGCTGAATTTCATCCTTATACCTCGACGACGATAATCCTTGTTCCACGAGATGACGACGAGGTTCAACCTTAGCCATAAACCGATTAACACCGCCAGCGTACGCTCCGCTGCGGATTCGAAAGTTAAAAAGGAAGCTGGGGTCGAGCGGGTCGTCAATATGGCGCATGTTCCATAAGTAGCTACCTCGGATCTCCCTTCGATGGCTCTTCATGCCGAGCCAAGCCTAGCTAGCTGGTTTATTTGGAGACCGCCGGTTGGATGGCAAGGCAATTGAATTTCTCTCGATGGCAGCTCGTAGGCTGGCGGCTTGTCTGCTTGTATGCTCGAAGCAGCGTGTTCACGTTGAAGGTTTAGTAGCGCATTCGCTACTCCTTTAGTTCTCAGCTTTTCGGCGTGCGTGCTGTTCAAGCAGGCGCTAATAGGATTCGTATTCGGGGGTGCCTGGAGTGGCAAAGTTTGAGAGCCATTCGATTTCGTTGTCGTCCTCCTTTTCAGGGCGACCTCGAACGGGTTGAGGCATCAGGCCCTGTTCGGTCACGACACGCAGCAGTGCTCGCACTTCTTGGCGGATTCTAACGGCGTTCTCGGTCGACGTAGACGCGAAGCTGTTGGTAAGTCCGATCCGGGCTAGGCGCAAGCTTTCTGCTAACGTGTCGAGTTCGTACTGGGCTACCGAATGGAGATGGATTGCATCCTGCTTTTGTCGCCAAGCAACCCATTCTTCCCGCTCTTCAGGCGTGAGGACCTCGGCAATCTCTGCTGGGAGCTCGCGCGCCGCTCGGTCGAACTTAGCCACTACGCGCTGTACGTTTTTTTGCCCTCAGGGATATCTGTTGTTATCTCTCGGACCCTCCGTAAGCATTGGACAGTATTGCCTTCGTGGTAAATGCCCTGCTGGTCCCGGTGCCTGACGGACTTGAACTGAATTTCTACTAGTCCTTGTTGTTTTGCGTATATGCTGAAATATACGCAAAACCAAAGCTTCTCGCTACCTTATGCCGCGCCTTTGCGAGGGATCGGCGGTGGAGATGCCATCAGCAGCAGGCCCCCTTTGACTACTTTCACCTTCGCTTCTGGGTACACTGCTAGCGCCTGTTGCAGCGCGGGTAAAAAAGCTTTTTTGAAGTCTCGATCCGCGTCCTTACTCTGACACTCTTGTGCGAACTGTAGTCTCAGCGATTTCCAGTAGAGGGGGACTGGCCGCCCATCTATTCGATAGAGACGGTGCGCGAGCCATGTGTAGACATCCAAGGCCAACGCGGAGCCCTTGAGGGCCACGAGAGCGCGCTTGTCGAGAGGCACGCCGTGCTCGACCAACTCGTTGTAGTAGTGCTCGGAAAGCACTATCACGCCCGGCCAAAGCGCTTTCTGTCCTGTATCGCTGTTGCCGGTCCACGCATCGAACTGGTCAACAGGTTGGCCGCTGAACGTGCGGCCTCGGTATCCGATCTGGAGGCGACACGCGGCAAGGGCGTGCATTTGTTCTCGTAGCTTCACGTAGCGGTTTTTTTGGTCGTCCATGCCCATGAGCTTGAGGAACTGGGCTGCGCTGTCACCAATGGAAATTTCGCGCGTCTTGTATCGTTTAGCCAGCGTAGAAATCATGGCGAGTGCGAGTCGAGGCATCGCGCCGTAAGGCACAGGTTGCTCCGCCGGGCCGCGTCCCTCATCGAGCCAGCCAGCTTGGACGTTAATCCACATATCTCCAGATTGCCTGCGAAATTCTCGGGATTTGACCTTGCTTCGCGGAAGGCCGACTTGGCAAAGGACTGCGTGGGTGAAAGCCATGTCGTTGCCGGTTGGTGGAATGGTTGCGATTTCCAGCCCGGCGTTAAGCAACTTCTCCGAACGTCTCGGCCGCTCAACTCGCAGACCATTCTCCATGCTGGCAGAGCGGACTGACGCCCATGAAGCGACCGCTTGAAGCGGAGAGCTACGAGCAACCGGATACAAGTCGGACCGAAAGGCTGCCTCAATACCAGCCAAATCACCACTTAGATGGGGAGCTGTTGGTTTGGCGTTGATATTCTGGCCAAAGCCTTCCGTCCACTCATGAGCATTGAACGATGAGTCCATGCACCGTCCTTAAGCGTTCAGTTGAGCGGCGGATACTGCCCAGCGCTGTCGAGCCAGCTGCTCAACCTTCGTGGGCCGACCGCGTGGACGCTTTTTCGGCGGCGGTTCTGCCGGACGTGTTGAATTTATCCAGGCAAGCACGTCGTCCTCGTACCAGCAAAGGCGGCGGCTGTTTGGCAACTTGAAAGGGCGCGGGATCAAATGAGCGTACTTGGCATTGGTCGCGCAAGTGCGGATCGTCGTTGCTGTCTTGCCGATCAGGGCAGATAACTGCTCAATGAACAGGATTTCGGGCAGGTCGGTAGTGACCCGTGGTGACGTTGTGTGCATAAGGTTCTCACAAGCGAACGCGCTTGTGAGAGCCGGTGCTGTTGATGCAGCCATTCGTTCTTACGGGGTTACCAGGCTCACACGAATTGTTGTTGCCGCACCTCACCGTGCCTTTGTTCACTGCGGCTTGATGCACGGGCCTTTGCGCTTACAACCCGAACATCTCCACCCTGGCGGGTACACGCCGAGCGTTGATGGCTCTCTTGATTCGGCTATCTCTCATTCCCCGAACCGCACCTGCCCCGAGCCAGCGGCTCACACAGCGGCAATATGGATGTCCGGCAGGGCCGCTGTGTTGTTCTCACCCATGCACAACAGTATGGATAAATGGAAAGAACTGGTCAAGCCCCAAACTGCGCTCGCGAGTGATAACGACATCGAGCGCGTGGGACGAGTTTGGGACAGCGAGGGAAAGAATTTACTTTGAATTGGTATGAATTGCGAGCCAAAGTAAAAAAGCCTAAGTGCTTGAATCACTTAGGCTTTTCGAGAATTCTTTTGGTCGGGGTGAGAGGATTCGAACCTCCGGCCTCTACGTCCCGAACGTAGCGCTCTACCTGGCTAAGCTACACCCCGACGGTTCGGGGTGTACGTACAACCACCCCAGGATGGTCATAATATAAAATCGCTTAGTGGTTCCTGTCAACGGCGAAGCTGCTCAGTTGCAGCAGGCTGTTCTTGAACAGGCTGTCGGGCAATCCGGCAATCGCTTCCGATGCCCGGCGCGCCGCCTGTTCGGCCTGCGCCCGCGTGTAATCGAGCGCGCCGCTCGACGTTACGGCGGCCAGCACGGCGTCGAATTGTGCTTCGTCGCCTTGCTCGATGCAGCTACGGACCAGTTCGCGCTGCTCTGGCGTGCCGTGTTCCATCAGCCAGATCAGGGGCAGGGTCGGTTTGCCTTCGCGCAGATCATCCCCCAGGTTCTTGCCGATCTCGGCGGCGTCGCCTGCGTAGTCGAGTACGTCGTCGATCAGCTGGAACGCGGTGCCCAGCGAGCGGCCGTATTCGCCGGCGGCGGCGATCTGCGCGTCGTTCGCGCCGGCGATCAGCGCGCCCAGCTCGGCAGCGGCTTCGAACAGCTTGGCGGTCTTGGAGCGGATCACGAGCAGGTAGCTCGCTTCGGTCACGTCCGGATCGTGCATGTTCAGCAGCTGCAGCACTTCGCCTTCGGCGATCACGTTGGTGGCGTCGG
>Ga0308158_10005049_pt1 | contig 10926 bp, 10 predicted proteins | sample PhyBR2_FD_201038 | JGI IMG/M metagenome (GOLD analysis project Ga0308158, IMG submission 201038) | Phyllosphere microbial communities from UC Gill Tract Community Farm, Albany, California, United States - DLSLB.R2 | ecosystem: Host-associated > Plants > Phyllosphere > Unclassified | place: USA...
CTTCAGGCGGGGATCGGTCCGCTTTGAGCGTCGCGCACGCGGGCGTTGAGGATCACCAGCATCTTTCGCATTACCGCCACTATGGCCACTTTGGCCTCCTTGCCGCGGGCCCGTAGCGACCGGTAAAAGTCCCGTATGCGCGGTTCGTGCTGGAGGGCCGACATGCCGGCCATGTAAAGCACCTGACGGATCTCGGCTCGACCGCCGTGGATGCTTCGTTTTCCACGCATCGTCCCGCTGTCGTGGGACATCGGCGCCACGCCCACCAAGCTGGCGATGGCCTTTCCACTGATATGGCCCAGCTCAGGCAGGTAGCTGGCCAGCACCGCCTGTACCACCGGCCCAACGCCCTTCATCGACTTCAGAACCGTGAGCTGGGGCTGTTGAGCGAGCTGCTCGGCAATCTGGTTTCCCAAGCGTTTGGCCAGTGTCTTCAGGTGGGTGATGTTGGCCTGCAAAAGCCGGCGCAGTTCACGATCACCCACCATTTCCTGCTGCTGTCGCGCGACGGCCAAGGCCTGGATCATCTGTCGACGTGCCCGCACAAACTCCCGCAGTTTCTGCTGCCAAGGCTCCAACGGCTGATAGGCCGGCAGCTTCACCAGCGTGGCCATCTGTGCCAATGCATAGGCATCCAAGCGGTCGGTCTTGGCCCTCTGGCCCAGCCCCTGAGCAAGCTTCCGCGCCCGTAAGGCATTGGCCCGAACCACCGGATGACCGGCCTTGTGCAGAAAATCCAGCACAGGCTGTTCGTAGCCACCGGTGGCCTCCAGCACGATCTGGTTACTCGGGCGCTCCCTCAGCCAGAGGTCCAATTCAGCGAAACCGGAGGGGTCATTGCTGACCTGCAGGGTTTGGCCGTCGGAGGTTCCAACATCCAGCCGGCGCTTGCTTACATCAATCCCGATCCCGTTCATCGCCCGACTCCGTATAGTCTGGAAGGGTCGAGAGCTCCCCCGCTTGCCCAGTCTTATCGCTTCGAGTGACAGCTCCAGCAACTGTTCGGGCGGATCAAGGAAGATTCCGGCGTGGGCGCCAAGCTACACGGCGATCGTCGAGATCCAGGCTCACACGGCGGCCCACGCCGGCTCTCGACACCTAAACTGCCAGATTCCGATCAGATAAGGCTCCGCCACCGCATCCATGCGGTGGAGGGTCCCGCGAACCCACACATCCCGACCCTCGACAGTTTGCTGGTGGCCATGACCAAGCAAAGGCGGAAACCGCTTCGGCCGATAACTGCTTTTCGCTTTTTCGTTGGGTACCGACCCATTGTCAGAGGGCGGGTACCGGTGGGTTGGCGGGACCGTTGGGCGCCATGGGTCCGGCGCATGCGCCGGACGGGTTGGGCAGGACGCCCAACCCCGGTCTTGCCGTTTGTGCAGGACTGCACAAACGAGCAAGGCGCCCACGAGCCCCCGTGGATGGGTTTACGGCGTGTCCCGCCAACCCACCCGTACCCGACCAGCCAGGGAAAGCACGCACACGGCGTTGCAGCTGTTGCTCTGGCATTTGGCGTACTCCGCAGAACCGCCAGCGACGTAAGAAAGCAGACACAAAAAACGCCGGCTTTCGCCGGCGTTTTGAGATTCGGTTTCTGATGAAACCAGAATCGATTACTTCTTGATCAGGAACTCTTCGACCTTCTTGCCCTTGGTCGTCAGCGCGGCCAGCCAGCGCGGCTGCTTGCCGCGGCCGGTCCAGGTTTCCTTCGGGTTGGCCGGGTTGCGGTACTTCGGGGCAACCTTGCCCAGCTTGCGCACGGCCTTCTTGGCCGGGGCCTTGGTGGCCTTCGCTGCACGGCCGCGGGCCGGGGCCACGCCGCCGAACACCTCTTCGATCGAATACCCGTGCGCCTTCGCCAGCTTGGTCAGCTGCGCGCGCACCTTGGTCACCGCCGGGCGCTTGGCCACGATGGTCTGCTGCTTCTTCGCGTTCTTGATCAGGGCGCCCAGCTCTTTGGCGGACAGGCCACTCAGGTCAATGCTCATCAACTACTCCGGAATCTGTTTAAGGACGGGGTGGGCCAGTCCTTGGCGTCGGCGACAGCATACATATCCCGTCGGGTGATGCACAGAGTTAACCGGGAGATTCAATCGTATGGCGCAAAAGAAAAGCCGGGATATTCCACCCGGCTTTCTTCCATCCCCTGTTTCGGTCAGCCCGCCAGACGGGCCAGCAGCGTCTCGCGGTCCAGGCTCTCGGCCTCGCTCGCACTGCGCGACCGGTACTCGTAGGTCCCGGCCGCCAGGCCGCGCTCGGACACCACCACCCGGTGCGGCACGCCAATCAACTCCATGTCGGCGAACATCTGGCCCGGGCGCAGGCCGCGGTCGTCCAGTGCCGCGTCCAGCCCGGTCGCCTGCAGCTGCGCCAGCAGCTCGGCTGCCGCCGTGGCCACCGCCTCGTCCTGCTTCGGGTTGATCACGCAGACCACCACCTGCCACGGCGCCATCGCCGCCGGCCAGATAATCCCGGCCTCGTCGTGGTTCTGCTCGATCGCCGCCGCCACGATGCGCGAAATGCCGATGCCGTAGCAGCCCATCGCCATTACCGCCGCCTTGCCGTTTTCATCCAGCACCGTGGCCTTCAGCGCCTGCGCGTACTGGCGGCCCAGCTGGAACACATGACCCACTTCGATGCCGCGCGCGATCTTCAGCTCGCCACCGTCGGTCGCGCGGTCGCCGGCCTTGGCATTGCGGATGTCGGCCACGTCCGGCTCGGGCAGGTCGCGGCCCCAGTTCACTCCGGCGAAATGGAAACCCGCCTCATTGGCGCCGATCACGAAGTCGGCCATCGCCGCCACGTCGCGGTCGGCCACGATGCGGATCGGCTTGACCGGATTGAGCGGGCCCAGGAAGCCCGGCTCGCTGCCCAGATGCGCGGTGATTTCCGCTTCGCCGGCCATGCGGTGGCCCTGCAGGCCCTCCACCTTGCCCAGCTTGATCTCATTGACCTCGTGGTCGCCCCGCACCAGCGCCAGCACGAACCCGGCTTCGGTCATCAGCGCGATCGACTTCACGGTGCGCTCCAGGCCCAGGCCCAGCAGCTCGGCCACCGCCTCGCAGGTCTTCTGGGTCGGCGTGTCCACCTTGCGCATCGCTTCGCTGGCCGCAGCGCGGGCGCCCGGGGCGGCGGCCACGGCCGCTTCCATGTTGGCCGCGTAGTCCGAGCCGGTGGAGAACACCAGCGCGTCTTCGCCGGAGTCGGCGATCACGTGGAATTCTTGCGAGGCGTCGCCGCCGATCGCGCCCGAATCGGCCTGCACCATGCGGAAATCCAGGCCCAGGCGGGTGAAGATACGGCTGTAGGCCGCCTTCATGTTCTCGTACTCGCGCACCAGGCAGTCATCGTGCAGGTGGAAGGAGTAGGCGTCCTTCATCAGGAACTCGCGCGCGCGCATCACGCCGAAGCGCGGGCGGATCTCGTCGCGGAACTTGGTCTGGATCTGGAAGAAGTTGACCGGCAGCTGCTTGTAGCTGGACAGTTCCTGGCGGGCGAAATCGGCTGCGGCTTCTTCGGCGGTCGGGCTGTAGCAGAACACCTGGTCCTTGCGGTCCTTGATCTTCAGCAGCTGCGGGCCGAACTTTTCCCAGCGCCCGGTGGTTTCCCACAGTTCCTTGGGCTGGATGGTCGGAATCTGGAATTCCACCGCACCGGCGCGCTCCATTTCCTCGCGCACGATGCGCTCGACCTTGCGCAGCACGCGCAGGCCCAGCGGCGACCAGGTATACAACCCCGAGGCCAGCTTGCGGATCATGCCCGCGCGCAGCATCAAGCGGTGGCTGGTGAGCTCCGCGTCACTGGGGGTTTCCTTGGTGGTGTGCAGGTGGAACTGGGAAAGGCGCATCGTCGGCTTCGCTGAACGGCAGAAGCCGATATTCTGCCAGCCCGGCCGCCGCCCTGCCCATCACGGTCCTGGCGGCGGGTGCAACGGTCGGCTGCCGGCGGCAACCGGCCCGGCCATCAGGTGCCGGTGGCCGGCTTGCAATAGGCCTGGATCGCGGCCTCGGCCAAGGTCTTCTGGGCCGCGCGCTGCGGATCGGTCAAGGCGGTGTCGGCCTTGCCGTCGCCATCGGTGTCCTGCATCACCACACCCTGGCCATTGAGCAGGGTGAGGTTGCCGCGTGCGGTGGTGCACGCGCTGGACTCTGCCGGGGCGGCGGCGGCCGTGGCGGCTGGCCGGGTGGCCGGCGCGGCGGTCTCCACTTTGCGTGCTTCGTATTTCTGGCCGGTCGGGGCTTTTTCCGAATACTGGGTCACGCCACTGGCGTCCTTCCACTTGTAGACGGTACCGGCGTGGGCCGAGGCGCTGGCGAGCAGCAGCAGGCAGCACAGCGAGGGCAGGGCACGCATGGCAACTCCGGGCATCAGGGCAAGGCGCCGATTGCAGCACCCCGGCCCGGTGCTGGCAAGCCGCCGGCGACCGGCGGGCCGGTGGGTACCGGCAACGGTCGCCACGGCCCCGTGGCGACCGGGCTGCCCCAAAGGCCACCACACCCACTAAACTGGCCGGTATGGATCAGATGAAACCCCCGCCGCGCTCCCGCAGCATCTACCTGCTGCCCAACCTGTTCACCACCGCAGGCCTGTTCGCCGGCTTCTACGCCATCATCGCCGCGGCCAATGGCGACTTCGTCAACGCGGCCATCGCCGTGTTCGTGGCCGCGGTCATGGACGGCCTGGACGGCCGCGTGGCCCGGTTGACCGGGACCAGCAGCGAATTCGGCGTGCAGTACGACTCGCTGGCCGACCTGGTCAGCTTCGGCATGGCCCCGGCGCTGGTGATGTACCACTGGTCGCTGTCGTGGCTGAAATTCGACGCCCCGGTCTGGGGCCGGGTCGGCTGGGCAGTGGCGTTCCTGTATGCGGCCTGCGCCGCGCTGCGGCTGGCCCGCTTCAACACCCAGGTCACCGTGGTCGACAAGCGCTGGTTCGTCGGCCTGGCCAGCCCGGCCGCCGCCGGCCTGATGATGTCTTTCGTCTGGGCCTTCGCCGATGGCAACCTCGGCTGGGACGGCAGCCAGCTGCGGTACGTCTCGCTGGGCGTGACCCTGGTGGCGGCATTGCTGATGGTCAGCCGGATCCGCTTCTGGAGCTTCAAGGGCAGCGGCGAACGCGGCCCGCGCGCCGATCGCGTGCCGTTCCTGGCCCTGGCGCTGGTGCCCATTGCCATCGCCATCATGGTCATCGACCTGCCACGGGTGCTGTTTGCCGTCGGCATCGTGTACGCCCTGTCCGGGCCGTGCTGCTGGTTGTGGCAGCGCGCCCGCAAGACGGCCGAGCCCCGCGCGTGAGCGCGTCCGGCCTGCCGCCGCTGTGGTCCCCGGCGCAGCAGTCGTGGCTGCAGGCGATGGGCTACACCGTGTTCGTGGACGGGCAGATCGAGGAGGTCGCCGCCGCACCGATCACGCTGAGCGTGGCCGCCAGTGCCGCGCCGGCCGAGCGTGCCGCAGCGCAGCCAGCGCCCGCATCGACAGGGGACGCCCCTGCGTATGCCGCGCCACGGCCGCGGCGCAGCGCACCGACCAGCATCGATGCACCACCGGCCGCTGGCAGCAGCACCGCCGGCGATACCCCGGCAGCGCCGCGCGAACGCGCCAGCGGTAGCGGCCGCCGCCCGGCAGTGCGCATGCCTGACCGCCTGCAGATCGCCCTGCTGCGGGCGTCCGGCTGCAATCCTGCCGAGCCGGAGACGCAGGCGTTGATGGCCGGGTGGAACCTGGACGACCTGCGCGGCAATGCCGCCGCCAAGCGTGCGCTGTGGCCGCACCTGCGGGCCCTGCGCAAGCGGGGCCGGCCGTGAGCGCGGTCAGTTCACCGCGCCCGCTGGCGCTGCGCGCGCTGCGCGAAAGCGATATCGACACACTGATGCCGATCGAACTGCGCGGCTACCCGTTCCCGTGGACGCGCGGCATTTTCGTGGACTGCCTGCGTGCGGGCTACCCGGCGCTGGCGCTGGAAGATGACGGCGTCCTGGTCGGCTACGGCGTGCTCAGCATCGCGGCCGACGAAGCCCACGTATTGAACGTGTGCGTGGATCCCCAGACCCAGTCGCGCGGACTGGGCCGGTTTCTGTTCCGCGCGCTGGTGCAGCTGGCCCGCGACCATGGCGCCCAGCGCGTGTTCCTGGAAGTGCGCCCGTCCAACACGCCGGCGGTGGCGCTGTACCACAGCGAAGGCTTCAACGAGATCGGCCGCCGCCCGCGCTACTATCCGGCCCGCGAGGGCCGCGAGGACGCGCTGGTGATGGCGATGGAGCTGGTGGACGACGACTTCCAGACCATGCCGCCGTTGTAACGGCGCGACCCGACCATAACGGCGCAAGGCAGCCGACCAACGGTCGGCTCTACCGACCCTCGTAGAGCCGACCGTTGGTCGGCTGCACGCATCGTCCGGAGGTAGAGCCGACCGTTGGTCGGCTGCACGCATCGTCCGGAGGTAGAGCCGACCGTTGGTCGGCTGCACGCAACGCCGGACCGGGGCCACGCACGCCCGGCGCCCCCCTCACGCCACCCGCAACACCGCCGCGCCCGCAACGATCAACCCCGCCGCGATCCAGCGCATCCGCGTCACCCGCTCGTGCAGGACGAATGCGGAGATCAGGATGCCGAACAGGATCGAGGTTTCGCGCAGCGCCGAAATCATCGCCACCGGCGCGATGGTCATGGCCCACAGCGCCAGCCCATACGAGGTCAGCGTGCCGATCCCGCCGACCACGCCAAAGCCCGCGTTTTCCCGCGCGTAGGCCCATAGCCGGGGCGCGCGCGTGCACAGCGCCCACACCGGCAGCGGCATCCCGGACAACAGGAACAGCCACAGCGTGTAGCCGAGCGCCGTCCCGGACTGGCGCGCGCCCCATGCATCGACCAGCGTGTAGGTGGCGATCACCCCGGCATTGAGCAACGGCAGCCACAGGTGCTGGCGTGCGCCGCCGCGTGCCATGCACAGGATGCCGGCACAGATCAGCGCGATACCGCCCCACGCCACCGCAGGCAGGCGTTCGCCCAGGAACAGCGCGCCCACCAGTGCCACCAGGATCGGTGCGCAGCCGCGCATCAGCGGGTAGGACGCGCTCATGTCGGTCACCCGGTAAGTGCGCGCGACCAGGACGTAGTAGAGGACCTGCAAGACCGTGGAGGCGGCCAGCCATGGCCAGCTGCGTGGCGATGGCGCGGGCACGAACGGCAGCACGACGGCCGCGATCAGCGCGGCCGACCCGGTGACCAGGATCGTGGTCAGCAGCGTATCGCTGCCGCGTTTGACGATCGCATTCCAGCTGGCATGCAGCAGGGCAGCAAACAGCACGGTACAGAAAATGGAGAGGGACATCGTGTCGGCAGGCAAGCCTTCCATGGACGAACACCCATCATGCCGTGGTAGAGCCACCCCATGGGTGGCTGCACGCACCACGCGTTAGGTACCGACCGTTGGCCGGTACCTCCAGCAAACACCGACGCGTTACAACTTCGCGCGCTGTTCGACCAGACCCGCCAGCTGCGCGGTCCACTCCACCAGGCGCACGCGCTCCTGCTCGACCACCGCAGCCGGCACCTTGTCGGTGAACTTGGCCAGCTTGGTCTGGCTCTTCTCCTTCTCCGACTCCACCCGGGCAATTTCCTTGTCCAGGCGGGCGCGCTCGGCACCCAGGTCGACCAGGCCTTCCAACGGCACCAGCAGCTTCAGCTCACCGACGATGGCGGCCGCCGACGGCGGGGTATCGGCCGCGTCGGCCAGCCAGTCGATGCGCGCCAGCTTCAGCAGGAACGACAGCGAGGCCGTGAAGCGCGCCACGCGGGTGCGGTCGTCGGCGGTGCCACCCTGCAGCAGCAACGTGACCTGCTTGGCCGGCGGCACGTTCAGTTCGCTGCGCACGCGGCGCAGCGCGTTGACCATCCCCTTGAGCCATTCCACGTCGGCCTCGGCACGGGCGAAATCGCCCGCGAATTCGTCCGCCGTCGGGTACGGACGCAGCGACAGGGTCTCTTCGACCAGGCCCAGGCGCGGGGCCACCTGGCGCCACAGCTGCTCGGTGACAAACGGGATCAGCGGGTGCAGCAGGCGCAGCAGTGCTTCCAGCACGTACAGCAGGGTGTGGCGGGTGCTGGCCGCGTCGTCGGCGTTGTCACCGTTGAGCGCCGGCTTGGTCAGTTCCAGGAACCAGTCGCAGAACTCGTTCCAGGCAAACTCGTACAGGCACTGCGCCAGCAGGTCGAACCGGTAGTTGGCGTAGTGGGTCTGTGCCTCGGCCGACACCGCCGCCAGGCGCGCCAGGATCCAGCGCTCGGCATCGGTGCACGGCTGCGGCACGCCGGTGACGCTGCTGCCCTCGGTGTTCATGAGGGTGAAGCGGCTGGCGTTCCACAGCTTGTTGCAGAAGTTCTTGTAGCCCTCGGCGCGGCTCATGTCGAACTTGATGTCGCGGCCGTGCGTGGCCAGCGCGGCGATGGTGAAGCGCAGCGCGTCGGCACCGTGGGCAATGATGCCGTCGGGGAATTCCTTGCGCGTGGCCTTCTCGATCTTCGGCGCATCCTTGGGCTTCATCAGCCCGGTGGTGCGCTTGGCAACCAGGTCTTCCAGCGAGATGCCGTCGATGATGTCCAGCGGGTCGAGCACGTTGCCCTTGGACTTGGACATCTTCTGACCCTGCGCATCGCGGATCAGACCGGTCATGTAGATGTCCTTGAACGGAATCTTCCCGGTGAAGCTGTCGGTGGCCATGATCATGCGGGCCACCCAGAAGAAGATGATGTCAAAGCCGGTGACCAGCACCGCCGACGGCAGGTAGCGCTCGAACCCGCGCTCGGCCATCGCCTGTTCGTTCGGCCAGCCCAGCGTGGAGAAAGGCCACAGCTGCGAGGAGAACCAGGTTTCCAGCACGTCGCTGTCCTGGTGCAGGGCGACGTCGGCACCGAGGTTGTTGCGCGCGCGCGCATCGGCCTCGTCGCGGCCGACATAGCAGTTGCCCGCGTCATCGAACCACGCCGGAATGCGGTGGCCCCACCACAGCTGGCGGCTGATGCACCAGTCCTGGATGTTCTCCATCCAGTGGCGGTAGGTGTTGATCCAGTTGGCCGGGACGAACTGGATGCTGCCGTTCTCCACCAGTTCCAGGCCGCGCTTGGCCAGCACGTCCATCTTCACGAACCACTGGTCGGTGAGGTAGGGCTCGATCACCTGCTGGGTGCGGTCGCCGCGCGGCACCTGCAGTTTGTGCGGCTTGGTTTCGACCAGGATGCCCAGGTCTTCCAGCTCGGCCAGGATCACCTTGCGCGCTTCGTAACGGTCCAGTCCGCGGTATTTCTCCGGGGCGTTGTCGTTGATCGCGGCCACCGGGGTGAACAGGTTGATCATCGGCAGGTTGTGGCGCACGCCCACCTGGTAATCGTTGAAGTCGTGCGCGGGGGTGACCTTGACCACGCCGGTACCGAACTCGCGGTCCACGTAGTCATCGGCGATCACCGGGATTTCGCGGTCGGTCAGCGGCAGCTTGACCATCTTGCCGATCAGGTGCGCGTAGCGTTCATCTTCAGGGTGCACCATCACCGCGGTGTCGCCCAGCATGGTTTCCGGCCGGGTGGTGGCCACGGTCAGCGTGCCGCTGCCATCGGCCAGCGGGTAGCTGATCGACCACAGGAAGCCGTCTTCTTCCACGCTCTCCACTTCCAGGTCGGAAATGGCGGTCTTCAGCACCGGGTCCCAGTTGACCAGGCGCTGGCCGCGGTAGATCAGGCCCTGTTCGTGCCAGCGCACGAAGGCTTCCACCACCGCCTCGGAGGGCTGCGGGTCCATGGTGAAGGTGCTGCGCGACCAGTCCGCCGAGGTGCCCAGGCGGCGCATCTGGCGTTCAATGGTGTCACCGGAGAACGCCTTCCACTCCCAGACCTTCTCGATGAAGCCTTCGCGGCCCAGCGAATCGCGGGTCTCGCCCTTGCCTTCCAGCGCCAGGTTGCGGCTGACCACCATTTCGGTGGCGATGCCGGCGTGGTCGGTACCCACCTGCCACAGCGTGTCGTAGCCGCGCATGCGGTGGTAGCGCACCAGCGCATCCATCAGGGTCTGCTGGAAGGCATGGCCCATGTGCAGGGTGCCGGTGACGTTCGGCGGCGGCAGCAGGATGGTGTACGGCTCGCCCTTGCCCGACGGTTTGAAGTGGCCAGCCTTTTCCCAGGCATCGTAGGTGTCCGTTTCAAAGGACGTCGGGTCGTAGCTGGAGTCGAGTCGGGTCATGCGGGGCAACCAGAAGATGTTCGGGGGGAATTCAGGGCGATCGGTCGGCGCATCAAGGGCAGCGCACATCCGGCGCCCGCTTACATATCGTGCTTGGACAGATCGTAACCAGCATCTTTGTACTGCCGCCAGCGCTCGCGCAGCGGCTCGCGCGCGTCCGGGTCGGCCGGGACGACTTCCAGTACGCGCTCGCATTCGCCCATCCAGGGCGTATCGCGCAGGTTGATCACCAGCGGGCGCGCCGGTTCCACGCCACCGGGAACGGCGATCAGCACCATGGCTTCCTCTTCATCCATGTCCTCGCCGGCGATCTGGTGCGGGATGTAGGCCTCCGCATCGAAGGACCACAGCAGCTCGTCCAGTTCTTCGGCCTGGGCCAGGTCACGCGCCAGCACCAGGGTGAACAGCCCGGCATCGTTGGCCTTGCGCGCCAGCTCGCAGACCAGGCGCAACGGCTCGGTCAGGAAGCGGGGCTTGGCAATCAGGTAGAAATCAGCGCGGGGCATGGCGGGGTCCGGGTTGCAGGCGAAGACCCGGTCGAAACCGGGTCGTGTCATGGCCGGCACGGACGCCGGCCACAGGGCGACAGTGGATCAGGCGCGGCCGACCTGGTCCAGCAGCCACTGGCTCAGCAGGCCGACCGGGCGACCGGTGGCCATGCCGCGCTTGCCTTCGTCGCTGGCCACGCCGGCGATG
>Ga0308158_10005051_pt1 | contig 10925 bp, 8 predicted proteins | sample PhyBR2_FD_201038 | JGI IMG/M metagenome (GOLD analysis project Ga0308158, IMG submission 201038) | Phyllosphere microbial communities from UC Gill Tract Community Farm, Albany, California, United States - DLSLB.R2 | ecosystem: Host-associated > Plants > Phyllosphere > Unclassified | place: USA...
TGAAGCCCAGCTTCGCGAGAACCTCGGGGATCCGATCCTCCAGGTCCATCGCTCCGGAAGCCATCCAGTGGTCGAATGCCGTCGCGTAGGCGTCATCGGCACCTGGCTTTTCACTGCCCAGATCCTGCGCGGTTTCTTCCATGCGCGCTGTGGCCTGCGCGCACCCGGTGCGACGGGCCAGGTAGGTTTCAATCGTTTCGCCGGGGACGCGTTCATGTTCCTGCGGCAGCCAACCGATGAACGCTGAATCAGGGGCTGTGCTCACGGTGCCCGACTGGGCGGTGGCCGCCTTGGCCAGCAAAGAGAGCAACGTGGATTTTCCTGCGCCGTTGGCTCCCACCACGCCATAAACATCGGAAGTGGTTGCGGTGAAGTTCAAATTGGAGAACAGGGTTCGGTGGGCGTGGCCACCTGCGAGGTCTTTGGCCACGAGCGTTGCAGTCATGGTGTTAAGTCTAGTGCGCTGCAACAGGCGGGCTTGCTGCCAATGGTCGCGCTGATCGGGGTGGACGATTGCCAGTACCGGAGTGTTGGGAGGCACCGGAATGAAAAAGTTTTGATGGAGCACTTGATGTGCTCCATGTCACTTGCTACAGTCTTACCGCCAAAAGGGAAGGCAATCCCATTGGGTGGGATGTGAATTTCAAGGATAGAGGAATTGAGGACGCTTCGATGACGAATCGGCTGAACGAAGACGAACAGGATCTGCCCCTGGCTGGCATCCGGGTATTGGAGCTGGGAAACTTCATCGCCGCCCCATTTGCCGGACGGGTCTTCGGGGACTTCGGTGCCGAGGTGATCAAGATCGAGCGCCCTGACGGCGGGGATGAGCTGCGCGACTGGCGCAAGACCCGCGGTGAAACATCCATGCTCTTTCGCACTATCGGCCGGAACAAGAAGTCGGTGGAACTGGATCTGAGAAGCGAACTCGGAGTCAAAGCGATCAAGAAGATCGTCGAGACCACCGACGTGCTCATCGAGAATTTCCGCCCTGGCACCCTGGAAAAATGGGGCATCGCCCCGGAAATTCTCACAGCGATCAACCCGGATCTCGTCATCGTGCGCATCTCTGGCTACGGGCAAACTGGCCCCTACAAGGATCGCGCAGGATTCGGCAGCTCGGCGGAATCCTTTGCGGGACTGCGCTACGTCACCGGTGAACCCGACCGGCCTGCTGGCCGTTCTGCAGCCTCCATGGGGGACACCGTCGCTGGACTCTATGGCGTAATCGGCGCGTTGATGCTGATGTTCAAGAGGGCACGAGGCGGCGCAAAAAATAGCAGCAACGTTGTCGACGTGGCGCTCTACGAGGGGGTCTTCTCGCTGCTTGAATCCCTGGTTCCTGATTACGATGCCTATGGGATGGTCCGCCAGCGTACCGGGGGCCGGCTTCCAGGTGTTGTGCCGACGGGATCCTATAACTGCGGCGACGGGCTAGAAGTGGTGATCGGCGGCAATTCCAATGCGGTATTTGTCCGCCTGATGAAAGCCATCGGCCGGCCGGATCTGGCCGAGGATGAATCACTGCTCACCACCGAGGCACGTCGTATGCGCGAAGACGAGCTGAATGGCGCCATCGAGGAATTCACCCAGTCCATGCCCCTGGAGCAGGTACTGGAAGCATTGGAAACCGCCGGCGTCCCAGCAGCACCCGTTTTTGATGCGCCGTCCATCGCCAAAGACGAGCACTACCTGGCCCGCGACATGATTCAAACCCACGAAGTCGTGGTGGAGGACGAACCGGAGCTCGTGCGATTCCCCGGAGTGGTTCCGAAAATCCCAGGCCACCAGGGGCACGTGCGTTGGCTCGGTCCAGACCTCGGCGAACACACCGCACAGGTGCTGCGCGATCTTGCCGGATTTGATGCAGAGCAAATCGCCGCGGCTAATGCCAAGGCGGCGCACTGATGAAGATCCACATCACCGACGTTTTCCTGCGTGATGGCTTGCAGGATGAACCGGTCATCGTCGATACCGAGCGAAAGCTGGAGATCGCGGGTGCCTTAGCCGTCGCCGGAGTGCAGCGGATGGAAGTGGCTTCCTTCGTGAACCCCGCAAGGGTTCCGCAGATGGCTGATGCCGCCGAAATTCTTCAACGCCTTCCTCGGAATCCAGCCGTGCGCTACACATCGTTGGCCCTGAATGGAAAAGGCATCAGCAGGGCGGCGGCCGCCGGAGCAAAGGAGATTCAAGTGGTAGCCTCGGCCAGCCAGGCACACAGCAACGCCAATGCCGGGGCCGGCATTGATGAAGCCCTGGAATCATTGGCCGCCGACGTCGCCGGCTATCCGCAACTGAATTTTTTTGCGGGAATCTCCACTGCGTTCACCTGCCCCTTCGAAGGGGAGATCGACCCGGAGAGGCTGTTGAAGCTTGTCAGGGCGTTCAGGCAGATGGGCATCAAGGACATCGGCTTGGCCGATACCTTGGGAACCACGGCGCCAAAGCGGCTCATGGACAGCGTGAAATACGTCCAGGATGCTGAACCGGATCTGACTCATTACCTGCACCTGCATAACGCGCACGGACGGGCTTTGGAAACGGTGGCTCTGGCCATTGCCTCGGGCATTACTCATTTTGATGCGGCCCTGGGCGGCTTTGGCGGATGCCCCTTCGCGCCTGGCGCCGCAGGGAACCTGTCCACCGCCGAACTTGTCCAATTCCTGCATGCCCGAGGACATCAGACAGGAATCGATGAAGTGAAGCTGAACGAGGCCACTGAGCTAGCGCGTTCGATTGTCCGCTCCGGGCGGCCGATCAAGGCCGAAGAACTTTCAACCAACTAGGCAATGACGCCTCAACCATTGAGAGAAAAACATGTCAAAGATCGAACAGGAAGCGCAGCTTCCGAATAATGCTGGCAATGATGACAGCGATAAGCTGGAACAGCTGATTCGAAAGGCCCAAGTGCCCAAGGGCGCCCATCATTCGAATTCGCGGCACGGAGAAATCGCTGGCATGCCCATCTGGCTTTACGCCATTCTGGCTGCCGTAGTCCTCATCGCTGCGCTGACCGGAAAGCTCCCTGGCGGGATGCTTCCGGGGTTTGCGGTATCTATGCTTCTGGGAGGGTTGCTGATCTGGTTGGGCAATCTCTTCCCGGTAGTGCGAGACTTCGGCTTGCCCACGATCCTGTGCACCTTTGTTCCCGCGACGCTCATATTCTTCGGGGTCATGCCGGAAGCCATTCAGGTCGTGGTGACAGACTTCGTCACCACCCACGGATTCCTGGACTTCTTCGTCGCTTCGGTGATTGCCGGGTCGATCCTCGGTGCACCTAGGGCATTGCTGATCAAAGCCGGCCCACGATTCGTGATTCCGATGCTTGCCTGTGTTCTGCTGTCCTTCACCTTGACCGGACTGATCGGCGCGGCCACGGGCTTCGGCTTCTGGACCGCTGTGCTCACCGTCGCTGCTCCGATCATGGCTGGTGGCTTGGGCCTGGGCGCCGTGCCAATGAGCGAGATGTTTGGCGCCCGCACCGGTGAAGATTCCTCGGCCTTCATGGGGGACTTGATGTCGGCAGTCGTCGTGGCCAACATCTTCTGCATCCTGTTTGCAGGTATCCTCAACGGCATCGGCAAGCGCAAGCAATTGTTCGTCGGGTTCAGCGGCAATGGCGAATTGATGCGGGTCAAGGGTTCTCGCCAGGAACTGGCCAACCCGCCAAAGCGCACCGTCGCCAGCTTCCTGACTTTGGGCAAGGGCTTGGCGCTCACCGCAGTGCTCTTTGTCCTCGGAGAGCTACTTGGTGGATTCTTCGAATTCCTTCATCCCTACGCGTGGATGATCATCGCGGTCGCCGCCTTGAAGATCTTTGGCCTGCTGCCCAAGGATCTGGAGGAGTCGACAACTGACTGGGGCGAAATGGTGACTGCCGTTATGGTTCCCGCGCTGTTGGTCGGAGTGAGCATCTCCTACATCAACATCAGTGAAGTACTCGGTTCGTTGATCAACCCGATGTTCATCATCTTGGTCATCTGCACCGTCCTGATTGCTTCATTGAGTTCCGGGTTCGTTGGCTGGCTGTTGAAGTTCAACTTTGTCGAAGCCGCAATCACCCCAGGGTTGGTCATGGCTGATACCGGCGGATCGGGTGACGTGTCTGTGCTCAGTGCCGCCGAGCGCATGCACCTGATGCCATTCGCAGCGTTGACCAACAGAATCGGCGGAGCGTTCGTGCTCTTCCTGACCACGATGCTTGTTCCGTTCCTGCCTATCGGCTAGGTCGGGCAAAGGCTGCTAGAACGAGATTGAGCCACCCCTGAGGTGGCTCAATCTCGTTTCCTGCATCAGGCGCCTTATGGCTGCCTTGTTGCCTGGCGTCGCCGTTATGGATCTACCGCTGGTTGCTGAACGCCTCAGAGATCTTCGCAGCGGTGCGCACCAGGGATTCCCCGTGATCCTGGCCCGGTGATACCTTGCAGCGGGAGAGCGGCATGGCAAGGCAGATGGCAGCGACGGTGTGATCCTTCTGCAGGATCGGTGCGCTGACTGAACCCAGCCCTGGTGTGCGAAGCCCCACGGACTCGACCCAGCCATTCGTTTCGACGGAGGCCATGGCTTCGGATTCGAAGGAAAGCAGTCGGCCACTGGAACCATGTGGCAAAGCTAGGCTTGCGCCGACAGGCAATGTCGCTTTGAGTTCCTGGCGGGAATCAACCGAGGCGATGCAGACACGGGTGTCGCCTCGTCGAATCCACAGCTGGGCCGTCTCTCCGGTGGCATCGCGTAGCTCGGTGAGGTGGCCCAATCCGATGATTTCCAGACGGCTTCGGACAAAGCGCCGCCCAAGACTGAAGTGCCCGGACGATTCCCTCTTGAGGAATTCGAAATCCGTCAATGACAGTGCGAGGCGATGCGCGGTTGAGGTTGATAATCCGGTGATTCGTGCCAACTCACTGGCAGTGGCTTCACCAAATTCCAGTGCGTCAAGGATCAAGCTGATGCGTTCGAGCTGGCGATTTGCCGTACTTTCAGACAATTTCGGACCTCATTCATGCACTGGATATCAACGATTCCTACTGTATGGGAATCCTTTACCAAAATTCAATACGAAAAGTCGCAAGAACTATGGAAAACGAGCAGAGCGACTGATAACGTATTCCCACTAAGTAGCACTTCAATCCCATCAGATGGGAAAATTGGAAAGGGTGGTAGGCAATGGCGCACTACAAAATATCCGTGATTCCCGGTGACGGCATCGGTCCCGAAGTTATTGACTCAGCCAGGGCTGTTCTTGACCGCGCAGCGGAAAGCTTTGGGTACACGTTGGGTTATATCGACTACGATTTCTCCGCCGATCTCTACCGCCGAACCGGACGGAAGATCACTGCGGACGACATGGACGAAATCGGCAAAACCGATGCGGTGCTTTTCGGGGCTATGGGGCTGCCGGACGTGCGCGGTCCTGAGGGACTTGAACTCGGTGCACAGGTCGAGATGCGAGCTCACTACAAGCTATTCGCCAGCCTTCGTCCAGCGCGACTATTCGCTGGCGTCAATTCCGCCGTCAAAGCTGAACACGTCGACATGCTGGTGATCCGTGAAACTTCCGAGGGCATGTTCGCCGGTCTTCATGACGAACATGCGCCGAACGACGCGGAAGCCACCGACCGGATGACCATCACCCGAGCCACCAGCGAGAAGCTCTTCGATGTGGCTTTCGAACAGGCGCGCGCCCGGAAGAAGCGGGGCACCCCCGGCCGTGTAACCCTTTTGCACAAGTCCAACGCGTTGCGAAGCAACGTCCTGCTGGAAAAGGTCTTCAATGAGGTCGCAGCTCGCAACACCGATATCGAGAGCAACAAGTTCTACATCGATGCCGGCGCCATGTATATGGTGACCGATCCGCAGCGCTTTGATGTCATTGTCAGCGAAAACATCTTCGGCGACATTACCTCCGAAATTGCCGCCGGCCTGGTGGGCGGCTTGGGAGTCGCGCCATCGGCTGATGTCAGTGCAAAGCATGGGGTCTTCCAGCCCTCTCACGGAAGCGCGCCGGACATTGCCGGCACCGGAGTGGCCAACCCCATCGCCATGATTCTCTCCGCCGCCATGATGCTTGATTGGCTGGGACAGAAGCATGATGATGAGCAGTTGATCACCGCGGCTCGAGGAATCAACGCAGCGGTCGAGCAGGTGCTAGCCCATGGCCCGCAGCCCAAGGACCTGGGCGGCGAAGCAAGCACGCAGGAAGTCACCGACGCCGTGCTGGAAGCCCTGGAATCCACAGCACGCGTGCCAGCCGTGGCCAAGGCCTAAAGGAGAAGAAGATGACCTATAAGGTACTGTTCATCAACCCGTTGGCCGACTACGTGGAAGGACTGCACGCAGCAACCCCGCAAGGGTTCAGCCTGGTCGTCATGGATCCCGCAGCGACCGTTGCCGAATTGTGCTCGGAAGCCGAAGACGCGGATTTCATCATTTCCGGAATTGATGTCCCCGAAGAAGTCTTCCGCGCCGCCAATCAGGCCAAGTTCATTCAATATATGAGTTCCGGTTATGGCCAGCTGCCTCTGGCCGTGCTCAACGACTTGGCCATCCCCGTGGCCCAAATGAAGACCCATTCCATTTCCGTAGCTGAACACGCCATCACATTGATCCTGTCCTTGCTGCGCAGGATTCCCGCTTCGACGCAACTGCTGCGCGAAGGCAAATGGCGCCAGGATTTGCAGGAAGCGTCTTACGCCGAGCTATACGGCAAGACCGTGGGAATCGTCGGCTTGGGAAACATCGGCCGATGGGTCGGCAAGGTTGTGCACCACGGATTCGGAGCCAACGTCATCTTCTACGACAACGCTGAAATCCCGATGACTGTTACCGAGCTGATTTCGGCAAAGCAGGTTTCGCTCGAAACATTGATGCGCGAATCGGATGTGGTGAGTGTCAGCCTTCCGTTGAACGACGGAACGTCAAAGCTGATCGGCGAAGCAGAACTCTCGCTAATGAAGGAATCCGCCGTGCTGGTAAACGTGGGCCGTGGAGAAGTCATCGACGAAGAAGCGTTGCTCTCAGCATTGACCGGGAAGAAGATTGCCGGGGCCGGTCTGGACGTGTTTGACAGTGAGCCGCTGAATCTCGAAAGCAAGTTATTGGATCTTCCGCAGGTGATCTGCACCCCGCACATGGCAGGGGTCGGCTGGGAAAACGTTCAGCGGCGTATCGCCACGGTCTGGGAGAACATCAACTCCGTCCTCCAGGACGAGGTTCCTCGGGGAGTGGTCACAGACATCAAGCGCGCACCGGCCATCGCAGCTGCCCGATAACTGCAAATTCATCCGCACATAACGATGAGGTTCGAACCCCTCGGGGTTCGAACCTCATCAACTTTGCGGGACCTTAATCGGTGGCCTCGCCCAGGCTCTGGAACTTGAGCTGCCGCCGGGCAAGGCGGTGCGCATCAGGAATAGCGCGAGCCAAGGAGATCTCCGCTGCGATGGCGGCCCCGAGTTCCTGGCAGAACTCGCGAGGACGGCTGGCCGCGTCAATCTGTTCTTCCACCACATGGTCAACAAGGCCAAAACTGCAAAGATCTGGTACCCCGATCTTTTGCTGCCGGGCCATCTGCGCTGCATGCTCCGTGGTGCGGTGGATGATCGCACTGGCTCCTTCGGGTGGCAGTGGCGAGAGCCAGGAGTTTTCCGCCGCGAGCGTTCGATCCGCCGGCAGCAAGGCGAGCGCCGCGCCGCCGGTGCCTTGGCCCAGCAGGACTGAAACCGAGGGGGAGCGCAGCCCGATCAATTCACTGAGAGAGCGCGCGATTTCCCCGGCCAAGCCGCCTTCCTCGGACTGCACCGAGAGCTCGGCGCCGGTGGTATCGATGATGGTGACCAGCGGAAGTTTGAGCTCTTGGGCCAGCTGCATTCCGCGACGTGCTTCGCGCAAGGACGCAGGACCCAGGCTGGCGGTCTCCGGATGTCGTGGACGCTGCTGGCCAAGCACGACGCATGGCTGATCGCCGAAGCGGGCCAAGGCCAGCATCAGCCCGGGGTCCTTTTCACCCTGGCCGGTGCCGTTCAAGGGCAACGCCTCGTCGGCTGAGGCCAGCAGCATGCGGGTATCCGGGCGGCGAGGATTGCGGCTGAGTTGCACCGATTCCCAGACATTCTTGGCCTCGCGCACAAAGGGACGTCCTGCCGGGGCCGGGAATCCGCCGCCGGCGGAGACCGGTTGCAAGATCGACAGAGCGCGATTGACCAGGCTCGGCAATTCTTGCGGCGGGACCACGGCATCGATCAAGCCCTTGCGGAAGAGATTCTCCGAAATCTGCACCCCATCCGGGAACTTCTGGTCATAGAGCGCTTCATAGACCCTCGGTCCCAGGAAGCCGAGCAAGGCGCCTGGCTCGGCCACCGTGATATGACCCAGCGATCCCCAGGAAGCCATGACCCCGCCCGTGGTTGGGTGGCGCAGATACACCAGGTAGGGAAGGCCTGCCTCCTTGTGGCGGCGGACCGCATCGGTAATGGAAACCATGCCCAGGAATGCGAGGGTTCCTTCTTGCATTCGGGTGCCCCCGGAGGCCGGGCCTGCCAGCAGCGGCAGCTTTTCGGCGGTAGCCCGCTGGATGGCCGCCACAATGCGATGTGCCGCGGCCTGGCCGATGGAACCTGCCAGGAAATTGAACTCGGAGACGATGACCGCGACCTCGCGCCCGTGGATCCTGCCCTTGCCGGTGATGACCGCTTCATCGGTGCCGCTCTTGGCGGCAGCGGCTTCCAGGTCCGCAGCGTACTGCGCGCTGAGCCTTGGCTGGCGTGGCGGCTGATCCCAGGATTCAAAGGAGTCTTCGTCCAGGACGGTGTCCAGCAGCGTCGCGGCATCAATGCGCAGGGTTTTGGTGCTCATCAATTTCCTGGGCGTTGGCGTTGAGCACCGGAGGGGCGCTATGCACCGTCCGGGTGGTCTCGTTATTGGTCTGTGCATCAAAGAATCGCAGCGGCGGGCCGGGAAGATTGATCTTGCCCAAGACCTCATGATCCACCTCGACGATGAGGCCTTGGGATTTCACCTGATCCCATTCGTACACCTCTTCAATGGTGCGCACCTTGCCAGAAGGGATGCCGGCCCCATCAAGGGCGGCCAGCAGTTCTTCGGCATCATAGCCGGAGAACGCCCGCTCGATCAGTTCGTTCAATGCCGGACGGTTCTGGACGCGAAGGGCGTTGCTGATGAAGCGCGGGTCATCGGCGGGTAGGTTGAAGCCGCTGGCGAAATTCTGCCAGAGCTTTTCGCTGCCGATGCTGATCTGCACCTTTGAATCCTTGCAGCCGTACAGTCCGTAGGGAGCAATGGAGGGGTGGTGGTTGCCGATGGCTTGGGGGTTTTGCCCCGCCACCGTGGCACGTGTTCCCTGGAAGGCATGTACCCCGATGATCGATGCGAGCAAAGAGGTGCGCACCACCTGGCCGCGACCGGTTTTCTCGCGCTCCAACAAGGCGGCCAGGGCACCGTAGGCACCGTACATTCCGGAGAGCAGGTCAGCGATGGGCACTCCGACCTTCTGCGGATCGTCCGGGCCCGAGCCGGTGATGGACATCAGTCCTGCTTCGCCCTGCAGGATCTGGTCGTAGCCGCTGCGGTGGGCTTCGGGGCCATCGTGGCCGAACCCAGTGATGGACAGGATCACCAGACGCGGATTCAGTTCGTGCAGCACCTGGGTGCTGAAGCCCAGGCGGTCCAGCACGCCGGTGCGGAAATTCTCCATCAGGACGTCGCTGTTCTTGATCAGCTCCGCCAGTTTTTCCTTGTGTTCCTCATCTTTGAGATTCAGCGACAGCGAGAGCTTGTTGCGGTTGCAGGAGAGGAAATAGGTGGCCTGGCGGTTGTCTTCCGGACCGACAAAGGGCGGGCCCCAGCCGCGGGTGTCATCGCCGGTGCCGACGGTCTCGATTTTGATGACCTTGGCACCGAGGTCTCCCATCATCATTCCGGCGTGCGGGCCAGCCAATGCGCGGGTGAGATCTAGTACTACGTATCCGCTCAGCGGTCCGGTGGCGGTGCCTTGAAGTGTGTCGTTTTCGGCGGTTAGGGAACTCAACAGATCCTCCTCGAATTATTGCGTTTAGATTGTGGGGATGATCGTCTAGAGCCAGCCCGGCAGGACCAGCAGTGCCCAGGCCAGCACCGGTCCGGCGAGCACGACGATGCCGCCATAGCTCAGGACCTGCTTGTAGAAGCGGTCCTTGTCCGTGCCTTCGGGGGCGTTGGCCAGGACCAGTGCGCCGTTGGTGGAGAAGGGCGAAACGTCCACGACGGTGGAGGCGATGGCCAAGGCGCAAATCAGGCCGGTGGCGCTGATCGATCCGGTGTTCAGGAACGGGATGGCCAGCGGGATCAGCGCGGCCAGGATGGCGGTGGAGGATGCGAAGGCGGAGACTACAGCGCCGATGTAGCAGATGAGCAGTCCAGCCAGCAGCGGTGCGCCGAGGTTGGCCACGCCGTTGGAGACGTATTCGATGGTTCCGGCTTCTTCCAGCACGCCCACGAAGGTGAGCATTCCGCAGATCAGCAGGACGGTGGACCAGCTGATCTTGTTCACTGCTCCCTTTTGCCCGGCAGGATTGACCAGTGCCAGGAATACGGCGATGGTGATGGAAACGAAGCCGACGTCGACCTTGAAGCCCAGGGCGATGACTGCCAGTGCGATCAGGCCGATGATGGTCATGGTCTGGCCGAAACGCTGTCCCGGTGCCTTCGGGGCTGCGCCGTCTCCGGCGGGATCGCGGGGGCCGTAGGTGCCTGAGCCGCTGCCCTTGAAGTCGACGTCTGCGGCGTGGGCGCCGGCGGAAACCTTCAGGCGTGCTTCGGCGACACGTTCGGCGATGGCTCCGGCACGCTGGCCGGCCAGATGGCGTCCGCCAAGAACCAGGAACAAGACGATGGCGATCACCAGGTTGAAGATGAAGCTGGTGAGGAAGAGT
>Ga0308158_10005052_pt1 | contig 10924 bp, 12 predicted proteins | sample PhyBR2_FD_201038 | JGI IMG/M metagenome (GOLD analysis project Ga0308158, IMG submission 201038) | Phyllosphere microbial communities from UC Gill Tract Community Farm, Albany, California, United States - DLSLB.R2 | ecosystem: Host-associated > Plants > Phyllosphere > Unclassified | place: USA...
GGTCGTCGAGCTCGATCTCCTTGGCGATCGACACACCGTCGTTCGTGATCGTGGGGGCTCCCCACTTCTTCTCGAGCACGACGTTGCGACCACGCGGGCCGAGGGTCACCTTGACGGCGTCGGCCAGGATGTTCAGGCCGCGCTCGAGGCCGCGACGGGCCTCCTCATCGAAAGCGATGATCTTTGCCATGAGTCTTTCGTCCCTCCCGGACGTAGGCGATGGGGTGTTAGCACTCAGACTGTTCGAGTGCTAAACCCAGTCTGGCACTCGACCCATGAGAGTGCAAGCTGCCGGGACTGCGGAAGGGGCGCGCCCGGGGTCAGGGAGCGGGAGTCTCGGTGCTCGGCGCCTGCTCGACCCGGTCCAGGCCGATCACGACCGTGAGCTGGGGCTCGTCGGAGTCGTTGAGGGCGGCGTAGAAGTCGCTCTTCTGCACGTCCGCGCCGCCGAGAAGCTCCGCGAGGCCGAGCGCTGCTCCCTCATCGTCGTCCGAGACATAGAAGACCGTGGTCTTCGAGAACTCCTGCGATGATCCGTCGCTGCCGAACACGTCATCGGTCGACCAGCCCTCGGCGAGGAGCGTCTCACGCACTCCGGCGACAAGCCCCTCTTCCGGCGTCGCGTTGAGGATCAGCACCCGGTACGACGTGTCGAGCTCTGCGACGACGCCAGTCTGAGTCTGCGCGGGCGTCGGGTCATCGCCGCCGAACAGCGAGATGCGGTCCATCATCACGAGCGACACGAAGATGCCGCACACGATCAGCACCAGGGCGATCGCCGCCGACCACAGCAGCACGACGAGGCCGTTCATGCCCGGCTGCTCGGCGCGGTGCGCGCCGACTCGCCCAGTGGCGCGCGGGACGTCATCGAATCGATCGCGGGGGGACTTCTGCACCCCTCGATGCTAGCGGGCGCCTCCCGTGAGTCCGCACGGAGCGCGAGGCCGGTCGCCTGCTGCCCCGGCGGTCAGCCGACGAAACCGCGCATGCGTGCGGTGCGCTGCACCGCACGCGCATCACGCAGGCGCCGGAGCCGGCGCACGAGCAGAGGGTCGAACTCGAGCGCGGCCTCGGTCTCGATCAGCCGACCGAGCAGCTGGTAGTACCGGGCTGGGCTCATGCCCAGCTTCGCGCGGATGGTCTCCTCCTTCATGCCGCCGTGACGCGGCCACGCCGCCTCAAGCGTCAGGATCGCGCGATCGCGATCAGAGAGGTCACCGAGCATGTGCTCAGGCTACGCGGCGTCGGGCGAGATGCCCGCGCGCCACTCCCACCAGCGCCCCAACGGGTCGGCATCCGCCACGACCTGACCGTCGAGCGCCACGGCGAAGCCCCGGAAGTCGGCGGCGTCGATCGCCGGACGCCAGGCATCGTGCAGCGCCGGCGGGTCGATGGTGATCCAGCGCGCGTCGAGGGCGCGGATGCGATCGATGAGCTCCAGCCGCCGTGCACGGGCCAGGTAGACGAGCATCCCGGGGGTCGTGATGACGAGCGTGGCATCGGCGGGGGCTGCGGCGGCCATCGCGTCGAGCTGCTCGATCGCATCCCCGGCACGCAGCAGCGGCGGCTCGGCGGATGCGATGGCCATGGCCGCGGAGATCCGCTCGGCGCGGTCGTGCTCGCCTGGCCAGATCAGCGACTGCAGCCAGGTGCGATCGCCGGACGCACGCACATCGATCGGATCGAGATCGATGCCCGCACGCCAGACGACCTGCGGCAGCCGCAGGGGCGGCAGATCGCCCTGAACGGTGCTCGCGAGCAGGACCTGCGAAGGCCCTTCGGGCGGATCGAGACGAAGACGCGGGGCGCCATCGGCATCGTTCACACGGAACGAGAACCGGTCGGGGTACAGGCACAGCCCCGCTGCCGCGCCGAGCTCGAGCAGCGCGACCGGGCCGTCGATCATGCTGAACGCGGGAAGCAGAGCCGCGAGGCGAAGCGGCTCGTTGATCTGCACACCGCGTCGCGCGCACTCCGAGATCATCTCGTCGGCGTGCGCGAGCACGAACTCCCGCCACAGCGGATATCCGGCGACGGTCGCACCGAGCAGCCGGGAGACGGCGAACACCAGCGGCGGCTGCCGGTGCTGCGGGGTCAGCCGCTCGAGCAGCGTCTGCACCTCGGCATCCGCCGCCACGCCCGCAGCCCACTCGGCGTACACGTCGCTGCGCCCTGGAGCCTCGTCGCGTGCGAAGCGGTCGTAGCGATCGGCGACAGCATCCGTCATCTGGCCATTCTCTCAGCGCACCCGCGCGGCCGGCAGGAAGCCGCTCGGAGGGCGGCGCCCGCCGCCCGCTCAGGGGTGAGAATGGATGCATGACTTACAGCGTGAACAAGACGGATGCGGAATGGCGTGCCGAGCTCGGCGACGACCAGTACGCGGTGCTGCGCAACGCGGCGACCGAGCGCCCGTGGACCGGGGAGCTGCTCGACGAGGAGCGCGCGGGTCTCTACACCTGCGGCGCGTGCAACGCGGAGCTGTTCCGCAGCGGCACGAAGTTCGACTCGGGCTGCGGCTGGCCGAGCTTCTACGAGTCGGTGCGCCCCGAGGCGGTCGAGCTCATCGAGGACACCTCTCTCGGCATGGTGCGCACCGAGGTGCGCTGCGCGGCGTGCGGGTCGCACCTCGGGCACGTGTTCCCCGACGGCTTCGGCACCCCCACGGGCGACCGCTACTGCATGAACTCGCTGGCGCTGTCGTTCACCCCTGACCAGTCGTGAGCGCGTTCGACGCCGTCCGGCGCCGCACGTCGTGGTCGCGCGTCACCGAAGACGCACCGACCCGTGAGCAGCTTCTTCCGCTCGTCGAGGCAGCCGGTCGCGTCGCGGATCACTCCTCGCTGCGACCCTGGCGGCTGATCGAGCTGCGCGGCGACGACCGTCTCGTTCTCGGAGCCGCCCTGGCGGAGGCCGACGGAGACGACAAGCCGTCGACCAAGCCGCTGCGCGCCTCGCTGCTCATCGCGATCGTCGCCTCGTACCGCAAGAGCGACAAGGTGCCGAGGTGGGAGCAGGAGGCCGTCGCCTCAGGCGTCGCGCACACGCTCAGCCTGCTGCTCGACGAGGCCGGCTGGGGCGTCATCTGGCGCACGGGCGGGCTCACGCGCTCCGAACCCGTCGCCAGGGCGCACGGGCTGTCTGCTGACGAGGAGCTGCTGGGCTGGCTGTACGTCGGCGGAAAACCGGAGGGCCGCGAGCCTGGCCACCGCAAGCCGGTGGACGCCGAGAGTCTGCTCACCCCCTTGCCGCGCGTCGACGCGGGTGACGGGTCGCCCGACGGCGCGCAAGACCGCCACGAGGCCGACAGGGAGAAGAAGCGCGCCGAGAAGGAGCGCAAGCGCGAGAAGAAGCGCATGAAGAAAGAGCGCAAGCGCGCGAAGAAGGCGCAGAAGCGCCAGGGCTGAGTCAGCGTCGGCGTGGCAGCGCGACGACGACGGATGCGGCGGCGACGACGATCATCGCCACGAGCTGCCAGAGCGCGGGTCCGTGGTCGACGGGCCAGAGCACGTCGATCGTCACCGAGGTCACGAGCTGTCCGAGCACGCTGCCGAGCCCGAGCAGCAGCACCCCGGTGTACGGCACGAGCCACGCGCCGAGCAGGATGTAGGCGAAGCCGAGAAGGCCGCCCAGATAGAGCCACGGCTCGGCCGGCGGCGCCCCCGGCATCCCCCGGGTGAGGATGCTCACGCCGGCACCGGCCAGCAGCACCACCGTGCCCGCGATGAAGCTCATCAGCGTCGCCGTCAGCGGCGATTCGACGCGGCGGGCGAGGCGGCCGTTCGCCGCCGCCTGCCAGGCGATGCCCGCGCCCGCGGCGAAAGGCAGGAGCAGCAGCCACAGCGGTGCATTCGCGAGCACGTCGCCGCCCAGCGAGATGGCCACAGCGACGAGGGCGAGGGCGCCGCCGATGATGCGCCCAGGAGTGACGGCGACCACGCCCGACGGACCCACGCCGACGCGGTCGAGCAGCAGCCCGTGAAGCGTCTGTCCGGCGACGACGCCGACGGTGAACAGCGAGACCCCGAGCACGCCGGCGACCAGCCCCTGCGTGGTGACGGTGAGTGCACCGCAGGTGCCGCCGAGCAGCATCCAGAACGGGATGGTGCGGGTGCGGATGCCCGAGAGCAGCCGTGCGGCACCCGCTCGCCCCGATGGCATCGCGAGGATGACGATGACGAGGAAGACGAGTCCGACGGCGAAGGAGATGAGACCGGCGACGATGCCATCGTCGATGCGGACGCCGAGCACGCCGTTGATGCGGGCCTGCACGGCCGTCATCGCACCGATCGATACAGCGCCGCCAAGGGCGACCCAGGTCGGCAGCGGGCGAGTGGAGGTCACTCGCTCCAGGCTACCGGCGCCAGGGCCTTCCCGGTGTCTGCGGCCGCGACTACCCTGACGGCATGTGCGCGAGCTACGGACTTGACCCACGCTTCACCGACGCCGAGCTGATGGCCGAAGCAGACGACGCGGTGCTCGATGGCCTGCGGTCGTGGGCGGAGCAGAACGCGGGCGAGACGCTGCGCCCCACGGGGAAGAATCTGCGAAACCTCAATCCGCTCGTGACGGCTCGTGACGGCGCCGCCCTGCTCGAACCAGCCTGGTGGGGGTACCTCGTCGACGGGCAGCCGGCCCGGTTCCCCTCGATCAACACCCGGTCTGAGCGGCTGCAGGATCGGCCAGGCGGGATGCGCGACCGAGCGCTCGTGCCGTCGACAGGCTGGTACGAGATGCAGAAGCCCGATCGCGTCTGGCACGAGTTCGGTCTCGGCCGGGGGCTGCTGTTCGGGATGGCGGCTGTGACGCAGCGTGGCCGCACCCCAGACGGCGAGTGGGTCACCTGCTATTCGATCGTGATGCGCCCCGCTCCCCCGCACCTGGCGAACATCCACGACCGGATGCCTCTGCTGATCCCCACCTCGTTCGCCGCCGACTGGCTCACCGGCGAACCCACGCGAGAGCTCATCGACGAGGCGCTGCTCGCGGCGGCCGGTCTCGACGAGCGGGTCGCCGCGGTGCCGCGCACCGACGACAAGGGCGAGCAGACCTTGTTCTGATCGATCATGCTCTGAACTTCGGAAAACGATTGCTCCGCTACGGGGTCACTGCCACACTGACCTCATCCCCAGTCAACGACGACACAGGAGCAAGTGATGCACGATACACGCCCCCCGTTCACCCTCACTCGCCGTCAGGTGCTCGCAGCCATGCCGCTGGCTGCAGCCCTTCCCCTGCTCGCCGGTCAGTCGGCCTTCGCCGCCGGCAGCTTCCCCGAACCCGGCGAGCAGGTGCCGCGCGCAGCCCTTCTCACCTACGCCGACGTGCAGAAGTCCCTCACCGACATCCAGCGCAGCTCGAAGGGCGCCGTCCAGGTGAAGACGCTGTCCAGCCTGGGCTTCGGCCGCAGCGAGGCAGGACGCGAGCTGTATGTCGCCACCGTCGGCACCGGCCCGACGAAGGTCTGGCTGCAGGGCCGCATCCACGGCAACGAGCCGTACGGCCCCGACGTGCTGCTCGACGTGCTGCGCAACGCCGGCAGCAGCGGCTCGCCGCTGTGGAAGGCCGTGCGCGAGAAGCTGACGCTGCACGTGATCCCCATGTACAACCCCGACGGCTCCGAGCTCTACATCCGTCACACCGTGCTCGAGGACGGCAGGCGCATCGACCTCAACCGCGACTGGTCGCCAACCGGCTTCGCGGCCAAGGAGTCACTCGCCTGGTACTCCTACTGGGCGAGCGTGAAGCCCGACGTCGGCCTCGACATCCACCACCAGGGCCTGAAGTACGACGACTCCGACGAGCCGATCACCATGTCGCTCGGCATCTCCCTGGCACCCAGCGGCCCCACCCTTCCCGGTGTACGAGGCGGCGAGTACGACGTGAAGACGCGTCAGCTGCAGGGGCACGTGTACACGGCCCTGCAGCAGTACGGCTACGTCAACGCCGACCGCTACAGCGTCGGCAGCGCCAGCAGCGGGTACCGCGAGATCGACATCAAGGGCGGCGTCTCGTCGGCCGTGATGCTCGGCCTGAACTACAACGGGCTCAACCCGACCGGGCACAGCCACCCGATGGTGTTCTTCGAGACCTACGGCGGGTCCATCGGCCAGAAGAGCCGCGGCAAGGCGATCAAGCAGAATGTCGTCGGCGTCGAGGCGCTGCTCGGCGGTCTCGCCGACGGCAGTGTCTGGAACGTGGATCCGATGATCTGGCACGGCATGCCGCACTACGACTACGTCGGATACCAGGTCGACTCCGGCCTCATCGACGGCTGGCCGACGCAGCCGCCGGTGATGCCCTGACGCCAGACCCCGAACGAGCATGAAGCCCGTGTTCCCCAGGGAACACGGGCTTCTTGCACGGAGCCGACTACGGGACTCGAACCCGTAACCCCCGTATTACAAGTACGGTGCGCTACCAATTGCGCCAAGTCGGCGGACCGTCACAAGCATACCGACGGCGCGCGGCATGCCTGCACCGGGTCAGGACGCGGGGGTTGTGGTGGCGCTCGGAGTCGGCACCGGCGTCGGAGTCGGCTTGGCGGAGTCGAGGGACTCGCCACTGGCGATCGTCAGCACGAACTGCGAGAACTCCGCCGGGTCGTCGAGAGCGCCCACATACGACTTGCCGCCGACGAGGATGAGCGCCTCGTTGTTCAGCTTCAGGTCGTCGGTGCCGGGCAGCGGGCCCTCGAGCGCTCGGTCGGTGGCGTCCTTCGCCCACGACACGAAGTCCTGATCCTCGATGCACGCGCGCACCTTCTTGGCATCCGACACCCCGACCGCGACCGCGAGGTCGGCCAGATCGGCGTCGGTGCGGCCGTCGCTGTCAGCCTCGGGCTGATCGGTGAGCAGCTCGTGGTTGTAGTCGTAGAAGCTGCCGGGTGCGTAGGTCGCGACGCACGCGGCGGCGGCCGCGGCGCGAAGCGAGTACTTCGTGCCGTTCGAGCTCGCGGTGAGCAGTGCGACGGGGTGATAGGTCACGGTGACCGCGCCCTCGGCGATCCAGCCTGCGAGCTGACGCGCATTCGCACGCTCGAACTCCGCGGCTCCCGCCGACAGGTAGTCGACGTAGATGTGGATCTCGGTGGACTTCGCGCGAGGCGTGGCCGACGGCGACGCCGACGGCGTGGCGGTCTCGCCGGCCTCTGTGGCGGTCGCAGACGGCGCGGGCGACGGTTCGGCACCGGCTGGAGTTGCGGCGATCTCGCTCACGGTGACGCCGTCATCTGGCATCCCGCTGGGGCTGAGCTGCGGCTTCGAGATCGACGAGCCCACCGCGTACGCCACGGCGGCGCCGACCGAGCCCACGGCGAGGATCGCGACGAGACCGATGATGAGGCGTCGCACCAGTCGTGCCCGCGACTGCTGCGCGTGCACCTGCTGAGCCTTCTCACGCACCGCTTCGCGTGAGTTGCGAGCGGCGGGGACGTTCGGCGTTTCGTCGCTCGACATCGTTCCTTCTTGAAGATCGGGTGGGTTCTGAAGCATCGGGCGGGACCGGGGATCCCTCGGTCGCGACGCGTGCGGCGACCGGATTCGATGCTAACGAGGCTGTCTGAGAAATACCCAGACGCGCCCGACCGTGCCATACTGATCCCGACCCGATGGCGGGTCACGGCGGGCAGAGCTCCGCCGCTTCCATCACGAAGGATCGTCCGGCACGTACCTGCCGGTGAAGGAGAAACCATGGCCACCGTTACGTTCGACGACGCCACCCGCCTGTACCCCGGCGGAACCCGTCCGGCTGTCGACAAGCTGAACATCGAGATCGCCGACGGCGAGTTCCTCGTTCTCGTCGGCCCGTCCGGCTGCGGAAAGTCCACCTCGCTGCGCATGCTCGCCGGTCTCGAAGAGGTCAACGGCGGCCGCATCCTCATCGGTGACCGCGACGTCACCGACGTGCCGCCGAAGGACCGCGACATCGCGATGGTGTTCCAGAACTACGCGCTGTACCCGCACATGACCGTGGCCGAGAACATGGGCTTCGCGCTCAAGATCGCCGGCGTCGGCAAGGAGGAGCGCGCCAGCCGCGTTCTCGAGGCAGCCAAGCTGCTCGACCTCGAGGAGTACCTGAACCGCAAGCCGAAGGCTCTCTCGGGTGGTCAGCGTCAGCGTGTCGCCATGGGCCGCGCCATCGTGCGTCAGCCGCAGGTGTTCCTCATGGACGAGCCGCTGTCGAACCTCGACGCGAAGCTGCGTGTGCAGACGCGCACCCAGATCGCCTCGCTGCAGCGCCGCCTCGGCGTCACCACGGTCTACGTCACGCACGACCAGACCGAGGCCCTCACCATGGGCGACCGCATCGCGGTTCTCAAGGACGGCCTGCTTCAGCAGGTGGGCACCCCGCGCGACCTGTACGAGAAGCCGAACAACGTCTTCGTCGCCGGCTTCATCGGCTCGCCCGCCATGAACCTCTTCACCGCTGACCTCGCCGACGGCGGCGTGCAGTTCGGAACCGAGGTCGTGCCGCTCGACCGCGACACCGTCGGCCGCGCCACCGGCAGCCAGGTCACCGTCGGCGTGCGCCCCGAGGACATCACCGTCGGCCCCGCCGACGGCAAGGGCCTCTCGGTCGTCGTCGACCTCGTCGAGGAGCTCGGCGCCGACGGCTACCTGTACGGCCACACCGACATCAACGGCAAGCGCACCGACATCGTCGCCCGCGTCGACGGACGCAGCCACCCCAACGCCGGTGAGACCGTCACCCTGGCCGCCAACCCCGGCCACGTGCACGCCTTCGACCTCGAGTCGGGCGAGCGCCTCAACGACAAGCCGGTCGTCTCGGCCTGACGAATCATCACTCGCGGCGCGGGCAGACCATCTCGGTCTCCCGCGCCGCGGTGTTTCCGGAGGAATCATGCAGGAGTCCCTGCGCATCACCGCCAGCTCCATCGACCCTGGCCTGCTGAGCCTGCCCTGGTCGACCCCGCTGGGCAAATGGCCGTCGGAGCACATCGTCTCGCTCCCGAAGGGCCTCTCGCGGCACCTCGTGCGCTTCGCCGACCTGTCCGGCCGCGTCGTCGCCGTGAAGGAGACCACGGCGGAGATGGCGCAGCGCGAGTACGAGATGCTCGGCAACCTGGGTCGTCTCGATGTGCCGTGCGTCAGCCGCGTGGCGGTGATCGCCGGCAGGCAGGACGCCGACGGCAAGCCGCTCCCCGCGGCGCTCGTCACGTCGCACCTGCGGTTCTCGATGCCCTATCGCGCACTGTTCACCCAGGTGCTGCGCCCCGACACGGCGACCCGCCTGGTCGACGCCCTGGCGCTGCTGCTCGTCCGGCTGCACAACGTCGGCTTCTACTGGGGTGACGTGTCGCTGTCGAACACGCTGTTCCGCCGCGACGCAGGAGCCTTCGCCGCCTACCTGGTCGACGCGGAGACCGGCGAGCTGCACGAGGAAGGCCTCACCGACGGGCAGCGGGCCTACGACCTCGACCTCGCCCGCACCAACATCGCCGGCGAGATCATGGACCTCGCGGCCGGCGGCCGGCTGGAGCGCGGTCTCGACGCTCTTGAGATCGCCGACGGAATCGTCTCATCGTACCGCTCGCTGTGGGCCGAGCTGACCGACGAGGAGTCGTTCCCGACCGGCGAGACCTGGCGCATCACCGAGCGCGTCGAGAAGCTCAACGCGCTCGGATTCGACATCGATGAGATGTCGATGGTGACCACGCCCGACGGCACCTCGGTGCGCATCCAGCCGAAGGTCGTCGACGCCGGACATCATCAGCGTCGGCTGATCAGGCTCACCGGCCTCGACGTCGAGGAGAACCAGGCTCGACGGCTGCTCAACGACCTCGACGAGTTCCGGGTGCGCTCGACCAAGGTCTGGGCAGACGAGGAGATGTACGCGCATGAGTGGCTCACCCGGGTGTTCGAGCCCGTGGTGCGCGCGATCCCCTACGACCTGCGCGCCAAGCTCGAACCGGCCGAGGTGTACCACCAGGTGCTGGAGCACCGGTGGTACCTGTCGCAGGCGCAGTCGCGCTCGGTGCCGCTCGCCGAGGTGCTCACCAGTTACATCAACGACGTGCTGCGTCACCGCCGCGACGAAGCGACCATCATGGGGCCGCCGACCGAGACCATGAGCCTGCCGGTGGTCACCGGGTCGGTCGAGGTGTCAGACGACACGGCAGCGATCGACTGGCGCGACCTGGTCTAGCGCCGCGCCAGTCGCCGGGGGCGTGCGGATCAGTAACCGACGGTGAAGCGACCGCGACGGTGCTTGGGCTGCTCGATCTCGTCGACGACGGCGATCGCGAAGTCGGCACCCGAGATGGTGGAGTTTCCGTCGGCGTCGCGCACGACCACGTCGCCGCCGTCGCGGTACTGGCCGGTGCGCTCGCCCTCAGCCCAGGGTCCGAACACCTCGGCCGGGTGGATGAAGAACCAGTCGAGGCTCTCATCGCTCTGCTGCAGCAGTTCGAGCGAGTCGATGCCGACCTGCGCCTCGTGCTTGTACTCCTCGGGGAAACCTTCATCGAACAGGCGGGGGCCGCCCGGGGCGACGAGGCTGCCGCCGGCGCCGCCGACGACTCCGAGGCGGGTGGAGGTGCCGGTGAGCTTGTCAGCGAGGGCGCGCAGCGCCCCGATGACCTCGTTCTCCATGTCGCCACGCGGCGACAGCGCCGAGACCACGGCATCCGCGCCGTCGAACACGTCACCGAGTCCGTCGAGGTCGAGCACCGAGCCCTGCACGTACCGTGCGCCGTCGAGAGGGGCATCCGGGGTCGAGCGCGAGATCACGGTCACCTCATGACCGCGGCTCACCGCCTCGCGGGTGATGTGCGATCCGGCGTAGCCGGTTCCTCCGATGACGACGATGCGAGACATGCGCTTCCTTCCGGTTGCCTGACGGTACGTCCGGTACAAGTCGCGCGGGGGCGCCCGTTATTCCGCAGACCCCCGCACGGTCGCGACCT
>Ga0308158_10005055_pt1 | contig 10917 bp, 9 predicted proteins | sample PhyBR2_FD_201038 | JGI IMG/M metagenome (GOLD analysis project Ga0308158, IMG submission 201038) | Phyllosphere microbial communities from UC Gill Tract Community Farm, Albany, California, United States - DLSLB.R2 | ecosystem: Host-associated > Plants > Phyllosphere > Unclassified | place: USA...
ATTCGCTGATCGACCGGTACGCCGTCGTGCAACTGCCGATCCTGCCGCTCGTCAAACGGGGCGCGCGGCTCGTGTCGGGGCATTATGCGGACGAATTCGCAGAGGCGGATTGAGCGTTACCACAACTCCCAGTGAACGTCCGAGAACGCCCATTTGTCGCCGTTCAGCACGGTTGTCGCGGTACCGGAAAAAGTACCCGTCGCTGGCCATCGTCACGAGCTGGCAAGCGATTGGCAGATCACACTAGGAGGCGCTCCGGTGGACTCTACGGTCTTCATCATGGCTGCGAACGTCACGGTCCTGAGGTCGTCCACGACATGGGCGCGGGCTGAAAGGAACCATTGGTCCTCACGGGCCACGAAGCCGAGCACCGTCGTCTCGACCAGGTGCTTGTTGACTGACATCGAGAACGCCAGGCCTTGCGGCGTATCGTACTCGCCCCACACGACAATGAGGGGCAACTCGGCCGATCGGGCCTCGAAGTCTTCTTCAGAGGTGACGTCCGGCCGATAATGGGGGTCTAGGCCGCCGTTCTGGGAAAGCACGCCAACTACGAGGCCCTTAAGGATGAACTGCATCTCCTCGTCGGTCCGCTCGCGCTTCGGCTTCTTGAACCATCCGAACATGTCGCCTCCTTGTAGTAGCCGCCTGGAGATCATGACCAGCAAGCCACGTGGCGACAAGCCACCTCGCCTATAGCTCACAAAAGCAGACGGACCGCTTTCCTCCCCATAGCGGACATACGACTGCGGCGGAGATACCCTCCGCCGCAGTCACCGAATTCCGCCCTCCCCGGGCCCCGGCGTACCCCCTTGGCGCGCACGAGATACCCCGTCCGCTTTCGCCCAAACATGGACATTCAAGCGGACCATCCCTGCCGCCAGAAGCGGCCGTTCGGTTCCTGCAATTTCGTCCAGTTTTTACAAATCCTAGATATCTTAGGTCTAATTGCCTGAATATAAATTCTAATTCAGGACTTTTAGATGCGGAAGTATGTTCTAGGATTATGTGTCGTATCTTTATTCGTATCGACCAGCGCAAATGCACAATTTTCGGGCTTACTCGCAAAACGGTTTGGCCTTCCATCGAAGGGCGAGGTCGGCGGTTCTTACCAATCAAATAACCAGATAAGAACGTATATCATGTCGGATCCACATGACAATTCGTCTTTATACGATAAACTTATAACAAAGGCTTCTGAAATGGCGGCCGACCGAGGTTTTTCGCGCATCGGTGTCACAAAGAACAGTTGCACAACCGCCGTCATTGCCGGAACCCCCCGCTCAACGAGCTGCTATGTTATAGCGGTTATGCTGAATGAACACGAAACCACTAAATCTCGTGGGGACCGTGAGGTCCAGTACTATTCCGTGAAGACCGTCAATAGTGGTATGATAGCGCCGCTACCCGCATCAAGATAATAGCGCGACGAGCTCATTCCTGATCGACGGCCCCTTTGTGAAAAGCGGCTGCGCCACGCTATGTCTGCTAACACTGGCCGCCTACCCAATAACGGCCGGTCCGCTAACCACCAAAAGCAGACGTTCCGGCTGCGCCTTAGGTAAGGTGAAACCGCTCCGTACGAGGCGATGTCTTATTCGCAGAAGCGGATTGAGCGTTACCACAACTATCGTTTTGGATAGCGCGCTATCGATTCGCGTGACGCGCTCAGGCTTGAAAGCTGAAGCAGATAAAGCCGATGCGACTTCTAGCTCGATGATAAAGCCAAGCGCGGAATATTTTTAGGCGCGGAGCTTACCGCCTTGCTTATCCTGTAAGCGGCAGAAGTCCTAGCGTCGCCCGCGATGATCTGCCGGTACACCCTCTGTCGATAAACGAAAGTAGAGCAACTGTGCGGTGACCCGCTTGCAGAACGCGACACTTTGGCACAATCTATTCGGGCATGATCGCTGATTGGCCGCAAAGCTGAGATGTCGTGACGGCACGGTAGGGAGGGGTTCTGCAAAGGAATTAGCGGCATCGATTACCACGATGTGCGCAATTACCTCTAGGTGTGGTCCTAGCCCTCCCTACCGTTTTTGATTGATACCCGCCACCGAACAAAGAGCAAGTCCGATTTGCGTTAATCAACCAACGCGTACGGAACTCTGTCGCTACTGCGGCGAGGCCACATCGCGAAGTTGACTTACGAAGTGACAGGTTCGGCCGGTGAGAGTGGCACGCCCGGAGGGCCTTAAACAATCGTGCGATTTCAATGCGCTGCGTTGTCTAACCTCAAGTTTTGCGGCGGCGGTATACTGCGGCGTCCCGCGCATGATGGCTAACCCAATTCTAGGCAGATAGAGTAGGCCGTCACGGCAGAAGCAAGGCCTCGGACACCAGCACGGAAGACGCACTGAAGGCGATCATCACGGGCATAGCTGCCGCGGAGATTACTGGCGGAAGCTCGATACAAGAGATTTCAAATCCGGTCACCATCATCGGCGAACAACAATTGATCGTGAAGGTAGGGAAAATATGGCTTCCGTAACGGATAGACTGTCGACGCTAGCAAGTTCGATTGCCGCTCCGACTATCATAATTGGCGCGGCAACGGTCTATTTCGCTGGCACCGTCTATCGCGACAAGTTGCTCGGTAACTTTGGCTTGTCAGGAGCTGCTTTGCAGGAAAGTCTTCAGACTACCATGGCATCAGGATATCTTGCCATTTTGGGAGTGCTTGTCCTTTTTGTGCCAGGCGTCGTGACTGGGGCAGCATCTAGATTCTTCACTATAGGCCGAGCCCCCTCTGCCGGATCCGAACCCGGCTTCATTCAGCGGCATATCTTTACGCTTCGAGCTATCTTCCTGATTGTAAGTCTGCTGATGTTCGCTGGCGCTGGCTGGTACGCAGGGATGAGGGCGGCAGAACGTCGCTATTATCGGCTTATTACGGATGTCTCTGGAGGCTGTGAGCGCTGCTTTTTATACAACACAAGCAGAGGCCGTGTAGTCGCTGTACCTTTAGGACAAGATGCCAACGTAGCAATCTTGGTCACGCGTCGCGGCGCAGTGGTTTTGCCAGCGAACAGTATAAGGGCAATAAGACCCATCAACCGGAAGCCGGCCGCCTCTGGGGGAACGTTCTTATTCTCGTGATTTGAGGCTATGAAACAACTGCCGTGAGGCCGCTCTTCAGCCGTGGAGCCGTAATTACTAGCGTTTTCAATCGCCGTTGCCCGAATGACCGGTAAAACCAACGTCATGTAGATCAATGGGTTAAGGGGCAGGGGCATCGGTTTGGGCTGTCATCGAGTTGATCGAACGCGCGAATCTTAGAGCTGATATAATATATGTCATATTGGTTTAATTAAGGGGCGACCGGTAGGTACGATGCATTCCAAGAGGATCGCTATGCCCGTCGAAAGAAGCCGTATGAAGTTTGCAGCGCTATGTGCCTTAGCGTGGGCGATCGCGTTTGCCGGCATCAGGTTTGCTAGCTTGGGCATCTGAGCGGCGACCGTCCGCGTTAGAACCGGAACGGCATTATGCGGCGTCCCGCGCACCGTTGTTAACCAAATGTGGGCTTGTTAATGTCCAGCGTCACAGCGGGAGCAGGGCGTTGGATATCGGCGCGGAAGTTGCGCTGAAGGCGATCATTACCGGCATAGCAGCTGCCGAGATCACCGGGGGAGGCTTGGTCGACGAGATCGCTAATTCTCTGGCCGTCTCTGCTGCGTTGAGCAAGGAAGCCGGCGATCGTGTGACGGCCGCAGAGCTCACCCGCCTTGTGCGATGGGCTCGACGAGACACTTAGCGAAAGCCGATCCACGTGTTCGCGGTGGCGCGCCCGGAGGGCTTTCAACAAGCCTGCAAAATCAACGGCATAGGTTGTCTAACCTAGCCCTCAATGGCGACGGCGTTCTGCGGTGCCCCGTGGGTAATGTCTAACCGATTACGGGTCTGATCTGGAAACAGGAATCGTTCGTTATCGGACTGCCTATCTTGACTCATCAGCGGACATCGGCCGATCACCGCGGCATCGCAGTGGGTGGGGTGTCGTATGCGTTGGAAGCTCTTTTTTGCCACGTTGGCTCTAATGCCGGCGACGGCGCAGGCTGACACGGGGCCGGTGACGGTATGGTTCACCGAAGACATGCAAGCCGTCTCCGATAAACTCGGGATCCTATGTGCGGATCGTAACGCTGCGGTAATCGAACAGGACGATCGCCATGTGCTTTGTCAGCGGGCTGTTAGCGGCGGGAAGGGCATTCTCGCGCAGACAATGCTTGGAACCAGTTCGTCAACAAGCCCGCAGTTAATGATCCGGTTCCAAATATTACGCGACGGTAAAGCCGCACGAGTTCAAGCGAGCCAGTGGATTGAGCTTCAATCTGCCGGAGGGCAGACCCGACGGACGGAGTTGAACGGCTCAAAACAGCGGGCAGAACTTGAAGATACGCTGATTAGTGCTGGGGCGCATAACGCACCTGCGAGTCTCGTCCCGGCTCCGGACCATACGACTGACGGAGCGCACTAATGGCTAGACCGCAAACGCCACTAGAGACTCGCTTTCTGGATATAATTCTCCAAACTCTCCAGACTTTGTGGCGTTGGCCGCGGGTATTAGTCGAGCCGGATTTTGACCATGATATGGTAATTCGCGAGCAAGTCTCCTGTATAGTCCTGTGCTCGCTGATAGAGTCAGCGAAGGAGTTACAGGATACCCTGCCAAAGGCTAGGGCTCTTTACCCAGGCAATGCAATTTATCATCACGTGCTAGACTGCATGGGGTTTGTTGAACTAGAATTAAAAGACTTCCTGTCCAATTTCACACCGGACGAGTTTCTACGAGCTAAGGCGAGTAGGGACTTTTATCTTCATGGTTCCTACGCAAATCTGCGTGCGGAAAACCTAAATTGCTTGTGGATAAATCAGAAAAATATGGTCGAGCCGGGTAGCAGATATGCGCTTGACATACGAAATACGTTTGAAAAGCAAGGTGAATTCTTTACATCTGTTAGGATCAAGATGTTGATGGTTCCTACGTCGATATGGAACCTCGCGGGTGAAGTCTTCACGTTGCGTTGGTTCAATGATGTTAGTTCTGCTCATTATAACGAACTGAAAGAGGCCGAAGAGCAGCAGCGCCCGCCAATATCTACGGAACATTGGTCGTGCCCTCCTTTGATCCGGAAAGTCCTCCAGGGGGAGATGGCTCTGGAGCCCCTGCTAGCCCAGCGAGGGCGCATATTCCGAGGGCAAAATGACGAACTTATGCGCGACGCTGTCGGCGAACGAGTCGCTTTCGATTTGGGGAACCGATCTACGCCAGCAACGGCGCGCCCTAAGTGAAACCGACCGCCGATCCTGCCCCCATGACGCTGAACAACATGCGGGCGATTGGAATCCGGAGCGTATCGGTTCACTGCCGGTGTGGCCGGGAGAGCGAGGTCAACGGTGATCGGTTCGATGGCTCCCTTGTAATCATCCGCATGCATCAGCATTTCCGCTGCGGAGAATGCGGGCAGCGGCCCCAGTCCGTTCGCCCCGGCCCTATGGAGCGCGACGCGATCGGGAGCGGGAGCGGACACTGGACGGGAGAACGAGACCCGCTCTACCGTCCAGGGGATGAGGCCCTGTTTATGCGCTGATCGCACCTACTTCGCGATCTCGTACCAAGTCCCGCCAGCCGAGCGGACCGTCGTGCCGGTTGGGACCTTCAGCTGCTTGGCCTTCACCGCGCCCAGCTTCACCAGCCCGTCACCGTCGCGGTCCACCAGCACCTCGCCCGCATCGAAGCCACGCCTTGGGGCGGCAGCTACAGGTGCGACGAGCGTATTGATCGCATAGCCCTTGGCATCCATCGCGCAGGTCTTGCCGAGGGTCAGCTTCACGTTCGAAGCCTTCCCGCCATCGTGATAGCGAACGAAGGCAGTGCCGGCAGGCACATCGATCACGCACTCGTCGATGCTGATCACTGCGTTCGGCCCCAGCGAGAAAAGCGCCTGCTTTCCCGTCGAACGGAACGTGACACGCTTGGCCGTCAGCGAGCCCGCGCCCATGCCATACTTGCCATCGGTCCGCGTGCTCGTCTCAATATGGACCTCGGTCGGGTTGACGCTTTCGATACTGGTGGCCTTCACCATCGCGTACCAGAGCCGGTAGCTCTTCTTGTTGCCGATCGACTGGACGCGATCGAGCAGGACGTTGCGCGCCTTGCCGTCGTACCCGCCATCTGTGCAGCCGGTCAGGATCACGTCGCGCAGGGTGATGCCGACGAACCCCCATTCCGCATCGATGCAATCACCCTGGCGATATTTGCTGCTCGCGATCGTCTTCCAGTCGCGGATCGTGGTGCGCTCGATCAGGAGATTGCTGCCGTGCTCGGCATAGATACCGGCCGGGAAGATCGTGTTCGCCTGCGGTTTGACGCCGCTGATCACGCTGTTGCGGATCGTGATGTTGGCGCTTTCCTTCTCGAGGTTCACGCCCCGCTGGTTGGCACTGATCGTGGCGTGGTCGATCACCGTACCCGACGGGTCGCCCTTGTTGTCGTCGAGCCAGCGATAGGCACCCGCCGAATTGTAGGGCTTCTCGACGGACCCGATGCGGGCGTTGGGCTTGGGAGTGACGTGTGACGCCGCGGCGAGGGGCGCCGACAACAGGACGAGCAGGAGCATGAGATAGCGGATCATATCAGTTCGCCATGCCTAGAGTGAGTGGGGTGTTGTCGCCGGCATTGAGCGCAGCGTTGCGGACGTTGGCCGTAGGCGCACGCTGCACGCTGGTGCCCGCCAGCTTCGCCTGCTTGATCTGGTGGGCCGCGTACTGCCCAGCCATGCCCATCGTTGGGTCCATACGGTATGACCCGTAATAGAAGCGGGAGACAGACGGCGCGGTGATGACCATCATGGTCGAGCACTCAGCTTCGTTCGGCATCAGCACCTCCACGGGAACAGGGAAGATCGAGTCCGACCCGCCCGTGTTCGCGTCATAGAAGGCACCTTGCACCTTCACTGAACCCGCGTTCGCCACGTCGGTGATCGAATGCTTGTCCGCTGCATAAGAGCCCGAGGCCGCCGTGTTCGCGGAGATGCGTGGTGGCGAGCCGTCGGTGCCGTACAGGTCCGCTGCGTAGGCGATTGCCCCACCCCCCGGCTGATTGTTCATCATGTAGAGCGGCTCGCGACGGTAAGGCTTCGGCCACATGATAGGTTGCCCAGTACCCGGATCGAGGTGGGAGCGGGGGTCGAGTCCGTAGCCCTGAAGAGCTGTTACAATGGAGGCAGGGATTCGAGGATCACCCGAGAACAGCAGCCAGTAGAGGTAGGACTGTGCGCGGTCGTAGGTGGCATTGTAGGCGATCTTGCGTTTCTCGTAGTCGACACCCGCGAGAGCGAGCGCGATGCCGCTGTTAGGATGGTCCAGCCCGAAGCGCATGTCCCCATTGTTCCAGTCCATCATGCCGAGGCTGGTCAGGTCTGCCTTGAACACTGCGGGGCTAAACGCGAACGTGACGCCTGCTGCGGTCCCTGCGGCGAACGCGCGGGCCTCCTTTTCGAACGGCGCATAAAGATTGTAGTTGCGGGGAGGCTGCCCTGCGATGGCGAAAGGTGCCCTCCGTGCGGGGCTGGAGGAGGCGGTCAGGCGGGTTGCCATAGGCTGGATACCCAACTCGAACTTGGAGTTATGCGGCAGGGCGAAGTCGGGAATCACCCCGTTGATCAGCCCGGAGTTTGGATCGCCAGGAATGACATAGGGGTCGACCGTGAGGGGCGTTCCACCGGCCGCATTCTGAGGGGGGAGGTAGTTGGCGAGGAAGCCCCCGTTTTGCTCCGTGACCGCCCCGATCGTGACCGCCTCGCAGGCCGTCCGGTAGGTAACCCCCGACAGCCGCACGAGGTCGCCTGCGTAAGTACCCTCGACTTGGTTGGCGCAGTTGATAGTTCGCCCGTCCTTCGTCTTTAGAGAGGTAATCGCGGTACCAACCTTCACTACGCTATCCAGGCCGCCACACATCACGATCTGGACGCCACCGCGACCCGGAAGAATGGAGGTGGAGGTGCCTGCAACGAAGCCGGTTTTGGTGGGATCAAACAGCCTGCGGATAGGCCGCATGAGGTCCCGAGGGCTGAACGAAAGGTTGGCCTGCGACGAGGTATCCGCCCGGCCAATAGTAGCGTTGGCGACCGTGTAGAGATCCCGCATGAGACCTTTGATGTGCGCCGGGTTCTTGGCATCGATGTACTGAACCGCTGGGCACAGATGCCAGATGGTCTCGTCGCTTTCGTCACCGAGCAAGACAACGTTGAGGCCTTGGCGCGCACCCTCGTAAGCCGCCTCAAGAGCGCCCACGCTTAAGCCCGGAATACCGATGTCTGCATTGAGCACCGTATCCCCGATGCCGTACTCCTGAATAAATGGAGACCCGTAGGTGACACACTCCATGTAGTCGTCGAGGGCTGCACATACCTCCAACTCCTCGGCCTCCGTCAGGAAGTCGCCGAATATGAAGCCGCTGATCTGGCGGTTGGTGCTCGCCGCTGAACCAGTCACCGCGCCGATCCGGAGCTTGGGCTCGGAAAGGAGGGCGACCGAAGGCGTGGTGAAGGTCGCCGTCTTAACGCCGTGATGCGAAACACGGCCCGAGTTCGGCCCATCGCGGCTGATCCCATGCCAGCCCCCTGCACCCCAATCTGCTGCAGCCGTGGTGATGCTTCCAGCGGCAGAGTACGATTGGAAGACGGCACCCCCGGAAGTCGCCTTGACGTTGACTGAAATGCCGTTGCCGGCGCTATCCCTCGCGCCTGCGTCTACCTCGGTCGCCTGGGGTGCGTTGTTTGTGAACAGGATCCACGTGTGATTGTTCTGCCGGGCCGCGGTGAGGGCCGTGGGGCTCTCATAGTAAACAGTGCTGGCGCCAGAGGTGAAGTACTGATCCTCGACGAACGTTGGTGCCCCAGCAACGGTAAGCTCTGATAGTCCCGTCTTGAGGTTAATCCTCCAAGCCGCCTCAGGGCCACGCAACTGAATAACAGCCAGCTTGGTCCAAGCCGAACCGGCAGCCTTTATGCGACGCACCGCACGATCCAAGCGCCGCGCGCGGTTCACATGAAGCGGAGCGCCTACAGCCGCAGCGGTTGCCATGTAGGCAGCGGTTTCTGGTTGATATGCGAAGGCTTTTAGACCGGGCATTGGATTTGGATTGACGCCGCCACCTCCACCCACTGCGACACTGGCGCGCGCGAAGTTCGGTGTAACGGCAAGCGACGCGCTGGCTGGCGCGCTGACGAGCGACGGGATGCTGATCATCGTATTTCCTTTGTTCGTTCGAGGTCGATGTGATGAAATTCAGCGCGGCCAGGCATCGACCGCGAGACCGCGACGCACGTCGCAGAGGGCAAGATCGGCGCGCGCGTCGCGTAGCGAGCCCTCCGCGTCCGCGCTGTTCGAGCTACCGTCCGGTTGGCGGCGTATCGGCGTTGCGGTGCAGGGCTTCGTCGCCTCCGCCGGGACTGGCGGGATCACCGGCGAATAGTTCAGCGTCGAGCGCGTCGATCCCGCGCACGCGGTCAGCAGGTAGACAGGCAGCACGCCCAGCATCAGTTTGCGCATAGGTCCTCACGGTGTCAGTGGATCGAAGAATGATGGGTTCGCGATTCGCGAGGCGGTCGGCGAAGGTCGTCAGCGCCGTGGTTTGCTGGACGGCGAACCGCTTTTCCGCCGTAGCGCGGAGCTGCTCGGCTTTCGCGATCTCGGCCGTCCATGCGGCCCGTTCTGACTTCAATGTTGCCGTGCGATCGGCGAGCGTCTCGCGAGTGAAGTGCAGCGCGACCAGCAAGCCGATCATCGGCACTGCCCACCAGAAGCGCCGCAGCAGGGCCAAGCCTGCCGCCCAGGTCATGCTTCGTTCGAAGATGAGGGAACGCCCGCGGTCGAGGTCATCAGGCGGGGCTTCCCGATGACGGTGCGCCCGAGCGGCCAGCGCCTCGCGATGCACCGCTGCTTATCGAGCCGCATGATGCTGACCCGGTCGCCCTGATTGCCACCCAGGACGTGATAGTCCGTCTTGTCTTCGCCTACATAGAAGCCGACGTGACCGCCGCCCGCCCGATCGAAGACGAGCACGGCGCCGGGTGCGATGCGATCGGCCGCAAGGTTCGCGCCCCAGGTCGCCCAAGCCTTTGCGCGCACCGCGATCGGTGCGGCCGGGATGCCGTCTTCAGCGAGGCAGTGGGCGACGAACAGCCCGCACCATGGCACGCTATCGGCGTTGTAAAGCATGCCCAGCACCTTCGTGCCGAGCCTCTTCGCCCAGCCCATGATGGTTGGGTTGTTCGCTGCCCCCGGTGCCTCGCGGGTACCAAGAAGCGACCGGGCATGGCGAAGCCACGCCGGCTCTGATGCCGTCGTCATGGTTTTTTTCCTTCAATGTGAAGCTATCGAGCAGGTCGACCGTTGAGCCCGCGCCGGGATTACCTCCAAGTGGTCCGGTCGGCCCGTCTTGAACCCCTCCCGGTTGGGCGGGCCGTTATTCGTCCGGCTTGTCGGTATCGATCCCGAACACCGTGCCGGCTTTCTTCAGGTAGCTTTCCGCGATCTTGAAAATGCCCTCGCCGAGCATCCCGAAGCCGGCGCCGTAGAGCAGCCCGCCAAGCGGTTCGGGCCGCTGCGAGATCACGATCGCGATCGAGAATGCGATGGCAATGCCCGATACCGGAATGTCGAGGCTCCAGCGATGTTGCTTTCGGACCGACTGCGCGGCACCGATCCACCAGCGTGCCGCGCCGCACGCAAATACAGCGGCAATCATGCCTGCGACCTCAAAAGGATAGCCGAGGAAGTGAAGTACGATTGGCTGCGACGTGGACATCGTCGCGCCCTTCTGCGCCATCGCTGCCGCGGCGACAGGTAGTATAGCCGCCATCGTTGCGCCCCCTTTGTAAATGCCCCCGGTGCTGATCATCGCGTCGA
>Ga0308158_10005056_pt1 | contig 10916 bp, 9 predicted proteins | sample PhyBR2_FD_201038 | JGI IMG/M metagenome (GOLD analysis project Ga0308158, IMG submission 201038) | Phyllosphere microbial communities from UC Gill Tract Community Farm, Albany, California, United States - DLSLB.R2 | ecosystem: Host-associated > Plants > Phyllosphere > Unclassified | place: USA...
AAGTCTGCGATGCCTACGGCGGCATCTCCCTGGAATTCGGCCGCGAGTACATCATTCCCAAGCCAATGGACCCACGCCTGATCACCCTGATCTCCGACGCCGTGGCCAAGGCCGCGATCGAGACCGGCGTCGCTACCCTGCCGTACCCCAAGCACTACCCGCTCCAGAGCGTGGATGACGTTTTCAACGGTTGATCCCTTGAGCGCCGCATGAAAAAAGCCCCGACTCGTGAGAGTCGGGTTTTTTTTCGATCGTCTATCGGCACATGGCGACAGGAGGTCCACGCTTTACGTCAGATCCAAAATCTTCGTGTATCCCAGCCAGGTCGGAACCCCATCACCGACATATTCAATCCGGCTTTTGCCATGGCGGCAGGAGCGCTGAGCAGGACACTTTTGAATCGCTGCTTCCAGTCCGACTCTGGATCGATCACTGCCAGAAGTGCTACCAAGGGCACCGCCCGCGCTGCGACCCGGCCTCGATCGGTATGGTCTGGAAACTCCGCCCTTAGCGATTTCGCGACGCCTGGTGCGTTGACCAAATTGTTCTTGTTCCAGAGTCGGGAGTGGTGGGCGCAGACATTTCGTAGCAAGTTGATACTTCTGAACCCAGTGACCAATATCTTCTCGTCGAAGCCGAAGGCTTTGGCGATGGCTTTTCGGTAGGGTAGAAGCAGACTTGCGTACAGATAAGACAATGGCCCGAATGTCGTTGCTTCCAGGACGACCCAAATAGGCGGGTAGGGAGGCGAGTCATAGGTATCGAGGTAGTGCTCGACAGCTTGATGTTTGCACGTGGTGGGGTCGGTCGCCGCACGCATGAACGACGCATGCGCCTGCGTGTTGATGAAGTGTGCCGAATCCAGGTAGAAATGAGGGCCCGCCACCGGATCAAGCGCTAGCGTATTGATGATTGCAGCCCTCATTGCCACTTCTATGCGCTCAACCGCGTCCAGACAGATAAGCCTGAGCTGTCTGTCAAAATCATAAAGCGCCAGAATGTCATCGAAGTCGACGCCTGAGAAAAACAACCTGTCTCGGTTGCTCTGAAGTGGCCGCATATGGATGAGTAATCGATAGTAGCCAATCAGTTTTAGGGCGTGCAGAGCCCTTTCTGGTTGAGGGACGGCCAAGCCTTTGGCCTCAAGATGTGCGAGTAGATCGAGGGGCGCTTTAGCGTGCTTGGTATAGGCTATCTGTGGGGCCATCGGAGCATCCTGCTCACTTTCTTGCAGACAAAAAGAAACCCCCTGGTGCGCAGTTCAGGCCAAGGCCCGCCCGAGGCGTGGAGGTTGTGGTTGGCTTCGATGCTACTCATGCGGCTGGTATGCGTCAATCCGATGCAGCCAGTAACCTGGATGCATTTGCATCAGGCTATGTCGACAACGCCTGGACCAGGCAGGCCAACCCTGAAGCCGGTGTAAACCAGATTGGGGATTGGCCGTTGCGACCATAGGGCCGGTTTGATCAGAACAGATCGATCGGCGCCGATTCATCTGCCGGGAGCGGGCTGCCTGGTGCGCTGCCGCCGCCGAATTCGCTGTTGGAGGGCGGTGTGTCTTCGCTCTTGAACAGTTCGAAGTAGGCGCCCGGCGTGCCCGGGGCAGCCGCGCGGCCGCTGAACGGGTCTACGCGCAGGCTGAGGATGCCTTCTGGCTCGGGCTGTACGTGAGCGGGCTTGTCCTTTAGCGCGGCGGCCATGTAGGTCATCCAGATCGGCAGCGAAACGGTACCGCCGAACTCGTGCCGGCCCAAGGTTTCAGGCTGGTCGAAGCCGGACCACACGGTGGTGATGTAGTCGGCGTTGTAGCCCGAGAACCAGGCATCCTTGGAGTCGTTGGTGGTCCCTGTCTTGCCGGCCAGATCGGTTCGGCCCAGGGCCATCGCGCGGCGCCCGGTGCCTTTCTTGATCACATCCTCGAGCATGCTGGTAAGGATGAACGCGGTGCGCCCGTCGATGACTCGCTCGGCAATCGCCGGCGCCGGTGGCGCGCCTGGCGTCAGGGTGGCGTCGACGCCGATCGGTGCCGCTTCCGGCGCAGGCGTGCCCGGCGCGGTCTGCGGCGACGCGGCAGCGACTTCGTCGGCCGGTACGGTCGGCGGATTGGCGCGGAACAGGGTTTCACCATTGCGGCTGTCGATCCGCTCGATCAGGTACGGCGAGACCTTGTAGCCGCCGTTGGCGAACACACTCCAGCCAGTGGCGATTTCCATCGGCGTCAGCGTTGCGGTGCCCAGCGCCAGCGACAGGTTGCGCGGCAGGTCCTGCTTGTTGAAGCCGAACTTGCTGATGTAATCGATGGTGCTGTCCACGCCCAGGCTCTGCAGGACCCGGATCGATACCAGGTTGCGCGACTTGTACAACGCCTCGCGCAGGCGGATGGGGCCCAGGAAGGTGTTGGTGTCGTTTTTCGGTCGCCAGACCTTGTCTACCGACTCGTCGACGAACACGATCGGCGCATCGTTGACCAGCGTGGCAGGCGTATAGCCCTTGTCCAGTGCCGCGCTGTAAATGAACGGCTTGAAGCTCGAGCCCGGTTGACGCTTGGCCTGCATGGCACGGTTGTAGTTGCTCTGCTCGAACGAGAAGCCACCGACCAAGGCGCGAATGGCGCCGGTGCGCGGGTCCAGTGACACCAGAGCGCTCTGCACGGTCGGTACCTGGCTGAACTTCAAGGTGTCATCGGCTTGACGCTGCACACGGATCAGGTCACCCACCTGCGCGACGTCTGACGGCTGTGTGGGCATGCGCCCGACACTGTTGGTGTTCATGAACGGGCGAGCCCATTTCATGCTGTCCCAGGCAATCGATGCCTGCTTGTCGTCACGGGTCAGCACGGTGATGCCGGTCTTGTCGACCTTGGTCACGATGGCAGGCTCCAGGCCGTTGAGCGGACGCTGACGGGTCAGCTCCTGCGCCCACTCGCGTGGCGTCTTGCCAGGCAGGCGTGCTTCGGGTCCACGATAACCGTGGCGCTGATCGTAGGCGATCAGGCCGGCACTGATGGCGTGGTTGGCGTCTTCCTGCAGGTTGCTGGGCACCGTGGTGGTGACGTTGAAGCCCTGGGTATAGGCCTCGCTGCCGTAGCGGCCGACCATTTCGGCGCGGGCCATCTCGGCGATCCATGGTGCGCTGACTTCCGGCGTGGGCACGTGATAGCTGGCGTTGAGCGGCTCGCCGATGGCAGCGTTGTAGCTGGCTTCGTCGATCTTGCCCAGGCGGAACATGCGCCCCAGGATCCAGTCGCGACGTTCCTTGCTGCGTACCGGATTGGCCAATGGGTTGAAGCGCGACGGCGCCTTGGGCAGGCCGGCGATCATCGCCATCTGCGCCAGGCTCACGTCACGGATCGACTTGCCGTAGTACACCTGCGCTGCGGCCTCGATGCCGTAGGCCCGGTTGCCCAGGTAGATCTTGTTCACATACAGCTCGAGAATCTCGTCCTTGGTAAGTTGGCGCTCGATTTGCAAGGCAAGAAGGATTTCAGTGATTTTGCGGGAAAAACTGCGTTCGGACGTCAAGAAATAGTTCTTGGCGACCTGCATGGTGATGGTACTGCCGCCGGTCTGGATATGACCGCTGCGCACCAGCTGCGAGGCGGCGCGCATGAGGCTGCTGGGGTCGACGCCGTAATGGTTCTCGAAATTGTCGTCCTCGGCGGACAACAGGGCTTGGATGAAATGTGGCGGAATCTCGGCGAATTTGATCGGCGAGCGGCGCATCTCGCCGAACTCGGCGATCAGTTTTCCGTCGCTGCTGAAGACCCGCAGGGGGATCTGCAGCTCTACGCTGCGCAGGGCGTCGACAGACGGCAGGCTGGGGCTAAGATACAGAAATGCCCCGCTGAGCACGAGCAACAGCCCGCAGACCACGGCGAGGAAAGACCACCAGAAAAACTTCAGCAGGCGTATCAAGGCTTTTGGATTTCCAGATAAAAGAATGGGTTAAGCGCAGCACGCAGTACGTGGAAAAAACGCTGGGCATTATAAGCATTTTTCGACCCGGGGCGTCATTTGCGCTTCTGTCAAGACTGCTATTAAATGCCTCGTACGACAAAGGGTCCGTAAGTCGCGGATAGTAATAGGGAATCGGTTGTGCGTGGACTCTTCAGCAAGAAAGCACATTCGCTATTGGGCATCGATATCAGCTCCACGTCGGTCAAACTGCTCGAGCTGAGCCGCACGGGGAACCGTTTTCGGGTCGAGTCGTATGCCGTGGAGCCGCTGCCGGCCAATGCCGTGGTCGAGAAGAACATCGCCGAGCTCGAGGGTGTGGGCCATGCCCTGACGCGCGTGCTGGCCAAGGCAAAAACCGGCACCCGCGTCGTGGCGGTGGCGGTGGCCGGTTCGGCGGTCATCACCAAGACCATCGAGATGGACGCCGGGCTGTCCGACGACGAGCTCGAAACCCAGCTCAAGGTCGAAGCCGACCAGTACATTCCCTATCCGCTGGAAGAAGTCGCCATCGACTTCGAGGTGCAGGGCTATTCGGCGCGCAACCCGGAGCGGGTCGAGGTGCTGCTGGCTGCCTGTCGCAAGGAAAACGTCGAGGTCCGCGAGGCTGCGTTGGCTCTCGCCGGGTTGAGCGCCAAGGTGGTCGACGTCGAGGCCTATGCGCTGGAGCGTGCGTTCGGCCTGCTCACCGCGCAGCTGGCCGGCGGCAACCAGGCGCTGACCGTGGCCGTGGTGGACATCGGTGCGACCATGACCACCCTCAGTGTGCTGCACAACGGCCGCATCATCTATACCCGCGAGCAGTTGTTCGGCGGGCGTCAGCTGACCGAGGAAATCCAGCGCCGCTACGGGCTGTCCAACGAAGAGGCGGGCCTGGCCAAGAAGCAGGGCGGGTTGCCCGACGACTATGTGGCCGAAGTGCTGCAGCCGTTCAAGGATGCCGTGGTGCAGCAGGTGTCGCGCTCGCTGCAGTTCTTCTTCGCTGCCGGCCAGTTCAACGATGTCGACTACATCATGCTCGCCGGTGGCACCGCTTCCATTTCCGGCCTGGATCGGCTGATCCAGCAACGCCTGGGCACTCCGACCCTGGTGGCCAATCCGTTCGCCGACATGGCCCTGAGCAGCCGGGTCAATGCCGGCGCCCTGGCCAGTGACGCACCGGCCCTGATGATCGCCTGTGGCCTGGCGCTGAGGAGCTTCGACTAGATGGCAAGGATCAACCTGCTGCCGTGGCGCGAGCAGCTGCGTGAAGAGCGCAAGCGTCACTTTCTGATTGCCATGGCCGGCGTATTGGTAGGCGCCATCGCAGTCATTTTTCTGGCGGACCGATTCATCGGCAATGCCATCGACACGCAGACGGCGCGCAATGCCCACCTGCAGTCCGAGATCGTGCTGCTCGATCAACGCATCAAGTCGATCAGCGAGCTCAAGGCGCGGCGCAAGCAGTTGCTCGAGCGCATGAAGACCATCCAGGACCTGCAGGGCAATCGGCCGATCATCGGGCGCATCTTCGACCAGATGGCGCGTACGTTGCCTGACGGTGTGTACTTCACCGACGTGAAAATGACCGACAAGAGCATTGCCATTGCCGGCGCTGCGGAAACCAACAACCGTGTCTCCGACCTGCTGCGCAACCTCGACGCGTCGCCCTGGCTCGAAGCGCCGACCCTCAACGAGGTCAAGGCCAACACCAGCGCCGATATCAATGGCGTCAACAGTTTCCAGCTGACCGTGCGCCAGACGGCGCCGGTACAGGCCGAAGGGGATGACAAATGAACCCTTCAAGCTGGATGGACAGCCTGCGCAAGGTCGAGCTCAGCGAACTGGACCTCAACAACATCGGCTCCTGGCCCACCGCGGTCAAGGTGATTGCCGGCGTGCTGCTGATGGCACTGATTCTGGGCCTGGGCTACAACTTCCACATTTCCGACCTCGAAGCGCAGTTGCAGCAACAGGCCGATCAGGAAGCCACGCTCAAGGAGCAGTTCTCCACCAAGGCCTTTCAGGCTGCGAACCTGGAGACCTACACCGAGCAGATGCAGGAGATGGAAACCTCGTTCGGGGCCATGTTGCGCCAGTTGCCCAGTGACACCGAGGTACCCGGCCTGCTCGAAGACATCACCCGCACCGGTCTGGGCTCGGGGCTTGAGTTCGAGGAAATAAAACTGTTGCCTGAAGTGACCCAGCAGTTTTATATCGAGCTGCCGATACAGATCAGCGTGACCGGCACCTACCATGACCTGGCCACCTTCGTCAGCGGCGTGGCCAGCCTGCCGCGGATCGTTACCTTGCACGACTTCGAAGTGAAGCCCGTGGATCCGAAAGCCAGCAACAGCCAGTTGCGCATGAGCATCCTGGCCAAGACCTACCGCTACAATGATCAAGGCTTGCCTGGGACGAATGCGGTACCGGCACAGGGGCAGGCGAAATGAGGGCAGTTTTCGTGGCGGGGCTGGTGATGTGCACGCTGGTACTGGCCGGTTGCGGTGGCAGTGGCGATTTCGCCGACCTCGATGCCTTCATGGCCGAGGTCAAGGCGCGGCCCAAGGGCAAGATCGAACCGATACCGCGCTTTGCGCCCTATCAGGCGTTCAGCTACGAGGCCGCGTCGTTGCGCAGCCCGTTCCAGCCACCGATCAAGATCGAACTGGTCAACAGGCAGAAGGGCTCCAGGCTCATCAAGCCGGACACGACGCGGGTCAAGCAATTCCTGGAGGGTTTCAACATCGAGGATTTCGAAATGGTCGGCACCCTGGGCAACGCCGGTGGCCGGTTTGCCTTGATGCGCGGCGCCGGTGGCGTGCATCGCCTGAAGGTGGGCGATTACCTGGGTCGCAACGACGGGCGGATCATCGCCATCAGCGATGCCCAGGTCGATGTCGTTGAAATCGTTCCCGATGGGGATGGTGGTTGGTTGGAGCGGCCTCGCACCATCCCGCTCAAAGAGCGCTCGTAAAGGGCTTGGGTCAAGCATGTCTAGTGGAACTCGAAAATGAACAGGATTCTCTCAGCCTTCGGTATTTCGCTAGGGATAGCGATGCTTTCACCGATCGTCATGGCCGCGAACTTGAAGACGCTCGACGTTGCCTCCCTGCCCGGTGATCGCGTCGAGCTCAAGTTGTCGTTCGACGGTCCGGTTACCGCACCGCGCGGGTACACCACCGAGCAACCGGCACGCATCGCCCTCGACCTGCCGGGTGTCACCAGCCAGCTGGGCGCGCGCAGCCGCGACCTGGGCGTGGGCAATGCCCGCAGCGTGGTGGTGGTCGAAGCCACCGACCGCACGCGGATCATCGTCAACCTGACCAAGCTGGCGCCCTACAGCACCCGTGTGCAGGGCAACGACCTGTTCGTGCTGGTGGGCGAGGGCGCGGCCTCCCTGCAAGGCACTGCCATACCGGCGCCGACTGCGGCCCGACCAGCGCCGCGACCTGCAGCCGCGCCAACTCCCGCGCGGGCGGCGGTGCCGGCGGGACGCGCCATTCGCAATGTCGATTTCCAGCGCGGCGAGCTGGGCGAGGGCAATGTGATCATCGATCTCAGCGACCCGACCATCAGCCCCGACATTCAGGAACAGGGCGGCAAGATCCTGCTCAATTTCGCCAAGACCCAACTGCCCGACCCCTTGCGCGTGCGTCTGGACGTCAAGGATTTCGCCACCCCGGTGCAGTTCGTCAATTCGTCGGTCAGCGCCACCGGTGCGACGGTGACCATCGAGCCCAGCGGCAGCTTCGACTACTCCTCGTACCAGACCGAGAATCGCCTGACCATCAGCGTGCGGCCACTGACCAACGAGGACGTGGCACGGCGCAATGTCGAGCGCAACGTCTATACCGGTGACAAGCTCTCGCTGAATTTCCAGGACATCGACGTGCGTTCGGTGCTGCAGTTGATCGCCGATTTCACCAACCTGAACCTGGTGGCCAGCGACACGGTGCAGGGCGGGATTACCCTGCGCCTGCAGAACGTCCCCTGGGACCAGGCGCTTGACCTGGTACTCAAGACCAAGGGCCTGGACAAGCGCAAGGTCGGCAACGTGCTGCTGGTGGCCCCGGCCGACGAGATCGCCGCCCGCGAGCGCCAGGAGCTGGAGTCGCAGCGGCAGATCCAGGAGCTTGCGCCCCTGCGCCGCGAGCTGATGCAGGTCAACTATGCCAAGGCCGCCGACATCGCCAAGCTGTTCCAGTCGGTGACCCGCGGTGAAAACGTGGAGAGCGAGCGCGGCTCGATCACCGTCGACGAACGCACCAACAACATCATTGCCTACCAGACCCAGGACCGACTGGACGAGCTACGGCGCATCGTCACCCAGCTGGACATCCCGGTGCGTCAGGTGATGATCGAGGCGCGCATCGTCGAGGCCAACGTGGGCTACAACAAGGCGCTCGGCGTGCGCTGGGGCGGTTCCACCAACTTGCGCGGCAAGAACAACTGGACCGCCTATGGCTTGGACAACAATGGCGACGAAGCCGGCAACACCGGTGCCGACGTGGGCAGCAACACACCCTTCATCGACCTGGGCGCCGCCGATGCGACCTCCGGCATCGGCCTGGGCTTCGTGACCAACAACGTCCTGCTCGACCTCGAGCTCAGTGCCATGGAAAGCACCGGCAACGGCGAGATCGTCTCGCAGCCCAAAGTGGTGACCTCCGACAAGGAAACCGCGAAGATCCTCAAGGGCACCGAGGTGCCGTACCAGGAGGCCAGCTCCAGCGGTGCCACCACGGTATCGTTCAAGGAGGCGTCGCTGTCGCTCGAGGTGACGCCGCAGATCACCCCGGACAGCCGCATCATCATGGAAGTGAAGGTCACCAAGGATGAGCCCGACTACCTGAACGCGGTGCTCGGCGTGCCGCCCATCAGCAAGAACGAGGTCAACGCCAAGGTGCTGGTCAACGACGGCGAGACCATCGTCATCGGCGGGGTTTTCTCCAACACGCAAAGTAAAACCGTGGACAAGGTGCCCTTTTTGGGTGACGTGCCGTATGTTGGGCGCCTTTTCCGTCGGGATGTCGTGTCAGAAGCCAAATCCGAGCTGCTGGTATTCTTGACACCGCGTATCATGAATAACCAGGCGATTGCTGTGAGTCGTTGATTCTGTGCGAAATTTGATACTTGTTGGGCCAATGGGTGCAGGCAAGAGCACCATTGGCCGTCTGCTGGCCAAAGAGCTTCGGTTGCCGTTCAAGGATTCCGACAAGGAAATCGAGACCCGTACCGGGGCGAATATCCCGTGGATCTTCGATCAGGAAGGCGAGGCCGGCTTTCGCGATCGCGAGCAGGCCATGCTGGCCGAGCTGTGTGAATTCGACGGCCTGGTGCTGGCCACCGGCGGCGGCGCGGTCATGCGCGATGAAAACCGCCAGGCGCTGCACGCCGGTGGGCGCGTGGTGTACCTGCACGCCTCGGTCGAACAGCAGGTCGGTCGTACGGCGCGTGATCGCAATCGGCCGCTACTGCGCACCGCCAATCCCGAGGCCACGCTGCGAGCCCTGCTGGCGATCCGCGATCCGCTGTACCGTGAGATCGCCGACCTGGTGGTGCAGACCGACGAGCGTCCGCCGCGCATGGTGGTACTTGATATTCTCGAGCGGCTGCAACGCCTGCCGCCGCGCTGAACGCATGCGATGTGCTTGCAGGGGCAGCGGATCTGACCCTGTGTCCGCAGAGCCTGTTTCACCCAACTCGCTTCATAAAACAATAGTAGGGACAGATGCAGACACTCAAGGTTGACCTCGGCGAGCGCAGCTATCCGATCTACATCGGTGAAGGGCTGCTCGACCAGACCTCATTGCTGGCCCCGCACATTGCCGGGCGAAAAGTGGCGGTCGTCTCCAACGCCACGGTGGCGCCGCTCTACCTGGATCGCCTGACCCAGACCCTGGGCGCCTATTCAGTGGTGCCCGTGGTGCTTCCGGACGGCGAAGCCTTCAAGAACTGGGAAACCCTGCAGACCATCTTCGATGCCATGCTCACCGCGCGGCTGGATCGGCGCGTTACGGTGATCGCCCTGGGTGGCGGTGTCATCGGCGACATGGCCGGGTTCGCCGCCGCGTGTTACCAGCGCGGTGTCGACTTCATCCAGGTGCCTACCACGCTGCTGTCCCAGGTCGATTCGTCGGTGGGCGGCAAGACGGGCATCAACCATCCGCTGGGCAAGAACATGGTCGGTGCGTTCTATCAGCCGCAAGCGGTGCTGATCGATACCACTACCCTGGCCACCTTGCCGCCGCGCGAGCTGTCGGCGGGGCTGGCAGAAGTGATCAAGTACGGTTTCATCTGCGATGAGCCGTTCCTGGGCTGGCTGGAAGACAACGTCGATGCCCTCAGGGCCGTCGACCAGGCTGCACTGACCGTGGCCATCGCCCGTTCCTGCGAGGCCAAGGCGCGCGTGGTCGGTGCGGACGAACGTGAGTCGGGTGTGCGCGCCACGCTGAACCTGGGGCATACTTTCGGCCACGCCATCGAGACCCATATGGGGTATGGTGTATGGCTTCACGGTGAGGCCGTCGGGGCCGGTACGGTGATGGCGCTGGAGATGTCCATGCGCCTGGGCTGGATCACCCAGGCCGAGCGCGACCGCGGCATTCGTCTGCTGCAGCGCGCCGGTTTGCCGGTGGTGCCGCCTGCGGAAATGACGCCGGCCGATTTCCTCGAGCACATGGCAATCGACAAGAAAGTGCTGGATGGCAGTCTGCGCCTGGTGCTGCTGCGCAGCATGGGCGGAGCGGTGATCACCGCCGACTACCCGCACGACGTGCTTCAGGCAACGCTGGAGGCGGATTACCGCGCCATCGTCGCCGGGCTGGAGGTCTAGCAGGACGTGTTTCCAGCAATCCATCAACGATTCACCTTTGTTCTACGAGAGTTCGATGACAAGTCTGCATGCCGATGAGGCCTTTCTCGGCCACTACCAATTGGATCATGACCCCTTCGCCGCAAGGGTGCCTGGCTTCAAATTCT
>Ga0308158_10005057_pt1 | contig 10915 bp, 8 predicted proteins | sample PhyBR2_FD_201038 | JGI IMG/M metagenome (GOLD analysis project Ga0308158, IMG submission 201038) | Phyllosphere microbial communities from UC Gill Tract Community Farm, Albany, California, United States - DLSLB.R2 | ecosystem: Host-associated > Plants > Phyllosphere > Unclassified | place: USA...
GAATAGGCTAGGCCGCGCTTTTCACGCACTTCCGCATAAAGACGCGAGGTGAAGCCGCCGCCAAGAATGTGGTTCATCAGGTAAGCTGCAAAGAACTCAGGATCTTTGCGCGGAATTGCCGGATAGACAAAGCTGATCGATGTCTGCGGCATATCAAAGCTGAGGCTTGTTGTCGTACCAAGCGCGAGTTTCGCATCCGGCACCGGCACCAGTTCCGCATTTGCAGGCAGATTGCCGAATACCTTGTCGAGCATCTCGCCAAGATCTTTGGCATTGATTGAGCCAACAACGCCAATCGTCAGGCGATCACGGGCAAAGTTCTTGCGGTGGAAATTGACAAGGTCTTCGCGGTTGACGGATTGCAGCGACTTGACTGTGCCTTCGTCCGGGCGACCATAAGGATGGTTGCCATAGAGAACTTCGGAGAACTTGCGCGAAGCAATGGTCGAAGGGTTGCGCTGAGAGGCTTCAAGGCTCGCAACCACCTGCTGACGAATGCGATCAATCGCATCCTGATCAAAGCGTGGCTTGTTAACGGCAAGCGCCAGAAGGCCATTCACTGCGTCGCGGTTTTCCGCAAGCATACGAATATTGCCGGAAACCGAATCAGGAGAGGCCGAGAAGCTCATCTCCGCACCAAGATTATCGATGCGTTCCTGAAAACTGTCGGAATCGAGATCGCCAGCGCCTTCATCGAAAAGACCCGTCATCAGATTGGCAAGGCCTTCCTTGCCGCCCGGGTCCTGCGATGTGCCACCCTTGAACGAGAAGCGCATGGAAATGAGCGGCACGGAACTGTCTTCAACCAGCCAGGCTTTGATGCCTTTTGGCGAAACAACTTCCTGAATTTCGATTGCGTATGCCGGAAGGTTCAGAATCACCAGCAACATCATGGATGTCGCCAGCGCCATCATCGCGGTCTTTGCACGATTAACATTCAACGCAATAGCTTTGCTCACTGGATTGCTCCTCCCGCGCCATTCTCAGCTGCATTGCCAGCGGCAGCATTCGGATTTTCGCGTGCATTTTCGGGTTCGGTATCCGGCGGCAGCAGATAGCTCGTCACCGACTGATTTTTCACCAGATAGCGGTTCGCAGCATCTTTGATCTGCTCGACGGTGACGCCCTTGATCACATCCGGCCATTTTTGAATATCTTCAATGCTTTGACCGATGGAAAGCGTCGAGCCGTAAATACGGGCCATGCCGGACTGACTGTCGCGCGCAAATGTAACCGCCTTCAGGAAGCGATTGCGGGCCTGATCGAGTTCAGTCTGCGTCACGCCGTCCTTGATGATACGCGCAACTTCAGCATCAACAGCCTTTTCCACATCGGCCAGAGTCTTGCCGTTCTGTGGGGAACCGTAAACCGAGAATGTGCCATCATCGAGTGGGTCGCCATCGTAGCTCGCACCCGTGTTGGAGGCGATGCCCTGCTTGACGATCAATTCCTGATACAGACGCGAACGCAGTGAGCCACCGAGAATTTCGCTCAGAAGATCAAGGGCTGGCGCGTCGCCTGCCTTCACATTCGGGAAGCGTTTTTCATTGGCATAGGACGGCACCAGCCACGACATGCGGAACGACGGCGTGCTCACGCGATCATCATGCAGCGTCACAACACGAGCCGCGTGCTTGACCGGCTCCTGCGGACGCTCGCGCGGCAGAACATCGGCGCGCTTGGGGATTGTAGCCCAGGTCTTCATGACAAGATCGCGCACGCGTTCAGGCGTCACGTCACCGGCAATCACCAGCGTTGCATTGTTCGGGGTGTAATATTGCTGATAGAAATCAACCGCATCCTTAAGGCTGAGTTTCTCCATTTCCTGCCGCCAGCCAATCACCGGCACACGATAAGGATGATTGTAGAAAAGCACGGCGTCCGTGTTTTCCATCAGCATCGCTGCGGGATTTGAATCCACACGCATACGACGCTCTTCAAGAATAACCTCGCGCTCCGTCGTTACCGCCTCTTCGTCGAGCACCAGATTGGCCATCCGGTCCGATTCATAGCCCATCACCATTTCGAGTGCATCGGGAGCGACGCGCTGAAAATAGGCGGTGTAGTCATATGAGGTGAAGGCGTTTTCCTGGCCGCCAATGGCTGCGATCTTCGCGGAAAACTCGCCAGCCGGATAGGTCTTGGTGCCCTTGAACATCAGGTGTTCAAGAAAATGCGCAATGCCGGATTTGCCCGGTGCCTCATCAGCCGACCCCACGTGATACCAGATCATCTGCGTCACCACCGGGGCGCGATGATCGGGAATAACCACGACCTTCAACCCGTTTTCGAGGGTAAAGCTGCTGATATCTTCGGATTTCGCGATTTCAGGCAGATTTGTTTGTGCCAGAGACTGTGCCGGAGACTGGGCCTGAGACTGAGTAGTCTCAGTTGCCGCTGCGGGTGCGGGCGTCTGTGCCTGAACCGAGCCTGCTGCAAGTGGCAGAGCCAGCGCCAAACCAAGGGCGGTGGACAACAAAAAGTGCCGGAGTGAGGGGTTGTTCACCAAACGACATCTCCAATCAGTTTAATTCCGCCCTGACAGCCTTGACATGTCTGACGAGCGGCAAGACCTAAATTCAAAATTCACTGTGCTTCCGAAACCGGTTACCCGGTTTCGGATAAATCTTTAGTCCGCTTTCAGCTGGATAAGCCGAATGATGGTGCCGCCATAATTCCGCTCTTCACGAACAACGAATCGTTCATCCAGTTCCAGCGATGCTTCCGCATCTTCTTCAAGCACGAGAAGTGCGTCAGGATTAAGCCAATTGCCTTCAAGTGCTGATAAAAGTGCCTTTTCGCCCATGCGACGACCGTAGGGCGGATCAGCAAAAATCAGATCGAAAGGTTCCATCGTGCCAGCTTCGCCAAGCTTGCAGGCATCGCGACGTAAAACCTTGGTCTGGCCTTGCAGACCAAAGGCCTCGATGTTCTGACGGAGGATGCCGCGCCCTTCCGCCGATTCTTCGACAAAAACGGCATAACGGGCGCCGCGAGAAAGCGCTTCAAGGCCGAGCGCGCCTGTACCTGCAAAGAGGTCCAGAACACGCCCGCCATCAACCTTGTCCGGGAAGCTGTGTGCGAGAATATTGAACAGGCTTTCCCGCGTCCGATCTGTGGTCGGACGAATGGAATTTGTGGTCGGTGTAACGAGCGCGCGCCCGCGGAATTTACCGCCGACGATCCGCACCGCCGCCCCCTGGCTTGCCACCACGTGGCTTTCCATCACCGGATCGTCCGTTGCCCGGCTTGCCACCCGAACCACCACGATCCGGACCCTTACCAAAGCCGCCTGGACCCTTCGACGGGCCGCGTCCTTCGCCGCCGCCAGAACGTGGACCGCTGCTGCGTGGGCCACGGTCGGCATTACCGCCACCGAAACGACCTTCACCGCGCGGACCCGAAGGCTTACCGAAGCTGCGGCCTTCATAACCGCCCGATGATCTTTCGCCGCCTTCGTTCTTCAGTTCAGCGCGCTCGCGCTTGCCTGGACGACGCTCTTGCTTGCGATCATCACGGCCTTCCGGACGTGGTGCACGAGGCTCATGACGACCCTCTGGTCTGCCTTCCGAACGGCCTTCAAAACGCCGCGGACGATCATCACGACCTTCTTCACGACGCTGATCACCATCTCCAAAACGGCGCGGGCGGGACTGGAAGTCACCTTCTGCACGAGGAGCGCGCGGTCCTGAACGGTTGTCGGAGCGTCCCTCAGGACGATTTCCAGAATGGGAACCCTGTTTATCGAAACGTCCTTCTGAGCGGCGTGGACGGTCGTCACGGCCCGCGTCACGACGCTGATCGCCCTCGGCAGAACGGCGCGGCCGGGACTGCAAATCACCGTCGGAGCGGCTTGCGCGCGCACCACGGCTTTCCGCACGGGCAGCTTTTTGGGCAGCGGCTTTTTCGCCCTGCGGGCGTGCGCCCGGCGCCATCCAGACATTGCTATTGCCACGGCGACGCGGCTCTACCTTGTCTTCTTTCTTTTCTTCACGCTTGCGACGCTCCGGCTGGCTGGAGATCCATTCGCGCTCGCGCGGCTGGCGACGATATTCGCCTTCCGGCTCCTGCTGCTCCATTTCGCGTCGCGTACGACCCTGCACAACAGTGTTGGAGAATTCGTTCAGCACCGGCGCGTCGAAATCCGCGCCGGATTCCTCAACGAGCTTTTCACCAAGCTGATCGCGCAAAATACGTCCGCGAATTTCACGAACCGCACCTTCTTCCAGATCACCGAGCTGGAAAGGACCGAACGAAACGCGGATCAGACGACCGACCGTCAGGCCAAGCGCGCCAAGGATGTTCTTGACTTCGCGGTTCTTGCCTTCGCGCAGACCGATGGAAATCCAGACATTGGCACCCTGCTCACGCTCAAGCGTCGCTTCGATGCTGCCATAAAAGACACCTTCAACAGCAATGCCGTTCTTCAGCTCATCAAGCTGCGCCTGCGTAACCTTGCCATGGGCGCGAACGCGATAGCGGCGCAGCCAGCCGGTGGAAGGCAGTTCCAGAACGCGCGACAGACCGCCATCATTGGTAAGCAGAAGCAGACCTTCGGTATTGATGTCGAGACGGCCAACCGAAAGCACGCGCGGCATTTCTGGAGGGAGTGCCTCAAAAACCGTCGGACGACCTTCCGGATCACGATTGGTCGTCACAAGACCGGCAGGCTTGTGATAGAGCCAAAGACGCGTGCGTTCAGCCTGCTTCAGCTGCTTGCCATCAACCGTAATGACGTCGGTGCGCTTCACGTTCACCGCAGGGCTCTCAAGCACCTTGCCGTTAACGGAGATGCGGCCCGCCGCAATCATGGTCTCGGCTTCGCGACGCGATGCAATGCCTGCACGCGCCAGACGCTTGGCAATGCGCTCGCTGGTATCATCACCCTCTTGCGTTTCACGCGATCCAAATTTGCGCGGAGCGCCGCGATCATCGTCACGGCGAGGTCTGTCATCACGTGGACGATCATTGCGTGGGCCGGAACCTCGCTCGCCGCGTTCGCCGCTACCGGGGCGACTGCTGCCGGGGCGGTCGCCTCGACCTTCACCACGGCCTTCACCACGTCCATGCGGGGGACGTCGACCGCCCTTGTTATCGTCTTCAGTGCTCATCTGGTATTGGCCTTTCAGCAGCGCCGCCGTGTCGTCTTTCGCACCTTGGGGGTTGGCAAAGAACCGTCCGGTCAGAAACGCCGTATAAATCCGTTTACAAATCGGTTTTGATTTCGTGACTTATGCAGTAACAAATCGCTCAATGGCTTGCGAGCGAAATTTCCCTGTCCGGCGCACGAAATGAGGTTGGATTGAAAAAGGTTGCTGACATTTCACTCCCAAAAGTGGCGACACCGATGGAGATTGCGCTTGAAGAGGCGAAATCAGCAGCCCTTCGCGGTGAGGTGCCCATCGGTGCAGTCATCGTGCATGAAGGCAAGATTATTGCCCAGGCAGGCAACCGGACGCGCGAATTCAACGACGTCACGGCGCATGCGGAAGTGCTGGTAATTCGCCAAGCAGGAGAAGCACTTAAGTCTGAACGCTTGCTCGACTGCGATCTCTATGTGACGCTCGAACCCTGTGCGATGTGTGCGGCCGCAATCTCTTTTGCTCGCATACGCCGTCTTTATTATGGTGCCGCCGATCCCAAGGGTGGCGGTGTGGAATATGGGCCACGCTTCTACACACAACCCACATGCCACCATGTTCCAGAAATTTATGCGGGCTTCTCCGAAGAGAAAGCCCAGAAAATCCTCCGGGATTTTTTTCGCGAAAAGCGATAGGCCGCAATCCAGAGCATTTCCTGTTTTGATTGAATCATTGGAAATGCGTCTCACTTTTTGTTTTTACGCGCATCTTGCCCCCGAAAACCGTTTCACGGTTTTCGGGATGCGCTCTAATTAATTACCCTACGCCCCGTCATGTGGCGCAAAGTGTTATCACGCAATGCAAAATGATGGACCAGCGCCATCAGCACATGTCCGACGATAGCGGCCAGCAATACCCAGCCAAGCAGTCCGTGAAGCGCGTTGCCGGGCGCAGTGAGTGCCGCATTCTGCACGCCTGTCTGTTCGAACAGCTGGAGACCGAAGACGGAAAAGCCACGGCCATTGCCATAGCTCCGAAGCAGCGCAAGTGCAGGCACCGCAAACATAAGCGCGTAAATCAACAGATGACCGAAACCTGCAAGCTTCCCAACCACACCGGGCTTATGCGGACGGCTGGAAAGGTTTAGCAGCCCCCAAATACCGCGCAACAGCACGAGCACCAACAAAGAGAAGCCAATCGTGAAATGCGCCGACCAAAAGAAATTATAAAGCGGCGTCTCTTTGACGAATATGCGCAGGATAGCAGATATGAACTGCCACAGAAAAAGAGCTGCCATCAACCAATGAAACATACGGGTGATGACGCCATAACCATTGGGGCCATCCCAAATTGAATTTGTCTTGTTCATTACTGCACCTTACATCCAGAAAAGCTGTAGAATACGCTTTGCCAGAATGCTTTCGTTGATTGAAATCAAATATTGTTCAGAATATCCAACATTAAAAATATTTAATATTATAGATGGATTGCTGCAGATCAGCGCTGAATTTATGGCAGAATTTCGACACTGATATAAAAAAGAAGCCGGAAGATTTTTTCTTCCGGCTTCCCCAATTCTGAAAATCTATACTATAGAGATTAGTTCCAGGGCAGCAGATCGCGCCAGCTTTTTCCGCCGCCGCCAGCTGCTTTCTTGCGTTCGCGTTCTTTCTGCGCCTCATCCTGGCCCATGTCACCAACAGCTGCAGTTGCTGCGGGCTGACGATAGCCAAGTGGCGGCTCGCTCAGATAACGGCGATTGGTCGAAGTGCCTTGTGTCTGCTCGGCGCGCTGCTTCTTCAGCTCGGCAACCTTGGCTGGATCAAACGTCGGCGTGCGCGATTCATAATCTTCGCGGCGGCTGGCACCACTCGGCAATGAAGCCCGAATGTTGTTTGCAACAGGTACATCCTGCTCAACAGGCGAAACAAAGTTTGGATTGTCGCGGTTTGCGGTGATTTCATCACGCAAGCGCTTGCGGCGCTGTTCTGGTGATTCTGGCCACGATGGATCGCCAGCGCTCGCGAGGCTTTCCTGTGGAGCAGGCAACGCACCCTTGTCGCCCTGTCCCGGACGCACAAGATCAGGACGCGGCTTATAATCAATGCGATCTTTTTTCTTGCCCTGACCAAAGCTTGCCATGTTCGACACGTCGTCGAGAAGCTGCGCACTCGCAGTTTTGTCGGTTCCGTAGGTCGGCGACGATACACAGCCAGACAGTGCGAGGCCCGCGACTGCCGTCATCAATACCAGAACTCGTCCTTCAATCTTCATTAGCGCCACTTCTTTTACGCCTGTCGATTTTCTCTTCGTCAAAGGCTTCTTTTCAACCCTTGCCGCAAGAAACCGGCAACTCCAAGGCAGATTGCAAGTTTATCTCAAGGAGAGCCTTGTACATGAGAGCATCTCTACGGGCAATCACGATATTAACCGCTATTTCACCATGTTCTCACTTTGCAAGGCAAGCCCTGAAGCGAAAAGCCCGGATGCACACCGCAACCGGGCCTTTGATTATTATGCCGAAAGCCTGCCGAGAGCCTTCAATTCGTGAAGGGCCGCCGCATCGCGGGCCGAGACTTCCGGGAATTCCGGATCAGAACCGACATCCGTGGTGTAACGCCACGAACGCGCGCACTTCTCGCCTTCCGCACGAACGGGAACAACTGCAACGCCCTTCACTTCATCCAGCGTGAAGGCATCGGCAGGGGCAGCAGTATCCGTTACGTCAATGCCGCTGGTGATGCAGATTTCAGCAAAATCCAAACCTTCAAGCGAATCGATGAGGCTCTTGTCGGCAATATAGACAACAGGCGCCGCTTCCAGAGAAGAACCGATGCGCTTATCCGCGCGCTCCAGTTCCAGAGCCCCCGTAACAACACGGCGAACATTGCGCACCTTGCGCCACTTTTCAGCCAGCACATCATCGCGCCATTCGGCAGGTGTCTTGCGGAACTGTTCCAGATGCACCGAAACAGATTGCGGGTAGCGGTCGAGCCAAGCTTCTTCCATGGTGAAAGGCAGCATCGGAGCGAGCCAGGTCGTTACGCGGTCGAAAATCTCGCGAACGGTCTGAAGGGCAGCCTTGCGGCGAACGCTCGATGGTGCATCGCAATAAAGCGCATCCTTGCGGATATCGAAATAGAAGGCCGAAAGTTCGACATTCATGAAATCGATCAGCGCGCGTGCGATACGCTTGAAATCAAACGCGTCATAGCCTGAACGCACGACTTCATCGAGTTCCGCCAGACGATGCAGCATAAGGCGTTCGAGTTCAGGCAATTCTGCGTGCGGAACATTCTCGCCTTCATCATGGGCAAGCGTGCCCAGCATCCAGCGGATGGTGTTACGCAGCTTGCGATAGGCATCGATATTGGTCTGGATGATGCTTTTGCCGAGGCGCTGATCTTCCCAATAATCGGTCGTCATCACCCAGAGACGAAGAATATCCGCACCCGAATCCTTGATGACGTCCTGTGGCGTGACAGTATTGCCCAACGACTTCGACATCTTCTTGCCGTTCTCGTCCATGGTGAAACCATGGGTGACGACGGCATTGTAAGGCGCGCGGCCACGTGTTCCGCAGCTTTCCAGCAGCGACGAGTGGAACCAGCCACGATGCTGGTCGGAGCCTTCGAGATAGACGTCCGCTGGCCATTTCATGTCCGGGCGGTCTTCCAGCGTGAAAGTATGCGTCGAACCAGAATCGAACCAGACGTCGAGAATGTCGCGCACCTGTGTCCAGTTTTCATTGGCACGGTTGCCAAGGAAACGCTCACGCGCGCCTTCCGCAAACCATGCATCGGCACCTTCTGCCTCGAACGCTTCGAGGATGCGCTTGTTCACGGCATCGTCCTGAAGGATATTGCCTTCTTCATCCGCGAACACGCAGATCGGCACACCCCATGCGCGCTGACGCGAAAGAACCCAATCCGGGCGACCTTCGATCATGGCACGAAGACGATTCTGACCGGCAGCAGGCACAAAACGCGTGTCTTCAATCGCTTTGAGCGAGCGCGAACGCAATGTGGTGCCATCACCGAGGTTCTTGTCCATATAGACAAACCACTGTGGCGTGTTGCGGAAGATAACCGGCTTCTTCGAGCGCCATGAATGCGGATAGGAATGCTTGAGACGACCCCGCGCAAACAGCTTGTCAGTGGCGATAAGCTGCTTGATGACGGAGTCGTTGGCATCGCCCTTCTTGCCATTATCATCGATAACGCGCGCAGGGCCACCTTCGCGATCCGGGCCAAAGCCCGGCGCATCCTTGGTGTAATAGCCATCATCGCCAACCGGGAACGGGATGCTCGGATCAATGCCGCGGGCCTCCAGCTCACGCGCGCTGTCCATCCATGCTTCAAAGTCTTCGCGACCGTGGCTTGGCGCGGTGTGCACGAAGCCCGTACCCGCATCGTCGGTGACATGATCACCAGAAACCAGCGGAACGACAAACTCATATCCGCCGCCGAAACCCTTGAGCGGATGATCGAGTACATTCTTGGAAAGCTCTTCGCCCGTCACATCGCGCAGGCGCTTGAACTCAAGCTTTGCCTTCTTGGCGCATTCTTCAGCGAGTTTATCGGCGAAGATAAGCTTTTCACCCGGACGTGGACCAAAATCATTTTCCGCAGCAACGACTTCGTAAAGCCCGTATTCGACACGCGTTGAATAGGCCACAGCACGATTGCCGGGAATGGTCCATGGCGTTGTCGTCCAGATAACGACAGAGCTGCCGGCCAGATCGCCCGAGCCCGCGACCGGGAACTTCACCCAGATCATATCCGACTCGATGTCGTGATACTCGACTTCGGCTTCTGCAAGGGCTGTGCGTTCGACAACCGACCACATGACAGGCTTTGAACCACGATAAAGCTGGCCAGTTGCAGCAAATTTCAACAATTCGCCAGCAATCCGCGCTTCAGCGTGGAAATTCATGGTCGTGTATGGGTTTTCAAAATCGCCGCAGATTGCGAGACGCTTGAACTCTTCCGACTGGACCTTGATCCAGCCCGCAGCAAACTCGCGGCATTCCTTACGGAATTCGTTGATTGCAACTTCGTCCTTGTTCTTGCCCTGTGCGCGGTATTTTTCCTCGATCTTCCACTCGATCGGCAGGCCGTGGCAATCCCAGCCCGGCACATAATTCGAGTTGAAGCCGCGCATCTGGAACGAGCGCGTGATGACATCCTTGAGGATCTTGTTCAGCGCATGGCCGATATGGATGTTGCCATTTGCATAGGGAGGGCCGTCATGCAGCACATAAAGCGGGCGATCCTTCGCGTCTTCGCGCAGCTTTTTATAAAGGTTCATTTCCTCCCAGCGCTGCACAAACAGCGGCTCGCGCGCAGGCAGTCCCGCACGCATCGGAAATTCGGTCTGTGGCAGGTTGAGCGTTTTGGAATAGTCGATCTTGGCAGTCGTCTCGGTCATTTTATTACTTGCCTGTCAATCCCGCGCAGCAATAGGGCGGGCGAAGATGCTGAAAGTTCAGGAGGCTGCAACATACAGCCGGAAAAATTCAAAAGGCTGCGAGGCACAGCCGGTCGTTCCCGGACCTTCCTGCCATGCATCGCACTTTGCGCAATGCCATCAAGGCTTAGAGGAAGGCCGGGCCAATAATTCGTATGGCCGCGATGATATGCCGAAAATCCGTCATCATGGCCATGCTTTTAGCAATGACCTTCGCAGGAATAAAGAGGCAGGGCGCAATAAACTTGCAGCCCTGCCCCCGAAAACTTTACAGATTGATGAGTTTCGATCAGTCGAGCGAGAAATCGAAGCGGTAAGTCGCAGCAATACCGACCATAAACTGATCCCGTGAACCATGCTGTTTC
>Ga0308158_10005058_pt1 | contig 10914 bp, 5 predicted proteins | sample PhyBR2_FD_201038 | JGI IMG/M metagenome (GOLD analysis project Ga0308158, IMG submission 201038) | Phyllosphere microbial communities from UC Gill Tract Community Farm, Albany, California, United States - DLSLB.R2 | ecosystem: Host-associated > Plants > Phyllosphere > Unclassified | place: USA...
CCTGGGCATCGCTCTGCGAAGCCGGTTCAAACGATTCGCTGTAGCTAAAGTACGGGGTTACGCCGTTATCAAACAGATAGTTAACGCCACCGCGCCAGGTGAACTGGGTATCATCACGTTTGGAGGTGGTGTTCGTCACGCGGTTGTAGGATTCCTGATCGGCCCAGTCATAACGACCGCCCAGGGTTACCAGGACTTTATCCCACTCAATTTGATCCTGAGCGTAAACGCCGGTCTGTTTTTGCTTGTTCAACACCTGATAGGCGCCTGACGGTCCAGGATGTGAACCGAAATCGAAATCGCTGCGATCGAGGTTATAGATATCAGATGGCGCAACGGAACCGGCATAACCGAACCACGAGTCGATGTCATTACGCATGCGCATGAAATCCACACCCGTCAGCAGAGTATGATCGAGTGAACCCGTCGCGAACTTGCTCTGCAGCTGCGTATCAACAGTGAAGTTTTCCAGCTTCTCGTTATCGATCACATACTGGCGAGTCAGCGTATGGCCCCACTGCGACTGAGGAACGCTCGCGCAAGGGCTGGATGCCGGATTACTCGAATAGAGCGGATCGGAACACATACCGTAGCCGTAAACGCTGTTTTGCGAGGTCTTATTCTGCGCATAGCGCAGGTTCTGACGCACGGTAAAGGTGTCGTTGAATTCGTGGTCGACGCTGTATCCCACCATTTTCTGGTTACGGGAATAGGTATTGTTCTTCGCGCCTTCGTTGAAGTTCGTCGGCAGACGATCGCCGTTCGGCAGCGGATCAACCGTCCCCTCTTTTGGCAGCCAGCCGTAATAGCCCGTTTCAGGCTCGTTCTGGAAGTAGGAGAGGAAGGTGAAGGTGGTTTTATCATCCGGACGCCAGGAGAAAGATGGCGCGATGGCGTAACGCTGCTCACCCTTACCTTCCTGCTGGGAATTATTCGAACGCGCCACGCCCGTTAAGCGGTAAGAGTAAACGCCGTCATCGTCAATTGCATCGCTAAAGTCGAACCCGGTCTGGAACAGGCTATCCGTGCCGACTTTGAACTGGATCTCTTTCAGCGGCTCGGTTGTTGGGCGCTTGCTGACCATGTTAAGCAAGCCGCCTGGGCTGCTTTTGCCGTACAGAACGGAAACCGGACCGCGCAAGATCTCGGCGCGCTCCAGCATATAAGGATCAATCACCGCGTCGTTATAGAAGTTCCCCTGCATTTTCATGCCGTCGAGGTAGTTATTCTGCGTCTGACCATCGGCCGCAAAGCCGCGGATAATCAAATAGTCATAGGTGTTAGACGCGCCGCGTGTGCCTACCGCAACGCCAGGCGTGTAGCTCAGGGCTTCTTTTACCGAGCGCGGCTGATGCAGCGCCATCTCTTCGGCCGTGACCACAGAAATAGACTGAGGAACCTTCTGAATCGGGGTGTCCGTTTTGGTCCCGGTCGCGGATTGCCTTGCGGCGATGGTCGCAGCAGGCCCCCAGGCACTTTCCTGCGCCGCAGGTGCTGCTGTTACCGTAATGGTTTCTTCTTTTTTCGGGGCGTCGGCCGCATGCGCATAAGCAGACATACCGGCAACCGCTGTGGCAACGACGATCGCGATTTTACGTCGCGACGTGTTAATAGGCTGAGCTGTATTGAAAAGCGCCATGTTGTTCTCTGATGGAAAAGTGAATGATAACGTAAACGAGAATTATTATTATGAGCGCCAGAATAATATGCGAAACGCTGGTTGCATAGCAAGCAGTAAGCGGCCCTACAATATTTAAGGGTTTAAGAATTAACCAGATGAAAAGAGAGGGTTAATGAGGTTAGCGAAATGATCGCTAAAGCCCGCCGAAACGGGCAGAGGATTAACGGTAAAACACCTCGAACGTGGCGACGGAGTCGACTTTGCCCGCTTTAACCTCCCCCGTTTTGACGTAGCGCGCCTTAAGGGGGATTTCGACAGGAACCTTGTCCTGCGTACTGGTTATCGCCGTGTAGTTCTGGTCAAACTGCAGCACCGTATTATTCTTGTCGAGAATTTGGATGCCGACACCCGACGCGGCGGAATCTCCTGCGGCGATGCCAAGGATATTGCCGTTCGTCACGCCCGTCGAACCCGCGCTGGTGAACTGATAATCGACCTTCGTCCCCGCCGCGCAGTCGGTGATTTCAATCTTAAAACTGCCGTCGGTAAGAATATCTGAGTATTGCCCGTCAAAATCCTGAACGTTAACCGTTTTAAGGGGCACATAAATGTTGCGGTCGACCAGATTACAGGTGTTGGTCGTAATGTGAACGCTGGCAGGAGAAAACCGCATTTCACCGATTACCGCGTTACCCAGAATATCCACAGCCGTTAATCGCGAAGTATCCAGATCTCCCTCCTGGATATCGCCTGTTACTACCAGCTGTGCAGCGGCGCGAAACGTAGATTTATTCTGCGAAGAACCATGAATCGACCCCATATAATGGATAGTCCGAAAGAGGTCCTCTTCGTTATAGCTGGGAAAACGTTCGCTCGAGGAAGCCGCTCGGATACCAATACCCGGCACGTTAGTTTGATAAACTCCAGGCAGAACACTCTCCCGAGCATCAGTACTCGCAAGATAAAGATATCCGCGTCTGATTTGCGCATCACCATAACACTCCACCGTGACTTCCTTACTCTCGACGCTGACGTCATAAATCACGGTGCCGACGGGCGTATCGGGCTCAACCACGATCACCGGCGGAAGTTGAAACGTCACCACGGCATCCACGTCAGAACTGCCGTTAAAGGTACAGTCTGCATGGGCTGAATGGAAAAAGGCACCCGCGAGCAAGAGCAGCAGTGACGAAAGAAACGTTTTGGTTGAACAGCATTGACGCATGAAATACCTCTGTTATTGGCAGTTGATCGTAACCTTCACGATCCCTGCTGAGCCCTGCGAGGGAAGATCCAGTACTCCCTGACACTGACGATCGCGTTCTTCCCCCCACTGCACGCTAAACGTTGTTTTGCCGGACAGTCCCGTAAGGTAAACCTCACCGTCATCCCCGACGATAGCGGAGGTACTCTCCAGCGCCACCACGGCCCCAAACGGAACGGGCTTACCTGCGTAGAGCAAGGTCACCAGCGCGCGTCGTCCAACGCGAGCATCGAAGGTCGCGCTCAGCGCCGCTCCCTTCGTCGGCACGAGATCGAGCGTTGCTGCATCGATATCAATATCTTCCCGATCCTGGGTATTTACGGTGATGACGTTGTGCCGATAGGGCGCCAGGGAGGGCACAATGGCGTTACCAAAACGGTCTGTAGAGATGCCCCGCCCGTTTTGCACTTTGACGTTATCGCCATCCTTAATGTGCACAATGGCGAATGCGTCGCGGACAGGTTGCCCCAGCGTTACGCCATGTTCGTGGGCAACGATCGACCCCTGCGCGCTGTAGTTCCACTGTCTGTTATCGCCGCCGTAGCTGTACCCCATCCCGACCTCACCGGAAGCGCCACGGTAACGCCCGGACAGGCTGCCGCCGTAGCCGGTATTCTGATTGGCATAGCTCTGCTGAAGGTTGTAGCTCAACTTATTGTCCTCCAGCGCGGTACCGCCGAGCCCGACCTGATGCGAGACAAACCCACCGCTGGCGTTGTTAGCACTGTAGGTTGCCCATGAATCAGGCAGCCACTTTGATAAAGGAATGTTGACCGTCAACGCCATCTGCCGGTCAGTATCAGCGTCCGGCGTGCGGGTCAGGTTGTAGCTTATTGACCAGGTGATATTGCGCCAGCTTGAGCTCAGCCCCGCGCTGACGCTACGCTCATGGCCGTCCATGTCCCAGTAATCCTGCTGATAGCCGTTGAGATAAGCCGAGCCCCAGTCTGAAATGCGCTGGGACAGATTTAACTGCATGCGGCTTCGGCGGTTGTTGGTTCTGCGGTAGGTATAGATGCCGTCATCGATCTCGCTGTCACGCTGATCGATAGCTTCCTGAAAGGTATAAAACCCCGAGGTGGAGTAGCGGTAGCTGGCAAGCGTGACGGTCGTATCCGTGTCAGGGATATCTTTTGAGTACTGGGCCCGCCACGATAAACCGCTGGCATCGTCACGCCCGTCATCAAACGCGGTACGCGCAGCCGTGAGATCGACAGATGCGGAGCCAAAGTGCCCCAGGTCGGCACCAAGACCCAGCAGCAGCGCATGATACAGTGACGCCCCCAGCGCGCCGGTATAGGCCGTGACGCCGTAAGGCAGACCATAGATAGCCGTACCTTGCGCAAAGGTGGGTTCATCTTCACCTTCGTTACCGCGATAGCGCCCTGCTGCCAGCGAATACTTAAAACCGCCTTCTCGCTGTAAAACCGGCACCGACGCGCTGGCCTGAATGAAGCTGTGCTCGCTGCCATCCGCCTCTTCGACGGTGACTTCCAGATCGGCTCCGGAAGTCACCTGGCTTAAGTCGCGGATCTCAAAAGGCCCTGGCGAGACGTTTGTTTGATAAATGGTATAGCCATTTTGCTTGATGGTGACTTTCGCGTCGCTATTCGCAATACCCCGCACAACAGGCGCAAAGCCTTGCTGGCTGACGGGCAGCATAGCGTTGTCCGTTTCCAGCTTCACGCCGGTCATCTGGACGCTGTCAAAAAGCTCGCCATTAGTATACGTCTGGCCCATCTCAAGCTGGCTTTTTAACGTTTTGATGTCACGCTGCAAAGTGCTGGCGATGGCCTCCCAGCCGGAAGCGTCGCTCCAGGTGCTGTTATTGCGCAGTCGCCACGCGCCAAGGTTCATCCCCGACTCCAGACCCAGCCAGGTCGAAGAGGTGTTGCCCGAGCTGTAGTGCTGCTGAGAACCGCTGAGCTGATAGCTTGTCCAGGCGGCAGGCGCGCCGTCATCCCAGAATTTCGGGTTTATCGCCCCGGCGACGGCCCGATCGCGGTAGATCTGCGGAATGACCAGCTTCAGGGTCTGGTTATCCTGATCGTAATCGTAGCGTGCGTTTTCAATGAAATGAGAGATGTCCCGAACGTAAGCCTCGTCATCCAGTTCTTTCAAATCCGGGATCGTGTCGACTTTCACGCCGTATTCGCGAAGGTCCGCTTTGGTCAGCTCCGGCAGCAGATGCTGTTTGTCGTCAGAAAGCACATAGGCGATCGTACGTGTATCCAGAACGTCGCGATCCCACATAATCGTGGTGAGATAGCTCCCGGCAAGCAACCCGTTATCATTGATGAAGTTTTTTAGCGTGGAGGTATTTTCGAGGGGGGTATCCAGTTCAAGGATCCGCAGGTTGAATTCGTCATCCGCACTTGCAGGCTGGATCGCGGCGAGCAGCGCCAGCGCGATCCCGGACAGTACCTGTTTGTGAAGTAAAGATGACGACATAACGTACCAACATGATCGCTTTAAAGAGCCTGCTTGCGTTGAGGAGTCTGGGCGCCGAAATCATTGATAGCCGTCCAGGTTACCGCGCCATTTGCCGCTTTTGGTAGCGCGAAACTCTGCTTGCTAAACGGCGGCACCATCATTGAAATGGCACCCGGCGTGGTTTTGGTCTCTTTCACCGGTACACTTTTCCCGCCAACGGCCAGCTCGCCAAAAGAGACGTAAAAAGGCGTGGGGTTGTTTGCGATTAGCGTGTCACCCTGACGATGGAACGTGATTTTTTCATAGGCCCCCAGCGCATCGGCTTCCTTCAGCTGAGCGGGACGCCAGAAAAGCTTCAGACGCGTTTTCATTGCGAACTGCAGCGTGTTTTTCTCTTTCAGATCGGGAGACAGAGCAGAGACGGATTTTACATTCGCCAGAAACAGTGATTCGCGGTCTGCCGGCAGGCTGTTTTTATCGCCGGTAAAAATAACGTGTAACAGCGTCTGACGATTTTCCTGCAACTTATAGACAGGCGGCGTAATAATAAAGGGAGCCTTTGCATCATTGGGATAACTGACCCAGCTTTGCACCAGATAACGCGTATGAGGATCTTTATTTTTAAGTGCGATTTGTACTTCAGATTTATTCGATGGATAAATAATTCGTGTACCACCGAGAACAACGCTTGCCTGCACTGAACAGCAAGAAATAATTAAACAACCACATAACAATTTAAATAACGTCTTCATACAGCGTTCCAGAAGGCAGCCTTTCAGGCTGCCAGTCATTGTTTAGCGATAGACAACCTCAAATGTGGCTGAGGAGGAGTAATGACCCGCGGTTGGCGCGGTATCACCGACCTGAATCACTTTCGCGGTGTAGTTAAAGACTGAAGCCGCTGCGCCGGTCGCATCGTTATCCACGTCGGTGCCTGCATTCGGTACTGAACCATCGAAGACCACATCGCCTTTGGTGCCGTTATCATTGCTGACAATAATGCCAACGTTAGTGGCGTTGCCTGCGCCGGAGAGATCGTTCTTCAAACGCTTGTACGCCGCGTCCGTCGTTGTGCCGCTGAACTTGAGGTTCAGTTGGGCGACCAGCGGGTCACATTTTTTCACTTCGATCTTGAAGGCTTTAGATGTCCCTACGGTACCGTCACCGCTATAGTCCGAAGGATAGGTATCCGCGAACGTGACGGTTGATGCGTTGGTACCTGAGCCATCAACGTTAATTTCGCATGTATCAGCAACAATTTTTCCGGCGAAGTTCACCGTACCGGAATCGTTAGAAGCGAATACAGGCAGAGACACCGCAGCCATAAGACTTCCAGCCAGGAAAGAAGAAACAACATATTTATTCATGATAATATCCTTATATACCAATGTAGACATCCATTCCCGCCAAATAACGAGCGTCAGAATGTTATGCAAATTTTTACGCCAATCACGACCAAACATCGACCAATGAAATATTCTATGAGACAGGTGTATTTGTTGAGGAGATTACATCAGATTATTCTTGCACGTGTCCAGAGCGCAAAATAACAGATCAAATAAAACCCATCCCAAGCTGATGTTTTACATCATAAAACCAAGTGCTTAATAATTCTTAATTCTGATTTTAATAATTTTAAAATATTAGAAAATGTAACAAACAAAAAAAGCCGCTTTATTATAAAGCGGCTTTTTATTCAGGAAACTAATTAGTTTCCGCCAAACATGTCCTTAATCCAGCCGGCTACGCCATCGCTGTCTTTCTTCTCATTCTGCTGCTGCGGCTGTTGCTGCTGCTGTGGCTGAGAAGACTGATCGAACGGGTTGCCCGTCGGCTGTTCAGGCTGGCTTTGCTGGCACAGCGAGTCCGGGTTGGCCGTCCAGACCGGCAGGGTACGCATTCCCCCGCCGCAGACGAAGTTACCGGAACTGTCCACGCCCATATCCACGATATCTTCCGGCGCAACCAGATTCAGCGGAACCGGAGACTGATTGGCCAGATAGCGCTGGTAAATCGACATCGCCCCGCTCGCCCCGTACAGTTTGGTCGGCTGGTTGTTGTCGCGACCTACCCAGGTGATCACCACTTCACGGCCATCAATACCGGCAAACCAGGTATCGACATTGTTGTTGGTGGTCCCGGTTTTACCCGCCAGATGCAGACCCGGATACTTCGCACCCAGCTGACGTCCGGTACCGCGCTGCACAACCTGCTGCATCGTCCACAGCGTCATATAGGCGGCCTGAGCAGGAACGGCACGCTCCGCCTGCGGGAAGCTCTGATACAGCACGGAGCCATCTTCGGCAATCACCGAACGCAGGGCAGACAGCGGTGCGCGGTTGCCCCCGCTGGCAATGGTCTGGAATGCCTGCGCCACTTCGATCGGCGTCAGGTTAAGCGCGCCGAGGATCATCGCTGGCACCGGGTGCAGCTGATCTTTCGACACACCCAGTTTTTGCCAGGTGTCGACAATCGCAGGCAGTCCCAGCGACATGCCCAGGTTCACCGTTGGTACGTTCATGGAACGCGTTAACGCATCCACCAGCATGACCTGGCCGCTGAACTGCTTGTCATCGTTCTGCGGTGACCAGACCTGGCCGTTAGGCTGGCGCAGGGAGATCGGTGCATCCGCAATCCAGGTATTCAGGCGATACTGATTTGGCTGACTCAGGGCAGTCAGGTAGGTTGCCGGTTTTGCCAGAGAGCCGATTGAGCGACGCGCCTGCATGGCGCGGTTGTAGCCTGCAAACTGCGGCTCGGCACCGCCCACCATGGCGCGCACTTCACCGGAGTTACGGTCAACCACCACCATCGCGGTTTCAAGATCGGAGAGCTTACGCTGTTTCTTCAGCGCCGGAATGCCTTCCACCGCTGCTTTTTCTGCCGCATCCTGCGCCACGGAGTCAAAGGTAGTGAAGATCTTCACGCCGGAGAGATCTTTGACCTTATCGCCGAGCTTGCTTTGCAGCTCCTGACGCACCAGCTGCATAAACGCAGGCTGAGGCGAAATCACGCCGCCGCGCGGCTGAACACCGAGCGGACGCGCGCTCAGCATGTCGTACAGCTCCTGGTCGATCACCTGCTGTTGCTGCAGCAGACGCAGAACGAGGTTACGACGCTCCAGCGCCAGTTTCGGGTTACGCCACGGGTTATAAATGGACGCCCCTTTCACCATGCCCACCAGCAGCGCCTGCTGGTCCAGGCTCAGCTCCTCCACCGGACGACCAAAGTAGTACAGGCTCGCCAGCGGGAAGCCGCGGATTTCGTTATCGCCGCTCTGACCGAGGTACACCTCGTTCATGTACAGCTCAAGGATACGATCCTTGCTGTAGCGCGCATCCATCAGCACGGCCATGTAGGCTTCGTTCGCTTTACGCCAGTAAGAGCGTTCGCTGGAGAGGAACAGGTTCTTCACCAGCTGCTGAGTCAGCGTACTCGCCCCCTGCACGGTACGACCGGCAGTCAGGTTAGCCAGCACCGCACGACCAATCGAGTAGAGGCTGATGCCATCGTGCTCGTAGAAGTGACGGTCTTCGGTTGCCAGCAGGGTATCGACCAGCAGATCCGGGAAGCCGTTACGCGCCACGAACAGGCGCTGCTCGCCGTTTGCCGACGAAAGCATGGTGATCAGACGCGGATCGAGGCGGAAGAAACCGAACTGACGGTTATTGTCCATGTTCTCGATGGTGTCCAGACGATCGCCGTCAAAGGTCAGACGCGCGCGCACCTGCCCCTCTTTGCTGTCCGGGAAATCAAACGGACGACGGATCATCTCAATGCTGTTGGACTGCACGGTAAATTCGCCAGGCCGCGTCATTTTTGACACCTGACGATACTGGGTGGCTTCCAGCAGTTTAACCATCTCGTTCTTCGTGATGGACATATCTGGCTCAAGGTTCACCATACGGCCATACACTGCCGCAGGTAGCTGCCAGACTTTACCGTCGATACGGCTGCGGATCTTCTGATCCAGATACACGCCGTAAATCGCCATCAGCACGACAAAAACAATAAACAGCTTCAGCAGCAGCCAGAACCAGCCGCGTTTGCCCCGAGGCTTACGCCCTTTGCCTTTTCCATTACGCGGCATCGGTTCTTCATCCTCATAATCGTCTTCATAGTCATCGTCATAGTCCTCATCTCTGAGGCGACGACGGCTTACCTTTTCTTTCGCCGGACGCGTTGGTTTTCCCTTACGTCCTATTGGCTCGCGGTCATTCCCCGCCATGCTTTTTCTCCGCAACTTTCAGGCGCAAAGGCCAGATTTTCTTTTCTTTCACAGGCCTGTGAAAGAAGAAATCTCTCAAAATAAACAGCAAGACTTTCCTGTCAGGAAAGTCTTTAGTGTTTTCTCCCTCTCCCCGTGGGAGAGGGCCGGGGTGAGGGCATCAGGCCGCACTCCCTCTTTCACCTAACCTACGAATATTTTTTCGTTCGCCGCGTCGGCGCCGTATTCGCCGGATCGTCCGGCCAGACATGTTTGGGATATCGCCCCTTCATCTCTTTTTGCACTTCACGGTAGCTTCCCGCCCAGAACGCTCCCAAATCTCGGGTGATTTGTAATGGACGATGCGCAGGCGACAGCAGCTCAAGCACTAACGGCACACGCCCTTCCGCAATGGACGGCGTGGTGGCTTCACCAAACATCTCCTGCATCCGAACCGCCAGCGCCGGCGGATTATCCTCATGATAACGGACGGCAATCCGGCTTCCGGTCGGCACAGTGTAATGCCCTGGCAGTTCACTATCCAGACGTTGACGTAATGACCAGTCCAGTAAATTCTGTAACGCGGTCTTAACATCAAGCGCCTTAAGGGCTCGCAGAGAGTGTACGCCGCTCATTTGCGGCAGTAGCCAGCGCTCAAGCGTAGCGAGCAGCGTCTCGTCATCCACCGCAGGCCAACCGTATTCCGGTAGCCACTTCGCGGCGCAGTGCAGACGAATGCGGTACTGCTCCGCTTCCGGCGTCCAGTTCAGGGCGCTCAGCCCTTTTTCCCGAATACCGTTCAGCATCGCCTGATGAAGCTCGTCTTCCGACGGCTTCGCCAGCGGCTTCGTCCCAAGCGTCAACTTGCCAATCTGGCTGCGACGAAAGGCCTTCAGCGTGCCCTGGGCGTCATCCCATTCCACGGTATCAGATTGCTGAAGCAGCTGCGGACAGGCACGCGTCAGGGCGTCAATCTCTACGGCAATCGCCAGCAGGATACGCGCATCCGGAGAATGGCTACCCTGCAGCAACAGCGGGGCGATCAGCCATTCGTGACGCGTCAGCGCGTCATCGCTGTCCAGCATCGCCCCCATACCGTTTGCCAGCTGGTAGCGACCATCCAGCCCGCGCCGACGCGCGATCCTGTCCGGGAAAGCCTGGGCCAGCAGGAAGGCAATCTTATCGCTGTCAGGCGCACCTCCCCGGCTATTCAGGCGTTTACCCAGCTGCTGCCACCGCTGCTGCCAGTTACCCTGGCTGCACGAAAACGCCTGCCCCAGATCGCTGCTGCCACCGCGAGGCGGCTCCTCAAGAATAGCCGCCAGTTTTGCCGCCGTGGCAATTTCATCATCCCCTTGCGCGGCCACCAGCATCGCGGCCAGACGCGGA
>Ga0308158_10005060_pt1 | contig 10912 bp, 10 predicted proteins | sample PhyBR2_FD_201038 | JGI IMG/M metagenome (GOLD analysis project Ga0308158, IMG submission 201038) | Phyllosphere microbial communities from UC Gill Tract Community Farm, Albany, California, United States - DLSLB.R2 | ecosystem: Host-associated > Plants > Phyllosphere > Unclassified | place: USA...
GGATCAGCGAGGGCGTCGCTCCCGGATTGGCATGCCGGACGATCTGCGCCGCACAGGTCATCGGCGTGAGCAGTGCCGCCGCGACTCCCGCCGCCATGATGCTCCAGCGCGCCGCGATGTTCGTGTCCAAGGCCATTATCGTTTCTCCCGTGAATGTGAGGCCAGCACCGTCAGGCGCCGGCTGGATCGTGCAGCGTCTTGTGCATCGGCACGAACGGCACCGCGATTCCGCCCGCGTCGACCGTCACGCCCGCCGCGGCGATGAAACCATGGCCGCGATAGAAGGCGACGCCCGACAATGTCGCCATCAGCGCGAGCGCGTCGAACCCCGCTGCGCGCGCCGCCTTCTCGCTGGCGTGCATGATCGCCGAGCCGACGCCACGGCGGACGTAGTCGGGCGCCGTGAACATCGCGCGGACCCGGGCAGCATCGCGTGCGGGCACCAGCAACGCGGGTGACCGGTCGGCATAGCGGTCGCTGCCGAACAGCGTCGCGAACCGGCTCCAGCCGCCGCACCCCGCCAGCCTGCCATCGATCTCCGCGACCAGATAGCTGCCGTCGTCGACGAGCTGGCTGTCGACCCCGAAGATGTCGCGGATTGCCATCGCCAGCGCATCGGGGGCGTAGAACGTGCGCCCCAGCGCGGCGGCGGATCGCGCGATCAGCGCTTCGAGCGCAGGGATGTCCGCCCGCGTCGCCACCCGGATCGATACCCCGCGCCCGTCGTTTGCCGCGACACCCCCCGCATCGGCGGATCCCGCACCGGTCACCCCCGCATCCGCCATCACGCCACCGCTTTGACCGGCTGGGTGACGCCATCGCCGCGCTGCATCGCTGCAACCGACGCGATCGCGTGGTGCGCGGACTGGATCGCGCCTTCCTGCCAGCCCGGCGTCTGGCTGAGCGCGGCGCTTGCAAAGACCGTGCGCCCCGCCGGCCGGTTGAGCAGGCGATAGCCGTCGGTGTCGATGTCGCCCTCCTGATGTCCCGCCATCCCGACGAACCAGTTTGGCCACGGCCCAAGGCTGTACGGCACCTTGTTCCAGTTGACCGCGACGCCGTTGATCAGGTCCTTGCCATGCCCCGGGTGCAGCCGTTCGACCGCGGCGCGCGCTCGCGCGACCTGATCCGCGATCGGCAGCCTGGCGAACCCCTCCGCGCGTTCGCCCGAGGTATAGCAGGCGAGCAGCATCCCGCGCGGACTGAACAGCCCCGCGCTGGGATACCAGATCAGCGACGTATCGCCGCCGACGAACGAGATACCGCCATAGATCTGGTCCTTTTCCCAGAAGCGCGGCGCATCGAACGCGACCTTGTTCGAATGGTCATAGACCACGCCCGCGATCGCTTCGGTCACGGGCTTGGCAAAATCGCAATCGACTTTTGCGAGGACGGGGAACGGGATCGTGCACACCGCGAAGTCGGCCACCGCGACCCGGCCCGCACCGGTCTTGGCATCGCGCCAGGCGATCTCGACGCTGTCGGGGCGATTGCGGATCCGCGTTACCTCGGCGCCGCGCACGACCTTGCGCGTCAGCGCGCGCTCGAACCCGGCCGGGATCCGGTCCATCCCGCCGACCGGCTGGAACATCGTCGCCTGCATGTAGACATTGTCCTCGAACAGCATCGCCGGAAGCTGTTCGTTGGCGAGCAGTTGCCCGAGCGGGACGGGCGCGGGCGGTCGCGCGAACACCCCGACGCCCGCATCGGGAAACGCCTGGAACCCCGACCGCAACGTCCCTGCGAAATGCCCCTGCGGATCGAGGTCGCCATAGGTCTTGAGGAATGGCAGCAACGCCTGCTTGTCCGCAGCGCTCAGGCTCTGGTCGAGCGATCCCTGGTTGACCGCCTTCATCAGCAGCTCGGCGACGTGGCCGCGCGTATCGTTGATCGCGGTGCGCATCCGCACCTTGTCGCCCTTTGCATTCATCAGGAAGGCGCTGCGGCTGGAATTGATCTCGACCTCGAGCGGCACGCCCAGCTTGCCGCAATAGCCGAGGATGCGGTGATGGAAGCTCGGCAGGCGCGCCGGCCCCGCGTTGAAATAGGCGCCCTCCGAAAACCGCGCGATCTGGTCCGCCTCGCCGTTCATCACGATCCGGTCGCCGTCACGCACCGTCCAGTTGCGCCCGCCGACCCGGTCGCGCGCTTCGAGTACGGTGACGTCGAACCCGGCAGCCTGAAGTTCATAGGCGGCAACCAACCCCGCGATCCCGGCACCCAGCACGATCACCGACTTGCCCTTGCCGAACCCGGCCGGCAGGTCGGGCATCGGCGCCGCCGTCGCGACGTTGCCGGCAATCCCCAGTGCCTCCATCGCACCGAAGGTCGCTGCCGCACCGCCCGCCATGCCGATATGCTGTAGAATCGATCGCCGCGTGATCATGTGTGCCGCCCCCGTTTACGCGCCGCAACCGCGGCGCTTCCCCTGGAAAGTCGCTCACCTTTCCAAGCGGCCGGACCTTGCGGCCCGGACACCGGCACACTCCCCTATCGACCGAAATGCCATGCATTTCGGCTCGTTATCGTTCGTCCCTGACTTTATTATGCTTGTATGACACCCTAATGGGATCGCGTACGCAAGCGATATTTTGTCGTTTTCGACGGCACGCCTATACCAATATTGCGCATCACGGGATCACGAGCATCTTTCGACATCGTTTATCCATCCCGCCGCTTCGCTGGTCTTCTCCGCCCCCCGTCGGCCCAACAATAGCGACGTCGGCAACCCTCGCAGCATCCGCGGCGTTATCCCCCCGCACATGATCAAGGTCGCCAGCTACAACATCCACAAGGGCATCGGGCTCGATCGCCGGCGCAACCCCGAACGCGTGATCGAGGTCCTGCGCGAGATCGACGCGGACGTCGTGGCGCTGCAGGAGGCGGACCGGCGCTTCGGCACACGCGCCTGCGTCCTGCCGTTCCACATGCTCGAGGATCACAGCGACTGGAAGCCGATCCCCGTCGGTCTCAACGCGCTGAGCATGGGCTGGCATGGCAACGTCGTGCTCGTTCGCAAGTCCGCGACGATCGAGGCGTGCGACGCGATCCATCTCCCCTCGCTCGAACCGCGCGGCGCTGTGATGGCGGATGTCCGCACGGCGGGCGGGATGATCCGCGTCGTCGGGATGCACCTCGACCTGTCAGGGCTCTGGCGGCGGCGACAGGCCGCGGCGATCCTCGCGCATGTCGACGCCTGTGCGGCGCGGCATCCGACCGTGTTGATGGGCGACCTCAACGAGTGGAGTGCCGGGTCGGGCTGCCTCCGCGATTTCGGCCGCGACTTCGCCTTTGCCGAGACCGGCGCGAGCTTCCATTCGCGGCATGCGATCGCCCGGCTCGACCGGATCATGACATCGCGCGATCTCCGCGTGGTCGAATGCGGCGTCCATACGAGCCCGGCCGCGCGCAAGGCATCGGATCACCTGCCGATCTGGGCGACGCTGGCGCCCGCATGACCGCCCGCGTCACCCATATCGCCCCCTTCCGGATCCGCGGCGGCTGACCCGGTGCGCGAGAAGGAACTTCGCCTTGCCCTTGTCTGCTACGGCGGGATCAGCCTCGCGGTCTACATGCACGGCATCACCAAGGAGATCTGGCACCTCGTCCGCGCCAGCCATGGGCATCATGACGGCACACCGCGCGGCGGCGGGAGCCAGGCGGTCTACCGCGACCTGCTCGAGGAGATCGAGGCGCAGGGCGAATTACGCGTCCGCGTCCTTGCCGACATCATCGCGGGCGCGAGTGCGGGCGGGATCAACGGCATCTTCCTCGCACAGGCGATTTCGACCGGCCAGAGCCTCGACCCGCTGACCGACCTCTGGCTGAGTTCCGCCGACGTCGAAGCGCTGATCGATTCGACCGCAGCGCCGCGGTCGCGCTTCTCAAAGGCCTGGGCGCTCCCGCTTGCATGGGTCGCGGCGGGGCGCACCGCCGACAAGGTGCAGACGCTTGACGATTCGACGCGCGAGGAGGTCAGGGCGAAGCTGTCGCACTTCGTCCGCTCGCGCTGGTTCGAGCCGCCATTCGGCGGCGCGACCTTTACCGGGCTGCTGCTCGATGCGTTCGACGCGATGGCAGCGAGCACGCGCGGCCCGCGGCTGCTTCCCCCCGGCCAACCGCTCGACCTCTACGTCACCGTCACGGATTTCACAGGCCATCCCGAACGGCTCAAGCTCAATTCGCCGCCCGAAGTCGTCGAGACCGAACACCGCGTCGTCGTCGACTTCTCCGATCATGGCATCGCGACCGACAGCCTCGCCGACATTCCCGAGCTTGCGTTTGCCGCACGTGCGACGTCGAGCTTTCCGGGGGCGTTCCCGCCGTTCGTCGTCGCCGAACTCGACGGCGTGCTCGACGCGCGGACGACGACATGGCCGGGCAAGGCCGCGTTCCTCAAGCGCATCCTGCCGCGTCAGTCCGCGACCAATACCGCGGAGCAGGTCGTGCTGATCGACGGGTCGGTGCTTGCCAATGCCCCGTTCCGCCCCGCGATCGACGCGCTGAAGGACCGCCCCGCGCGTCGCCAGATCGACCGGCGTTTCGTGTATATCGACCCCTCGCCCGGGATGAAATTTCGCCTGCCGCCGCAGGACGGTACGCCCGGTTTCTTCCAGACGATCATAGGCGCGATCAGCGAGCTTCCCCGCCAGCAGCCGATCCGGGACAATCTCGACGCGATCGCGGCGCGTTCGGCGCAGATCGACCGGATGCGCGCGATCGTCGATGCGATCCGTCCCGACGTCGAGGCGGAGGTCGAGTCGCTGTTCGGGCACACGCTCTTTCTCAACCGCCCGACCGCGGCACGGCTCGTCGCATGGCGCGCGCGCGCGCAGAAGGCGGCCGCGGCCAGCGCGGGCTATGGCTATGCCGCCTATGGCCATTTGAAGGTCGCGGGCGTCGTCGAGACGCTCACCGGGCTCCTGTACCATGCCGGTGGCGAGCCGGGCCCCGAGCGCTGGGCACGGATCCGCGCCGCGATCGCGACGACGGTCACCGCGAGCGGCGCGGAGGCGATCGGTGCGGCGCATGGCGGGGGCGCGAGCGCGGAGACGATCGCGTTCCTGCGCCGGTTCGACCTGTCGTTCCGGATCCGCCGCCTGCGACTGATGGCACGGCGGCTGACCGTGCTCGAGGCCGACGTCGACGAGGCCGGGCTCGCCCCGATCCGCGATGCGATCTACGTCGCGCTCTCGGCCTATCTCGAATGCCAGCGCGCCGACAAGCATACGGAGCTTCGCCATGCGGTCCGCTCGCTGCGCGGCGACGCCACCGCATTGCTCGACGCGCTTGGCCAGTCGCTCGACCTCGCGCGGCTCGATGCAGAAACCGACGTCCGGCTGGCGGACGCATTCGCGGCGCTCGACAAGCCCGTCCGCCGATCGATGCTGCTCGCCTATCTCGGCTTTCCCTATTTCGACACCGCGACGCTGCCGCTGCTCCAGGGCGAAGGGCTCGACGAATTCGATCCGATCAAGGTCGACCGGATCGCCCCCGACGACGCGGTCGCGATCCGCTCGGGTGGTGCCGAGGCAACGCTGAAGGGTATCCAGTTCAACAGCTTCGGTGCCTTTTTCAGCCGCGCCTACCGCGAGAACGACTATCTCTGGGGGCGGCTGCACGGTGCGGAGCGGATGATCGACATCACCGTGTCGACGTTGCCGGCGTCGGTCCGGATGAAGCCCGGCCGCGTCGCTGCGATCAAGCGCGCCGCCTTCGTCGCAATCCTTGATGAGGAGGAGGGCCGGCTGACCGCGATCCCCGCGCTTTTTGCCGATCTGCGCCGCGAAATCGGGTGATCGCGCGAATTCTCCGAAAAATCCCGCGACGCTCAAGGCTGGCCAAACCCGACCTCGACGATTACCCCTGCGCAAATGCAAGGGGATAAGTCATGCAGTTCCTGAAAATCCTGTTCTGGTGCCTGCTGGCGTTCATCGCCGCGGTGTTCACCATCGCCAACTGGGCGACCGTGCCGATCCGGCTCTGGGGCGGGCTGATCGCCGACGTCAATCTGCCGATGCTGTTGCTCGTCACCTTCCTCGTCGGGTTCGTCCCGACCGCGCTCTACAATCTCGCGCTCCGCTGGCGTCTGCGTCAGCGGCTCGCGACCGCCGAGCGCACCATCCTCGACCTGCGCACCGCGCAGACACCGCCGGCGGGTGCCTATCCGGCCACCGCGACACCGGTCCGGACGTCGCCGGCCGCGGCTCCGACGATACCCGCAAGCGCATCGACGACCACGACGATCGCGCCCGTACCGAGTACGACACTGTGACGAACCGAATCTATGTTGCGCTCGACACGCCCGATCTGGCGCGTGCCAAGGCGATTGCTGCGCGCGTCCGCCATCATGTCGGCGGGATCAAGCTCGGGCTCGAATTCTTCTCCGCGCATGGTCAGCCCGGCGTCCATGCGATGGCCGAGTTCGGTCTGCCGATCTTCCTCGACCTCAAGCTGCACGACATTCCCAATACCGTCGCCAAGGCGGTGCAGGCACTCGGGACGCTCAACCCGGCGATCCTGACGGTGCATGCAAGCGGCGGACGGGCGATGCTCGAGGACGCCAAGGCGGCAGCGCCGGCTAATACCAAGGTGATCGCGGTGACGATGTTGACGAGTCTCGACGCGTCCGATCTCGCCGCGACGGGCATCACCGGCAGCGCGCACCACCAGGTCTCGCGGCTGACCGAACTCGCGCATGAGGCGGGCGTCGACGGTATCGTCTGCTCGGGCGCTGAGGTCGCCGCGGCGAAGGCGATCTGGCCGAAAGGATTCTTCGTGGTGCCCGGCGTGCGGCTGCCCGACGGCCAGACCGGCGACCAGAAACGCGTCGTCACGCCGCGCCAGGCGCTCGACGCGGGGGCCTCGATCCTGGTTGTCGGCCGCCCGATCACGCAGGCCGAAGACCCCGACACCGCCGCCCGCGCGATCGGCGCGACACTGTAAATTGGCCTCGTCATCCTGACGGGCGGCCCCCGCGCAATCATGCCCCCCTGCCGTCATCCTGACGAAAGTCAGGATCCAGGGTTACTCAGGGCAGCGCATGGTACTCTGGGTCCTGACTTTCGTCAGGATGACGGGGGTTGCGAGGGTGGCCCACGCGTCTGTCGCTCAGAGGCCTAAAAGGAACACCATGACCACCGCCAAGATCTGCGGCCTCTCCACCCCCGCGACGCTCGACGCCGCGATCCGGCACGGCGCGAGCCATGTCGGCTTCGTGTTCTTCCCCGCCTCGCCGCGGCACGTGACGTTCGCCAAGGCCGCGGAACTCGCCGCGCGCGTCCCGGGTCACGTCGCCAGGGTCGGCGTGTTCGTCGATCCGGAGGACGAGATGCTCGAACAGGCAGTCGCGTCGGCAGCACTCGACGTCCTGCAGCTTCACAAGGTGACACCCGCGCGCGCCGCCGCAATCCGCGCGAAGTTCGGGATCGAGACCTGGGTGGCGGTCGCGGTGCGCACGCGCGGAGATCTGGACGCCGCGCACGGCTACACGGGAGTCGCGGACCGCATCCTCTACGACGCCAAGACGCCCGACTCGGCCGCACTGCCCGGCGGCATGGGGCTTCGGTTCGACTGGGACCTGCTCGACGGGTTCAAGCACCCCCTGCCCTGGGCGCTGTCGGGCGGGCTCGATCCGGCGAACGTCGCGGAGGCGGTACGGCGGACGGGAGCAGAACTGGTCGACGTGTCCTCGGGCGTCGAAACCGCGCCCGGTACCAAGGATGAAACGAAGATCGCGGCATTCCTGAAGGCCACCACCGCCTGACATGGTCCCCCGCGACGGCGGGTGCCCAGACTGGATCTCCGCCTTCGCGGGGATACAAGGGCTTGGCGCACCGTACCGAGGTGCTAAAGCGCGTCCCATGAACGCTCCCCTCGCCCCCAATTCCTACCGCGCCCAGCCCGACGAGCGCGGCCATTTCGGCGACTTCGGCGGCCGCTACGTCGCCGAGACGCTGATGCCGCTCGTCCTCGAACTCGACGAGGCGTATCGCGCCGCCAAGGCCGACCCTGCGTTCAAGGCGCAGTTCGACGACCTGCTCGAACATTATGTCGGCCGCCCGAGCCCGCTCTACTACGCCGAACGCCTCACCGAGGCTTTGCGCGAGTCTGCTCCCGAGGGGATGGGCGCACAGATCTGGTTCAAGCGCGACGAGCTCAATCACACCGGCGCGCACAAGATCAACAACTGCATCGGCCAGATCCTGCTCGCGATCCGCATGGGCAAGACGCGGATCATCGCCGAGACCGGCGCGGGCCAGCACGGCGTCGCGACCGCGACGGTCTGCGCGCGCTTCGGCCTGCCGTGCGTGATCTACATGGGCGCCAAGGACGTCGAGCGTCAGGCGCCCAACGTGTTCCGCATGAAGCTGCTCGGCGCCGAAGTCCGCCCGGTGACGTCGGGCGCGCACACGCTGAAGGATGCGATGAACGAGGGCATGCGCGACTGGGTCGCCAACGTCCACGACACTTTCTACATCATCGGCACCGCCGCGGGGCCCCACCCCTATCCCGAGATGGTCCGCGATTTCCAGAGCGTGATCGGCACCGAGGCGCGCGCGCAGATGCTCGCGCGGACCGGTCGCCTGCCCGACATGCTGGTCGCGGCGATCGGCGGCGGATCGAACGCGATCGGGCTGTTCCACCCGTTCCTCGACGATGCCGACGTGCAGATGCTCGGCGTCGAAGCCGCGGGCCACGGGCTCGACAAGCAGCATGCGGCGAGCCTAGCGGGCGGGTTCCCCGGCGTGCTCCACGGCAACAAGACCTATCTGTTGCAGGACGAGGACGGCCAGATCACCGAGGCGCATTCGATCTCGGCCGGGCTCGACTATCCGGGCATCGGCCCCGAGCATGCCTGGCTGCGCGACATTGGCCGCGTGGAATATGACAGCGCGACCGACACCGAGGCGCTCGACGCGTTCCAGCTGCTGTGCCGCACCGAGGGCATCATCCCCGCGCTCGAACCATCGCATGCCATTGCGACTGTGACGAAGAAGGCGCGCGCGATGCGGCAGGACCAGATCATCCTCGCGAACCTTTGCGGCCGCGGCGACAAGGACATCTTCACCGTCGCCGAAGCGCTCGGGGTGGCGATTTGAGCCGCCTCGCCGCCACTTTCGCGCGGACCGCCACGCAAGGACGCGCCGCGCTCGTCGCGTTCGTCACCGCGGGTGATCCGTCGACCGCCGCGACGGCTGCGATCCTCGACGCGCTCGTTGCGGGCGGCGCGGATGCGATCGAGCTCGGCATGCCGTTCACCGATCCGATGGCCGACGGCCCCGCGATCCAGGCCGCGAACATCCGCAGCCTCGCGCAAGGCACGCGCACCGCGGACATCCTCGCGATCGCCACCGCGTTCCGCGCGCGCCACCCCGAAGTGCCGCTGGTCCTCATGGGCTATGGCAACCCGATGCTCCGGCGCGGCGCGGACTGGTTCGCGCAGGCCGCCGCCGCCGCCGGAGTCGACGGCGTGATCTGCGTCGACGTACCGCCCGAGGAGGACGACGCGCTCGGGCCGCAGTTGCGCGCCGCGGGGATCGACCTGATCCGCCTCGCCACGCCGACGACGGATGCCGCACGTTTGCCGACCGTGCTCGATGGCGCGAGCGGGTTCCTCTATTACGTCTCGGTCGCCGGAATCACCGGACTGCAACAGGCGCAGCAGGGCTCGATCGAAGACGCCGTCGCGCGGCTGAAAGCGCAGACCGACATCCCGGTCGCGGTCGGCTTCGGCATCCGCACGCCCGAACAGGCCGCCAACGTCGCACGCGTCGCCGACGGGGTCGTGGTCGGCTCGGCGATCGTCGAGCTCGTCGCGCAGCACGGCACCGCTGCGGCCGAGCCCGTCCGCGCCTATATCAAGTCCCTCGCCGATGCCGTCGCATCCGCAAGAAAGACCACCCCTATGGAGATTGGCGCATGAGCTGGCTCAACAGCGTCCGCAACGTCCTGCCCTTCGTTGCAAAGCGCGAGACGCCCGAGAATCTCTGGCACAAGTGCAAGGGCTGCGGGCAGATGGTCTTCACCAAGGAACTCGAGGACAATCTCTACGTCTGCCCGAAATGCGATCATCACGACCGCATCGGGCCGAAGGTCCGCTTCGCACAGCTGTTCGACGAGGGCAGCTGCAGCGAGCTCCCCGCGCCGAAAGTGCCCGAGGATCCGCTCAAGTTCCGCGACCAGAAGCGCTACACCGATCGCCTCAAGGCGGCGCGCACCGACAATAGCGAGCAGGATGCGCTGATCAACGCGCGCGGCGCGATCGACGGCCACCGCGTCGTCGTCGGCGTGCAGGATTTCGGCTTCATGGGCGGCTCGATGGGGCTCGCGGTCGGCGAAGCGTTCGTCCGCGGCGTCGAGGCGGCGATCGAGGACCGCGTGCCCTATGTGATCTTCACCGCGAGCGGCGGCGCGCGCATGCAGGAGGGTATTCTCAGCCTCATGCAGATGCCGCGCAGCACGGTCGCGATCCAGATGCTCCACGATGCGGGGCTGCCCTATATCGTCGTGCTGACCGATCCGACCTCGGGCGGCGTGATGGCGGCCTATGCGATGCTCGGTGACGTGCAGATCGCCGAGCCCAAGGCGACGCTCGCGTTCACCGGCCGCCGCGTGATCGAGAGCACGATCCGCGAGAAGCTGCCCGACGATTTCCAGACGTCGGAATATTATCTCGAGCACGGGATGATCGACATGGTCGTCCACCGCAAGGATCTGCGCGAACAGCTCGGCACCGTCATCGGCTATCTGAGCGCACGCGAAGCGGCGTAACGTACTCCCTCTCCCCTCCGGGGAGAGGGTCGGGGTGAGGGGCCGCCCAGCACTGCTGCGCCCGGAACCGGGGGGGGGGGGGGGGCGGCGGGGGGGGGGGGGGGGGGGGGGGGGGGGGGGCGCCGGCCCGGGGGGGGAG
>Ga0308158_10005061_pt1 | contig 10911 bp, 4 predicted proteins | sample PhyBR2_FD_201038 | JGI IMG/M metagenome (GOLD analysis project Ga0308158, IMG submission 201038) | Phyllosphere microbial communities from UC Gill Tract Community Farm, Albany, California, United States - DLSLB.R2 | ecosystem: Host-associated > Plants > Phyllosphere > Unclassified | place: USA...
TTTCAGGATTAAAAAACTGGTCAATTAAGTAACCATGAGCACCATGAATTTCGATAGTATCAAAACCTAATCTTTTAGCATCAGCTGCTGCTTTACCAAAAGCAAGAATAGTATTTTCAATGTCTTTTTCTGACATCGTATTTCCGTTATTAAAACCAGGTCGGTTTAATCCGGACGGGCCTTCAAAAGGAACTGGCGGCACCCAGCCTGAATGATGATTATCCATAATTCCCATGTGCCAGATTTGCGGTCCCATTTGACCTCCGGCAGCATGCACTTCATTAATTGTTTTTTTCCAACCTTTTAATGCTTCTTCTCCATAAAAATGAGGCACATTAGCATCATTGGATGAAGATGGTCTGTCGATAACCGTACCTTCCGATAAAATCAAACCTACTTCTCCTTCGGCTCTTTTTTGGTAATAGGCTGCTACATTATCCGTTGGAATTCCTTTTGGAGAAAAGGAACGCGTCATAGGTGCCATTACAATTCTGTTTTTAAGATGTAACGACTTTAAATTAAACGGCCTAAATAAATTAATTGTACTCATGTGATTTTATATTTTTATTGATTTTCAATGTTCTAAATTTGGTCTTTATCTCCAGCCTCCGCCCAATGCGCGATATAAATCGGTATTAGCTGATAGCTGTTCTCTTTTAAGATTTGCCAGTTCTAATTCGCTTTGCAGTAAATTAGCCTGCGCCGTAATTACTTCCAAATATTCTGCCATTCCGTTTTTGAACAACAAATTCGAATTTTTAATCGCTTGTTGCAATGTTTTCACTTTTTTCTGAAGTAAAGATTCCTGCTGTTCTAATTTTTCCACTTTTACCATAGCATCAGACACTTCACTTACAGCAACCAAAACAGTTTGTCTGAAAGCCAGAACGGCTTTTTCTCTTTCAGCTTTAGCAATATTATACTGTGTTCTCACTTTTTTACTATTCAATAATGGCTGCGTTAAACCTCCAAGAGCAGTTCCGAAAAGCGAAGCCGGGATATTAAACCAACTGCTGGTTTCAAATGAATTTAATCCGCCTTGTGCTGTGATTCGTAATGCAGGATACAAATCGGCTTTTGTGATTCCAACATTGGCATTCGCTACTTTCAGCGCTAATTCAGCACTTTTCACATCGGGTCTTCTGCTTACTAAGGATGACGGAATTCCGATTGCTGCATTATTCTTAACCTCAACAGAACTAAGAAGAATGCTTCTTTTTTTAGCATTTGGAAAAGATCCTGTCAAAACACTCAACGCATTTTCCTGAACCGCAATATTTTGTTCCAATAAAGGAACCAATTGCGCAGCAGTTAATTTTTGCGCTTCCGATTGCTGAACTGCTAAAGAAGAAACCTGTCCTGAATCATATTTTAATTTGATGATATTGGTTGTACTGTCGTTCAATTGCACATTTTTCTTTGCGATTTCTAATTGTGCGTCCAGCATCAAAAGATTGTAATATCCTTTCGAAACATTAGCAACAATGGTAGTCTGCAATGCTTTTTTCACTTCTTCCGACTGAAGGTAACTGGCGAAAGCCACTTTTTTCTGGCTTTTGATTTTTCCCCAGATATCCGCTTCCCAAGAAAGCGAAACTCCGGTAGAATAATCCTCAATATGCTGTTTCCCTAAAGCCTGATTTAAATTCATTCCGGTAAAACTGTTTTCTGACGGACGGTTGATACTGGCATTCACAAACAAATTAGCCTGCGGCACATTGTTCCATTTCGATTGTGTGAATCGATATTGCGCTATTTCAATGTTTTTTGTTGCAATCTGCAAATCATTATTTCTTGTCACAGCGCTGTCAATCAGCTGAACAATATCTTTTTCTGTAAAGAAATTTTTCCACTCCAAATCTCCGATACTTGCCGTATCCGTTAAAACCGATGCATTCCTGAAATGCTCAGGAAATGCATCTTTTGGAGTTTCAATATCCTTCGAAACTTTACAGGATATCAATGTGCTGATCAAAATGGCGACCATCACTATTTTAGTTATATACTTTTTCATTTTTACTTTATCGTAATTAAATTTCCGGACAGTTATCTTTTGTATTGTCAAGATCTTTTGACACTTTATAAGCTATGTACGTGAGACTGATGATGATTGTCAGCAGAATTGTTGTGATATAATTTTCCATTTTTATTTTCTTGATTATGAATTACAGCTGCCGGTTTCCCGGTAACTTTTTCTTGTAAATATTGGAATACAATGAATAAAACCGGGATGATTAACAAGCCCAGAATTACTCCCGAAACCATTCCTCCGGCGGCACCAATACTAATAGAATGGTTACCCTGAGCCGATGGACCTTTGGCACTCATCATCGGAATTAATCCAACAACGAAAGCCAGTGACGTCATGATAATTGGACGCAAACGCAATTTGGCTGCATCTATTGAAGCTTTAACTAATGCCTGACCTGATTTTCTTTTTTGTACTGCAAACTCTACAATCAGAATGGCATTTTTAGCAAGTAATCCAATAAGCATTACCAGCGCAACCTGTACATAAATGTTATTTTCGATTCCTGTTAAACCAATGGCAGCAAATACGCCAAAGATTCCGGCGGGGATGGAAAGTATTACCGCTAAAGGCAAAATGTAACTTTCGTATTGTGCTGCAAGCAGGAAGTATATGAATATCAAACACAATAGGAAAATCGTTGCTGATTGTCCTCCGGAAGAAATCTCTTCACGGGTTTGTCCTGAAAACTCATAGCTGTAACCGGCAGGTAATTGCTGTGCTGCTACTTCTTCAATTGCTTTGATAGCGTCTCCTGAACTAAATCCAGGTTTCGGAATCGCATTAATCGAAATAGAATTAAACAAATTGTATCTCGAAGCGGTTTCAGAACCATAAATACGGCTTAGTTTTACCAAGGAATTCAACGGAACCATTTCGCCATTTTTGTTTTTCACAAAAATTCTGTCAATTGACGATGGGTCTGCCCTGTCCTGAACATCAGCCTGAACAACTACTCTGTAATATTTACCAAATCGGTTAAAGTCGGATGCTTGTGCACTACCAAAATAAGCCTGCATGGTTTGCAGAATATCCTTTACTTTCACACCCAATTGATCTGCTTTTGCATCATCAATATCCAATTGCAATTGAGGATAATCGGCTTTAAAACTGGTAAATGCTACGGCAATTTCAGGACGTTTCATTAATTCTCCAATAAACTGTTGAGAAATTCCGCTAAACTTATCCAGCTTGCCTCCCGTTTTATCCTGTAACACTAAATCTAAAGCTTCCACATTACTAAATCCCGGTACTGTTGGGAAACTAAACACGAAGAAGCTTCCTCCCGAAATTGCACCTAATTTGCCGCGAACCTCATTCATGATTTCGTCAATGTTTTTAATCGCTCCTCGTTCTTCATCAGGTTTAAGCAATACAAAAACTACTGCCGAAGACGGACTTGTAGAATTGGTCAATAAATTGAAACCAGAAATTGCAGTTACAAATCGTGAAGACTCTAAACCTTTTAAAGTATTTTCGGCTTCAGTCATTACTTTTTGAGTTCTGTCAAGCGAAGTTCCTGAAGGCGTATTCACTGCAATGGCAATAAATCCCTGATCTTCTGTTGGAATAAATCCTGCCGGAGTCCTTTTTACCATTACAATTGTAGCGATAGTAATTAAAGCCAAACCTCCTAAACTCACCCATTTGTTACGGATTAAGAACTTCAATCCGCCAACATAACGGTTCGTTAAAGACTCAAAACTATTATTGAATCCGGTAAAGAATTTTTCTTTAAATCCTTTTTTCGCATAAGGAATTTCTCCGTCGTGAGCCGCATGATTGTCTTTTAGGAATAAAGCTGCAAGAGCAGGACTCAAAGTCAAAGCATTTACTGCCGAAATTACAATTGCAATCGCCATCGTAAAGGCAAACTGACGATAGAAAACTCCTGTTGAACCTTCCATAAAACCAACCGGAAGGAATACAGCAGCCATTACCAGCGTAATCGAGATAATAGCACCTGTAATTTCGTGCATCGCTTCATGGGTTGCGATTTTTGGCGATAAACGTTTGTGCTCCATTTTGGCATGCACCGCCTCGACAACAACAATGGCATCATCGACCACAATACCAATGGCTAAGATTAAAGCGAAAAGCGTTAAAAGGTTAATCGAAAATCCGAATAACTGCATAAAGAAGAACGTTCCTAAAATAGCTACCGGAACTGCAATGGCAGGAATCAATGTTGATCTGAAATCCTGAAGAAACAGAAATACCACAATAAACACTAATATAAATGCTTCAATCAACGTATGTTCTACCTGCGCAATAGACTGATCCAATGAAACTTTGGTACTATAGAAAATATTATGTTTTATTCCGGCAGGAAAATCTTTTGATGCTTTCACCATCAGTTTGTTAATTGCAATCTGAATATCATTCGAATTAGATCCTGCCAATTGAATAACACCAATTACAATTCCTTTTTTACCATTCAAACGCGTTAAACTGTTATAAGAATAGGCACCAAGTTCCACTCTCGCTACGTCTTTTAATCGAAGAACTGATCCATCTGCATTAGAACGAATAGCAATATTTTGGTAATCTTCCGGCTTGGTTAGTTTTCCTTTGTATTTAATTACATATTCAAAAACCTCTTTACTTCTTTCTCCAAATTTTCCCGGAGCTGCTTCTAAACTTTTATCCTGAATCGCCGCCATTACTTCATTTGGCGTCACATTATGGGTTGCCATTTGAGTTGGATTCAGCCAAACACGCATAGAGTAATCTTTTGTACCTCCAAAAATAGCTGCGGAACCTACACCCGGAATACGTTTGATTTCCGGAATAATATTGATTTGTGCATAATTGGCAACAAATGTCTGATCGTATTTTGACTCATCATCAGTGTACATACCAATTGCCATGATGAAAGAGTTTTGTTGTTTCGCCGTGATAACACCTTGCTGAACCACCTCAGCAGGCAGCTGACTTGTAGCCTGCGCCACTCTGTTCTGAACATTCACCGCAGCCTGATCAGCATCGGTGCCCAGTTTAAAGAAAACGGTGATTGCAAGAGTTCCGTCGTTACTGGCAGTTGAGCTCATGTACGTCATATTCTCAACACCATTGATAGATTCTTCCAGTGATGGTGCTACCGAACGTAAAACCGTTTCGGCATTAGCTCCCGGATAAACCGCCGTTACCAAAACTGATGGCGGCGCAATATCAGGAAACTGTTGTAAAGGCAGTTTTGTCAGTCCCAGTACACCTAATATCACCAGTAAAATGGAGATTACGGTTGCCAGTACGGGTCTTTGTATAAATATTTTGAACATTTTCGTGTAAATTATTTTTTATTAATTAGTTGAGCAATCTTAGTATCTCTTGATTTCTCAGGCTGAATTAACTGTCCTTCCTGAAGTTTATCGATACCGCTTAATACAATCTGGTCGCCCGATTTCACACCGTCTTTAATCAGATAGTTAGTCCCACTTTTTCCGACAACGGTAATTGGCATTTTAGTCACCTTATTTTCTTTGTTTACAGTAAACACAAACACTTTATCCTGCATTTCAATCGTAGCCGATTGCGGAACCAAAATAGCATCGTCATGCTCCAGTCCTAAACGAATTCTTCCTGTATTTCCAGAGCGTAAAGTTCCGTTTGCATTTGGAAAAGTGGCTCTTAAAGTAATCGCACCGGTCGTTTTATCAAACTGACCATCCACCATATCAATTTTTCCTGTTTGCGAATAAGCATTATTATCAGCTAATATTAAAGAAACCGGAGGCAGATTTTTGATTTTAGCACCAATACTGCTTCCTGCATATTGCGATTTAAAGTTGATAAAATCGGTTTCACTTAATGAGAAATAAGCATAAACTTCATGAATATCCGAAAGTGTAGTCAAAGCCTCAACATCCGTTGCCGAAACTAAACTTCCTTGTTTTTTAGGCAATCTCCCAATGTAGCCGCTTACCGGAGCCGTAACATTTGTATATCCTAAATTGATTCTTGCCGATGCTACCAGCGCTTTTGCCTGCTCGATATTGGCAGCAGCAATTTTTTTAGTTGCTTTTGCGGTTTTTAACTGATAGTCCGAAACCACTTTGTTTTGTACCAGCGGAGTCAGTTTGTCAACTTCTAACTGCGCGTTGATTAGCGCCGCTTCTGCCGCATGAAGATTAGCCAAAGCATTGTTTAACTGCTCACGAAAAGGACGTTCGTTTATTTTAAACAACGTTTGTCCTTTGCTTACATAAGCACCTTCATCTACTAAAACGCGGTCTAAATTTCCGCTAACCTGCGGACGAATTTCAACATCTACCGTTCCTTGTATTGAAGCTGGATATTCAGCATCAGTGGTCGTGTTTTCAGTTGTTATTGCTGCAACTGGAAGTTTTGGCGCTGGCGGTGCGGCCGGTGCAGCATTTTTATCAGCACAACTGATTAAAAACACAGCTATTAAACTTAAGAGAGTAACATTTTTCATAATTGGAATTGTATTTAATTGGATCTTGGATATTATACTTATTTTTGGAATAAACGTTTCAGAATTCATGCTGTTTAGTATTTAAAAGTTAATAATTTGCTATAGCCACAATTCTGGAATAATCGTTTCAGAATAAGAGCTGTAATTTAAAAATTAGGTATGCGTATTGCTGTTGTTTTCTGAAATAAACGTTTCAGAATTAGCTAAAAAAAAAGCCTTTATTTGAATATATTTTTTATCAGAAACTCTGACATTTTTTTGATTTTGATCGGATTTCCGTGAAGAATGTAGGCTTGTTTCCAACCTGTAAAAGAAGTGGCGATGTATTCAGCCATAATTGCCGCATCTTCAGAATCATCCATTTCACCATCATCCATTGCTTTTTGAACTATGGTAGCCATAAATTCGGTGAAAACTTCATTTTGTTTACTCATTAGATTTCTAACCATACAATCATCCGGAGCAATTTCGAAAATCGTTTTCATCCCCAAACAGCCTTTTTCACAGGAAACTATCCAATCGGCTTTATCAGAAATCACTTTGACTAATGCCTGCTTAGCCGATGATTCTTTAGCCACCTTTTCTTTTAATTCACACATGGCCTGATTAAAATAATTGCCAATGCACTTCATGAATAGTTGGTGTTTGTCGCCAATGGTGTTGTATAAACTACTTCTGTTGATCTGCATTGCATCCACAAGATCTTGCATTGAAGTAGCATTATATCCTTTTTCCCAAAAGACATTCATAGCTTTTTCAATTTTTTCGACTTCGTTAAATTCTACACAGCGAGCCATCAGATTTAATTTTTACTCTGCAAATGTAAAAATTATTTTTGGAACAAGCGTTTCAGAATTGAATATTTTTTTATTTTTTTTCAAAAGTGCTGTTTTTGTCTATAAGTCAGGATTTAAAACCGCTATTCATTTTATCATATTATGCGCCAATTTTATCTAAAACAGATAAACGAACTAAATATCACAAAAAAGACCTCCCGAAGAGACAATCACAAAAAACACTGTAAAACAAAGCCTTAAAACCGTTTTTAAAAATAATTTTCTGCATTTTTTTTGTAGAAAACCATTAAAAAACAGACTATCTATAACAGGATAGAACAGGACACTAATAAAATGTTAAAATTCTAGCTTTGAGATAACCAACCTTAACAATTTATTTATGAAATTTAAAACTTTACTTTTCAAACAAGTACCCAAAGCCCTGATGCTCTGCGGTCTTGCATTAAGTTCAGGGAATACCTATTCCCAAACACTAGCCTTCCCAGAGGCACAAGGATTTGGTAGATACACTACCGGAGCCCGAGGAGTTGCAAATCCTAAAATTTACTTAGTAACCAATTTAAATGACAGCGGACCGGGTTCATTTCGTGATGCCGTTAGTCAGGAAGGTCGCTTTGTTATCTTTAAAGTGGGAGGAATCATTAATACACTGTCCCAAATCGTAGTGGCGAAAAATACCACCATTGCAGGACAAACGGCTACCGGAGAAGGAATTGTACTTTTAGGTGCCAAAGTAACCTTTACAGGTTCCAGTAATACAATAGCGCGTTATCTTCGTATTCGTTATGGAGCAACCACTCAGGGTCAGGATGCATCCGGTTTAGCAAATGGAGCCAACATGATTTTTGACCACATGGCTTTTACCTGGGGAACTGACGAAGTATTCTCTATTAACTGGGACAGCAAAGGCACGAGTCCTGACAATATCACGATTCAAAATTCTATTATTGGTCAGGGATTACACCGTCACAATCACTCCGCAGGAGGATTGATGCAGCCTTCGGGCGGAAAAATAAGTTTAATTGGAAACTTATATATCTGTAACAAAACCCGTAATAACAAAGTAAAAGGGATTAATGAATTTGTGAACAATGTGGTTTACAATTGGGGAAATTACGGCAATACTTATGGACATGCCGAATCTGGAGAAGCCTACATCATGGGAGGTGATTCTGCCGGAAGTTCTGATGTAAACATTATCAACAATTATTTCATTGGTGGTCCAAATACAAGTACAACTGTTGGAACACCTTTTAGTCGCGGAAATGACAACTTCTCATTATATGGATCAGGTAACTATTTTGATAATAACAGAAACGGAATACTGGATGGAACATTAGTACCTCAGGACTTAACAGGATTCCCTACAGGAGATGCATCTACAATTCATTCAACTCCTTATGACTATCCGATGAAAAACACAACTTTATCCGCTCAGGACGCTTATGATAAAATTGTGGCAAGTGTAGGACCATCGTATCCTAGACGTGATCAGGTTGATAATTTAATGATCTCTGATTTGAAGTCGAAAGGAACAGTAGCTACTTATGTGTATGTTCAAACCGATTTAACAAGCAAGTTTGGTTTTATTAATGGCGGTGCCGGACACGTTTATGGAGCTCCATCACCATTAGACACTGATAGCGATGGTATACCTGATGCATGGGAAGACAGTAATGGACTGAACAAAAACAACGCTAATGATGCCGTTGCTTTCAGCACCACTTCGCCTGAATATTTAAACATTGAAGTTTATATCAACGGATTAATCAATACTGTACCGCCTGATTTTGTAATTCCTCCAACGGCAATTACTTTCTCTGCCACTTCAGTTGAAACACCAACCCCATCAAGCAAGGTAATTTTGACTTGGAAAGACAATTCAGATAACGAAACTAATTTTGTAATTGAGCGTTCAATCGATGGAACGAACTATACACAAATTGCACAGGTAGCAGCAAATACAACAACTTATACTGATAATAATTTAGTTCCAAACACTAAATACTATTATCGTGTTAAAGCAACAACTGCAACTGAATCTTCCAGTTATAGTGACGTGAATTCCCTTACCACACCAGCTATTCCTTCGGCTCCTACAAAAGCGGCTACTCCAACTCCTGCAACAGGGATGAATGCAGTAGAACTAACAAATGGTACTCTGGCTCTAAAATGGACAGGCAGTACCAATACAACAACCTACGCAGTTTATTTTGGAACAGATCCTGCTAACTTAACAAAATTAAGTGATGTAACTTATGTTGCAGCTCCAAGCTATACACTTACTGGTTTAAGTCCGGAAACATACTATTGGAGAATTGATGCTTCTAATGTTAAAGGAACTGTGACAGGAGATGTATGGAATTTCCGTGCGCTGAATCCGGAACTTGTTGGTCATTGGCCATTTAAAGAAACCGCAGGGGAAGGCGAACAAATTGTGGATGTTTCTAAGTATGCTAACGATGGTCAATTAGACGCTGCTTTCGACAATGCTACAGTTAGAGTAAACGGTAAAACAAATAAAGCCTTAGATTTTGCAACATTTTTACCAAATAAGCAAATGGTAACTATTCCTCATCAGGACAACCTTTTATTTGACAAAAATTCTTTTTCTGTTTCATTTTGGATGAAGGCAGATGCTAGTCAATTGCCAGCAAGCTCGACATTAAGTTCTTATATATTTTGTAAGGGGTCTATAACAAAAAATACTACTACTGGTGCGACAGGTAGAAGATGGGATGTAGAAATAAAGAATAATCAATTCCGATTTGCGATAGATGATGATAAAACAAAAACAGAACTTACATCAACATTAGCGGCTACTAAATATTATACCGGAGATTGGGTACATGTAGTTATCATGAGAGATGTAACTGCAAAGAAATTAAGATTATATACTAATGGTGTTTTCACAAATGAGCTGGCTGATGCAACAGGAACAGCTGTGGGTATTGGTGAACCAACTGATTTAGTAATTGGTAATATTGGAGTTCTTGAATTGTATGCTAATACTACTCCTTCTCCTTACAAAGGAAAAATTGATGAGTTAAAAATATTTAACTATGCTCTGACAGCTTCTGAAGTTGCAACAATTTACAATACGACTCTAATTAATTCGCCATCCAATGTGACATTCGAGACGAATATTGTACCAATACCAACTCCTTCAAGTACAGCAACTTTAAACTGGACTGATAATTCAAACAACGAAGCCAATTTTGCAATTGAACGTTCATCAGACGGAAACTCTTTTGTACAAATTGCAGAAGTTACCGCTAACACAACTACTTACACCGACACTAATTTAACAGCTAACACCAAATATTATTACCGTTTAAAAGCAACTAATAAAACGGATTCTTCGGCATATTCAGAGGTATTTAATGTAACAACACCAATTGATGATGACAATGACGGTTATGCTAACACTAATGATTGTAATGATAATGATGCAACTGTTCATGTACCAATTCAATATTATGTAGATGCAGACAAGGACGGATTTGGTTCAACTGAAACAGCGATGGTATGTTCATCTATAGCTCTGGAAGGATATTCTACTAACAATACCGATTGCAACGATAACGACCTAACTGTTCATGAGCCAATTTTATATTATGTAGATGCCGATAATGATGGATTTGGGT
>Ga0308158_10005062_pt1 | contig 10910 bp, 9 predicted proteins | sample PhyBR2_FD_201038 | JGI IMG/M metagenome (GOLD analysis project Ga0308158, IMG submission 201038) | Phyllosphere microbial communities from UC Gill Tract Community Farm, Albany, California, United States - DLSLB.R2 | ecosystem: Host-associated > Plants > Phyllosphere > Unclassified | place: USA...
CGGTTTTGGTAACGAATTCGCCATCTTTTTCGTAGCCGAAAGTGAGCGAGCCGCCGATCACCACCGGGTCTTCGAACTGGCTGATCTGGTAGCCTTTCGGCAGGTCAGGGTAAAAGTAGTTCTTGCGCGCGAAGACCGATTGCGGCGCGATGGTGGCGCCGACGGCCAGGCCGAAACGGATGGCGCGGTCGACCGCCTGTTTGTTCATGACCGGCAGCACGCCAGGCAGCGCCAGGTCTACCGGGCTGGCCTGGGTGTTGGCGTCGGCGCCGAATTTGATCGGCGAACCGCTGAAAATTTTGGAGTCGGTCGTGAGCTGCACGTGGTTCTCAAGACCGATGACGACTTCCCATTGCATAGTGTTCTCGCTTATTTTTGATGGCGCCGCCACTGGCGGCGCAAGATATTCTTAGTTGCCGGCCGGGGTGCGGGTATGCCAGTCGGTGACCAGCTGGTACTGGTGCGCGACGTTGAGCAATCTGGCTTCGCCAAAATAGTTGCCGATGATTTGCAGGCCAACCGGACGGTGGCTGTTTTTCTCGCCAGCGCCGAAGCCGCACGGAATCGACATGCCGGGCAGGCCGGCCAGGCTGGTCGACAGGGTATAGATGTCGGCCAGGTAGTTGGCGACCGGGTCGTCGGTTTTTGCGCCCAGGTCCCAGGCCACGGTCGGTGCGACCGGTCCCATGATCACGTCGCACACGGCGTTCGGGCCATTCAATACAGCCTCGAAGTCCTGCGCGATCAGGCGGCGGATTTTCTGTGCCTTCAGGTAGTAGGCGTCGTAGTAGCCATGGCACAGTACATAGGTGCCGACCATGATGCGGCGCTTGACTTCGGCGCCGAAACCTTCTGCGCGCGACTTCTTGTACATGTCCTGCAGATCCTTGTAGGCGCTGGTACGGTGGCCGTAGCGCACGCCGTCATAGCGCGACAGGTTCGACGACGCTTCTGCCGGTGCGATCATGTAATACGCCGGAATCGACAGCGCGGTATTGGGCAGCGAGATATCGACCAGGGTCGCGCCCAGCTTTTCATACTGCGCCAGCGCGGCGCGCACGGCGTCTTCCACGTCTTTCGACAGGCCTTCGCCAAAATACTCGCGCGGCACGCCGATGCGCAGGCCGTTCAATGGCTGCTCCAGCAGGCGCGAGAAATCTTCCGTCACGCCGCCCTGGGCTTCGGTGAGGCTGGTCGAGTCGCGCTCGTCGAAGCCTGCCATGGCTGACAGCAACAGCGCGCAGTCTTCGGCCGAGCGGGCCATCGGGCCGCCCTGGTCGAGCGACGAGGCAAACGCGATCATGCCGAAGCGCGATACGCGGCCATAGGTGGGCTTGATGCCGGTAATGCCGCAAAAGGCGGCAGGCTGGCGGATCGAGCCACCCGTGTCGGTGCCGGTAGCGGCCGGCGTCAGGCCTGCGGCCACAGCGGCAGCCGAGCCGCCCGAGGAGCCGCCAGGCACGGCGCTGTGGTCCCACGGATTTTTCACGGCACCAAAGGCCGAGTTCTCGTTGCCCGAGCCCATGGCGAATTCATCGCAGTTGACCTTGCCCAGGCTGACCATGCCGGCGGCGAGGAATTTTTCCACCACGGTGGCGTTGAACGGGCTGACATAGTCGGCCAGCATCTTCGAGCCGGCGGTGGTGCGCCAGCCCTGGGTGACAAACAGGTCCTTGTGGGCGATCGGCACGCCGGTCAGCGCTGTGGCGGTGCCGGCGGCGATACGTGCGTCGGCGTCTGCTGCCTGTGCCAGCGTCAGTGCACGGTCGACATGCAGAAAGGCGTTACTGGTGTCGGCTTCGATGCGGTCGAGGAAATGCGTCGCCAGTGCAACGGCGGAAATTTCCTTGTTCTGCAAGAGCGTGGACAGCTGTTTGATGGATTTTGTATGCATGGCGTTTCAATAGTGATAATCGACTGGAGGGCAAAGCAAGGTGCCGCTTTATAAGCATAAGCGCCTGACAGAACCGTAGCGAGCGGCAGCGAGTTGTGGCTGAGAATTATGGCTTAGAAGCGGAACTGTGCTTCAGCACAGTGAGCATCGGAGGCCGCAAATCGCGACGCGCAGTAGGTTGTGTCAGGAGCGGCTTATTCGATAACTTTCGGCACCAGATACAGGCCATCCTGTACTTTTGGCGCCACGGCCTGGTAGGCCTCGCGGTGATTGCCTTCGGTGGCGACGTCTTCGCGCAGGCGCAGCGCGATATTGTTCATATGCGCCGCCAGCGGGTGGCTCAGTGGCGCCACGCCATCGGTGTCGACCGCCTGCATCTGCTCGGCCAGAGCAAAAATCTTGTTCAATTGTTCGAGCGAAGTGGCGGCCTGGTCGTCGGCCATATCGAGTTGTGCCAGATGGGCAATGCGTTTTACGTCAGATAGAGTCAGGGACATGGCATGGGGCGCGCAGTGGAGCGCATGATATTAAGTTGGCGTTTTGATAAAACGCAGGTATTTACTGCTCTTTTGCTCACAAAAACTCGGGAATGCCGCGTAACTCGCGGCGCCAGGAAGCGCACTTTTCCATGGTTTTTGAGCAAATCGCATTCAAATTATAAGGTAGAATGGCGGGTTAATGCGTTGTCGGCGCTGATGGACTGCTGCCGCAGCATAGAAAAGATTGCGCAAGCGTCAAGCACCACCCGGAAAAATCGCCGTGACGGGTTTTTCCAGGTGTTTTGCAGCGCCCGCTTTGAAACTCCCCATAAACAGCTTTTGCGCAGCTCGATGCGCTACAGGACACTCATGTTTGGTTTTTTACGCAGGTATATCTCCACCGATCTGGCCATTGACTTGGGCACGGCCAACACCCTGATTTACGTACGCGGCCTGGGCATCGTGCTCGACGAGCCATCGGTCGTTGCGATCCGCCAGGAAGGCGGCCCGAACGGCAAGAAGACCATCCAGGCAGTGGGCAAGGAAGCCAAGCAGATGCTGGGCAAGGTGCCAGGCAATATCGAGGCGATCCGCCCGATGAAAGACGGCGTGATCGCCGACTTCACCGTTACCGAGCAGATGCTCAAGCAGTTTATCCGCATGGTGCATGACTCGAAATTTTTCCGCCCGTCGCCACGTATCATCATTTGTGTGCCGTGCGGCTCGACCCAGGTGGAACGCCGCGCGATCCGCGAATCGGCGCTGGGCGCGGGTGCTTCGCAGGTGTACCTGATTGAAGAGCCGATGGCCGCAGCCATCGGCGCCGGCCTGCCAGTGTCCGAAGCCACCGGTTCGATGGTGGTCGACATCGGCGGCGGCACCACGGAAGTGGGCATCATTTCGCTGGGCGGCATGGTCTACAAGGGTTCGGTGCGCGTGGGCGGCGACAAGTTCGATGAAGCCATCGTCAATTACATCCGCCGCAATTACGGCATGCTGATCGGCGAACAGACCGCCGAAGCGATCAAGAAGGCCATCGGTTCGGCTTTCCCGGGTTCGGAAGTGAAAGAGATGGAAGTAAAGGGCCGCAACCTGTCCGAAGGTATTCCACGCTCGTTTACGATTTCTTCCAACGAAATCCTCGAAGCGCTGACCGATCCGCTCAACAACATCGTTTCGGCCGTCAAGAACGCGCTGGAGCAGACGCCGCCGGAACTGGGCGCCGACATTGCCGAAAAAGGCATGATGCTGACCGGTGGTGGTGCCTTGCTGCGCGACCTGGACCGCCTGCTGATGGAAGAAACCGGCCTGCCGGTGCTGGTGGCCGAAGACCCGCTGACCTGCGTGGTGCGCGGTTCGGGCATGGCGCTGGAACGTATGGACAAGCTCGGCTCGATCTTCTCCTACGAATAATCTGACGGAGCAAAAGGCCGGAACGAGGTTTCCGGCCTTTTTTTGATTCTGGCGCCGGCACTGGCCGGGCGCCCGCACGTTGGCGCTATGCGCCTTGGCCCGCTTATTGGAAGTCATGGAATACAGTCCTCCGCCACTTTTCAAACAGGGCGCTTCGGCCCGCGTCAAGATGATGGTGTTTGCCGGCATTTCGATTGGCCTGCTGCTGGTCGATTCGCGCATGCACGCTTTGACCGCCGTGCGCCAGGTAGTCGGCACGGTGCTCTACCCGGTACAGATGGCCGCGCTGGTGCCACGCGATGTGGTGCTGGGCGTCGGCAATTATTTTTCCTCCATCTCGGCGCTGGAAAAACAGGTCCAGGACCTCAAGCGCGAGCAGATCGCCTCGGCGCAGGTGCTGCAGCAGGCGCAGCTCAATATCGCCGAGAACAACCATCTGCGCAAATTGATGGACGCGCGCGAGCACGTGCCCGTCAAAACCATGCTCGCTGAAATCCTCTACGACACGCGCGACTCGGCCACCCGCAAGATCGTGCTCGATCGCGGCACGCAGAACGGCGTCGAACTGGGCCGCCCGGTCATCGACAACCAGGGCGTGGTAGGACAGGTTACGCGCGTATTCCCGTTCACGTCCGAAGTGACGCTGCTGACCGACGAAGAGCAGGCCATTCCGGTGCAGGTGTTGCGCAATGGCGTGCGCAGCGTGGCCTACGGCCGCGGCAAGGGCGGCACCATGGAACTGCGCTTTACCGAACCGAGCGCCGATATCCAGATTGGCGACGTGGTGATTACTTCGGGCCTCGATGGCCTGTACCCGGCCGGCCTGGCCGTAGCGCGCGTCACGCTGGTCGAGCGCAATGCGCATGGCCCGTTTGGCCGCGTGGTATGCCAGCCGCTGGCCGGCATCGAGCGCAACCGCCAGTTGCTGATCCTGATGAGCTCTCCCGAGATCGCACCGCGTCCGCCGGCAGAAGACGTCAAGGTCGGACGCAAGATCGCCGGCAAAATGGCGCCGATCAAGGAACCGGCCGCGGCCGAGAAGCCGCCGGCCACGGCGGATAAACCGGCTGCAGCCAGCCCTGCAGCCACCAAACCTGCTGCTGCTCCAGCTACCACGCCAGCGCCAGTGACGGCGCCAGCGGCCACGCCACCGAAGGAGGCGACGCGATGAGCCGCCCGCATTACATACTGCAGCCGGTCAGCCCGCTGTTTATCGGCTTTTCGCTGCTGTGCGCATTTTTGCTCAACCTGCTGCCGTGGGGGCACTTCGTTGGCGCGCCTGATTTCGTGGCGCTGGTGCTGGTGTTCTGGGGCATACACCAGCCGCGCAAGGTCGGCATCGGTGTGGCGTTTTTCATGGGCCTGATGATGGACGTGCACGATTCGACCCTGCTGGGCGAGAATGCGCTGGCCTACACCTTGCTGTCCTACTTCGCCATCATGATGCACCGCCGCGTGCTGTGGTTCCCGATCATGACGCAGGCGCTGCACGTGCTGCCGCTGCTGCTGCTGACGCAGGCGCTGCAGCTGCTGACGCGCTTTATCGTCTCGGGCCGCTTTCCGGGCTGGCTCAGTTTTATCGAGAGCGTGGTGGCTGTTATCCTGTGGCCGATCATCACCTGGATTTTGCTGGCGCCACAGCGCCGCGCCGTTGACCGCGACCATAACCGGCCGATCTGATTTCAACCATGACTGAACTTAAGAACACCGAGCGCGAACTGCATCGCTTCCGCAGGCGCCTGACGGTCATAGGCGGCCTGGTCTTCATCTGCTTTTCGCTGCTGCTGGCGCGCCTGGTCTGGCTGCAGATCATCAAGCATGAAGACTACGCAACCAAGGCCGAAGACAACCGTATTGCACTGGTGCCCATCGTGCCTACGCGCGGCCTGATCACGGACCGCAATGGCGTGGTCCTGGCGCGCAATTACTCGGCCTTTACGCTGGAAATCACGCCGTCCAAAATGAGCGCCAGCCTGGACTCGGTCATCGACGAATTGTCCAAGCTGATCCAGATCGATGTCAAGGATCGCCGCCGCTTCAAGAAGCTGCTCGAGGAATCGAAGAACTTTGTCAGCGTGCCGCTGCGCACGCGCCTGACCGATGAGGAAGTGGCGCGCTTTTCGGCCCAGCGCTTCCGCTTTCCCGGCGTCGAAGTGCAGGCGCGCCTGTTCCGCCAGTATCCGATGGGCGAGACGGCCGCCCACGTGGTCGGCTATATCGGCCGCATCAACCGCAGCGAGGCCAAGGCGCTCGAAGAGGGCGACGACGCGGCCAATTACAACGGCACCGACCATATCGGCAAGGAAGGCCTGGAAAAAAGCTACGAGAAGCAGCTCCATGGCACCACCGGCTACGAGGAGGTGGAAGTGTCGGCCGGCGGGCGCGCCATGCGCACGCTGTCGCGCACGGCCGCCATCCCTGGGAACAATCTGGTGCTGTCGGTCGATATCGAACTGCAGAAAGTGATCGAGGAAGCGTTTGGCGAGTGGCGCGGTGCGGCCGTGGCCATCGATCCGGCCACCGGCGATATCCTTGCCTACGTATCCAAGCCTGGCTACGACCCGAACCTGTTTGTCGACGGTATCGACCAGCAGAGCTGGAACGAACTCAATACCTCGCTGGACCGCCCGATGATCAACCGGCCGCTGTCGGGCACTTACGCACCCGGTTCGACCTTCAAGCCTTTCATGGCGCTGGCCGCGCTGGAACTGGGCAAGCGCACGCCGAGCCAGGCGATTGTCGATCCGGGCTTTTTCATCCTGGGCGGCCATACTTTCCGCGACGACAAGGTGGGCGGCCACGGCGTCGTCGACCTGCACAAGTCGATTGTCGTTTCCTGCAATACCTATTACTACCAGCTGGGCCGCGACATGGGCATCGACTCCATCCACGACTTCATGAAGCCGTTCGGCTTTGGCCAGCTGACCGGCATCGACCTCAATAACGAGAAAACCGGCGTGCTGCCATCGACCGAATGGAAGCGCAACCGCTTCAAGACGGCGCAGCAGAAAAAGTGGGTGGGCGGCGACACCATTTCGGTCAGTAACGGTTCGGGCTACAATTCCTATACACCGCTGCAGATCGCCCACGCCACGGCCAACCTGGCCAACAACGGGGTAGTGATGAAGCCGCATCTGGTCAAGATCATCGAAGATGCGCGTACCCGCGCACGTACGCTGACCGTGCCCAAGGAAAGCTACCGCATTCCGCTCAAGCAGGAAAATATCGACATCATCAAGCGCGCGATGGTTGGCGTGACCAGTGAAGCCGGTGGTACCGCTGCCAAGATCTTTGCCGGCGTACAGTACACGGTGGGCGGCAAGACCGGTACGGCGCAGGTGGTGGGCATCAAGAAAAACGAGAAGTACAATGCCAAGCTGCTGGCCGAGCGCCTGCGCGACAACGCCCTGTTTACCGCCTTTGCACCAGCCGACAAGCCGCGCATCGTGCTGGCCATCGTGGTGGAAAACGCCGGTTTTGGTGCTGGCGTGGCCGCACCGATCGCGCGCAAGGCGCTCGACTATTACTTGCTGGGCAAGCGCCCCGCCGACAAGGACCGCGACACCACCAAGGTGCCCAAGGAAGACGTCGACGAAGTGCGTACCCTCGAAGAGATCAATGACGAGCAGGCCGCGCCGCCTGCCAGGCAATAAGGAAATGCATGTCCATCAATGAAAGGCGCTCGCTGTGGCGGCGCGCCAAGCCTTTTCTGACGGTATTCGATGGCCCGCTGCTGGTGATCATCCTGATGCTGTTTGCCACCAGCCTGGTTACGCTGTATTCGGCCAGCATCGGCATACCCGGCAAGATCGAAGACCATCTGCGCAATATCGCGCTGTGCTTTTTCGTCATGTGGGTAGCGGCCAATATCACGCCGCAAATGATGATGCGCATCGCCGTTCCGGCCTACACCATCTCGGTGATGCTGCTGATTGCCGTGGCGCTGTTCGGCACCATCAAGCTTGGCGCGCGGCGCTGGCTGCATATCGGTGTGATCGACATCCAGCCGTCGGAGTTCCTGAAAATTGCCGCGCCGCTGATGCTGGCCTGGTTCTTCCAGCACAATGCCGGCACCTTGCGCTGGCAATCGTTCCTGATCGCCGCCGTGCTGCTGTTCGCGCCCGTCTACCTGATCGCGCGCCAGCCCGATCTGGGCACCTCGCTGCTGGTGGTGGCGGCCGGCTTTACCGTGATTTTCCTTGCCGGCCTGTCCTGGCGCGTAATGCTGGGGGTGGTGCTGGCCGTGGCCTGCTATGCTCCCATCGCCTGGTCGCATTTGCATGACTACCAGCGCGACCGCGTGATGATGCTGATCGATCCGACCAAGGACCCGCTGGGCAAGGGCTTTCACATTATCCAGTCGATTATCGGCATCGGTTCGGGCGGCATGACCGGCAAGGGCTGGACCCACGGTACCCAGGCCCACCTGGACTTCGTGCCCGAGCGCACCACCGACTTTATTTTTGCCGTGTATTCGGAAGAATTCGGCCTGATCGGCAATCTGATCCTGATGCTGATGTATCTGCTGCTGATCGGCCGCGGCATGATGATCGCGGCCAATGCACCTAACTTTTTTACTCGCTTGTTTGCAGGAGCCATCACCATGATTTTCTTTACCTACGCCTTTGTCAATATGGGCATGGTCAGCGGCATTGTGCCGGTGGTCGGCGTGCCCTTGCCTTTCCTGAGCTACGGCGGCACGGCGCTGCTGACGCTGGGCATCGCTTCTGGCCTGCTGATGAGTATCCAGCGCCACCGCAAGCTGGTGCAGACGTGATGCGCGCGCCGACCAACATGCTGCGCACGCGCGGCGCCAATGCGGCCATCTCGCTGGCCGTGCTGGCCCTGCTGGCTGCCTGCGGCACCACGCCGCAAAAGCCAGGCCATGTGCCAATGCCGCCAGGCGGCAAGGTCAAGGTACCGGTGCGCCAGGACCCGACCCTGCCGGCCCTGCCGGCTGCCGGTTCCGGCCGTGGCGGCTACTACAAGGATGACGGTCCGGGCGACAATCCGCCGGCCAACCTGCGCGACGTGCCTGACGCCGAAGTGCGCAACGAACCGTATTCGACCCGCTCGAACCGCCCGTATGTGGTGTTTGGCAAGACCTATACGCCGATCACCGACAACGAGCCGTTTACCCAGCGCGGCACCGGCACCTGGTACGGCAAGAAGTTTCACGGCCAGCGTACCTCGTCCGGTGAAATCTACGATATGTACAAGATGACGGCGGCCCATCCGACGCTGCCGATACCGTCGTATGCACGCGTGACCAGCATCGACAGCGGCCAGCAGGTAATCGTGCGCATCAACGACCGCGGCCCGTTCCATGCCACGCGCGTGATCGATGTGTCGTACACGGCGGCGCTCAAGCTCGGTTTCCTGGGCAAGGGCAGCCACCAGGTGATCGTAGAGCGTCTGCTGCCGGCCGATATCGACGCCATCCTGGCAGCACGCGCTGCGCCGAAGACGCAGAATCCGTCGGTGCAGGCGATCTCCATCGATACGCCGCCCGAGACAGGGGAGGTGATCCAGCCGGAGGTCACTGCCATGGCGGTTGACCCCACCGTGGCCGCACCGGCGCCCGCCGCGCTGGCTACCGGCTTTTACCTGCAGCTGGGCGCCTATTCGCGCGCCGACAATGCCGAAGCGGGCAAACAGCAACTGGCGCCCTATGCGTCCACGCTCGGCACGCTCGACGTGGTACAGGCCGGCCCCTTGTTCCGCCTCTACGGCGGCCCGTTCGCCAGCCGCTCGGACGCCGCCCGCGCAGCAGCGAGCCTGCCGGCCACGGCGGGGATCAAGCCGATTGTGATTGAGCGGTAAGGTAACCCGGAAGCGCGTAGGTCGGATTAGGCCCTTCGGGCCGTAATCCGACAACACCACTGACGCCAACAATGTTGTCGGATTACGCGGGGCTTTGCCCCGCTAATCCGACCTACGCACCTTATTTGCAGCTGCGCACACTCTGCTCGTCAAATTTGGCTGCAATCGCGTCGAGCCGTTCGCGGCTAGCGGCGTCGAGGTCGCGGAACTGGTAGGCCAGCTGCTTGCTTGAGCTGTAGCGCGGCGCCACGCGGGCGCTGTGCACCCCCTGTTTGTTGAGCGAGGCGAGGTGGTTCTGTGCGCTTGTCTCGGACTTGAAGACGCCCAGCGAAATACCCCAGCGCGTCGGGCTGCCTTCGCCCATGATGAAGTAGTTGGTCACGCCCAGCTGCTTGAGTTCACCGGCCTTGCGGTCGGCGCCTTCCTTGCTGCCCTGCGGCGGGATATACACCATATAGCTGGAAATATCCTGCCCGGCCACGTTGTGGCGCGACTGGCGGTCGCCCAGCTCGAGTGCGGCCACTTGCGCCTCGAAGCGGCGCGCGTCGGCCAGCACGAAGTTGCCCACTTCGGTACAGGCATAGGTTTTTGGCGGCGCCGGTGTCGCCGGTGCGGGCCCCGCTTCAGTCCCGGCTTGCGGTGTGGCGGCCACCGGCGGAGTTGGCGGCATGGTCGCCTGCGCTTCGCTGAGCAGTTTGAACTGGTCGGCGTGCAGCTGATTTTTCAGGCGCGCCGGTTCGCGCGTTTCGCTGCGAAAGCTGCCCAGGTAGCCCTGGCCGATGGCCAGCACCAGCAGGTTGACGGCGGCCAGCAGCCAGAAGATAAATTTAAGCATGCCTTACTCCGAAGTCCAGTGTCCGCGCTGCCATTTGCAGGCCGACCATGACGATATTGTCCACCAGTTGGAACGGCAGGGCCAGTGCCTGCGCAATGCGCGGCGCTGCGCCGCCCGACAGCAGACAGGCGCTGGCGCCATGCATGCGCACGGCGCGCTCGATGGCGCCGGCCTGCGCAGCCAGGCAGCCCGACAGTATGGCGTCGCCGGTGTTGTCGGCAAAGCCGGCCGGCAGCGGCGCGTCGCCGGCAATCTGCGGCAGCAGCGCCGTATTTTTTGCCAGCGAACTGGCCATCAGGCCCAGGCCCGGCAGGATCATGCCGCCCAAAAAGTCGCCGCCAGCAGTGACGGCGTCAATCGTGGTGGCGGTGCCGCAGTTGGCTACGATGACCGCCTGTCCTGGCGCCAGCGCCTGGGCGCCAATGGCGGCGGCAAAGCGGTCGCAGCCGAGCTGGCCCGGATCACG